>Ga0209540_10000768_pt1 | contig 27038 bp, 23 predicted proteins | sample BarGraIncu01121A_FD_184501 | JGI IMG/M metagenome (GOLD analysis project Ga0209540, IMG submission 184501) | Arctic peat soil microbial communities from Barrow, Alaska - Barrow Graham LP Incubations 011-21A (SPAdes) (version 2) | ecosystem: Environmental > Terrestrial > Soil > Wetlands > Peat... | reverse complement strand
AGATATTGCTTTTGATTTGTTGAGATATTTGGGCCTCACGGATGCATACAGCTCTTTTGCGGCAAGGAGTTTATTCTCTGCCACCATAGTATCTATGCTCCGAATGTAAGCACTGGTACTGCTATAGTCTGGATATAACTCTTCCAGGTTCCCGTAGCCAAAGCAGCTGTTGCGAAGAGATAAACCGCGGGTTTTGGTGCATATGTGAACCGGATAATTCTTACATCTCAATTCGAAGCTATCGTCTACGATAGGACTGGCGCCGAATATCAGGACATAGAGCCATCTGTTGCGCAATACCTGCCGGGTAATCTTCAGGTAGACTTCATCCTGAAATTCATCAAAAGGCATATTATGTCCGAAGTTTTGATACAGCACATTCAATAAGTTTTCGTTCAGCGAAATGTTGAAATGGATACCCGAAAGAGTCTGTTTCTTACGTCCGTACTTCAAAGCCAGATTTTGCCTGTACTCTTCATCTTTTTTACCTATAGCAGAATAATGCGAAATAGGAATGCTTTCTTCATTGGGTAGGATGGGAGGCATGCTTTGAGGCCAGAGTAATTCGTCGGGGAGTTCCGTACTGACTATGTCGTGTATTGCTTCCAGAAATCCCAGTGCCTGTTTAATGTCGGGTAGGGGAGGAGTGATCATTTCCACCTGACTTTCCGAGAAATCGGTAGTGATGTAAGGATGTTTGAGTTTGTCACCAAATGCAGCCGGATGCGGAGTCTGGGAGATTACCCCTTGTTTGTCGACACGGATATTTTCTTTTTCAATACCAAATAATCCTTTTAGCCATACATTGCCTTTTGGAAGAGATTCACTGCTTGTAAAATTCAGGTTCAATTTCATATACTATTTTAAAAAATAAGCTTTTGGTTGGTTTTATACTGCTGGTCAAACGTAAATACATACAGCTTACAAGATGTTTACCTGCATCTTGTTTTCAGGAAACAGATCATTAAATATTACTGACCGCTTAAATCATCGGTTATATTCCGCTTGCTGTATCCGGGCTCCTTCTTTTCCAGTTTGTCAAAGAATTTATTCAGCATCGAGAGTGCTTTTGAAATAGAAGCATTGCATAGGCAATAATTGATTTTAAGGCCATCTATTTCGCCGCTTATCAGCCCCATATCTCTCAGTTCTTTCAGGTGTTGCGATACAGTGGTTCGGCTCAGTGGTAACTGATCCGATATGTCGCCCGATATGCAGGTTTTTGTTTCGGCCAGGTATTTCAATATGGCCAGTCGCGCAGGATGTGAGATTACTCTGGCAAAACAAGCCAGATCTTGTAGCTCTTTGTCAAATACTTCCGGTTTACTCATGGTTGATCACTTTATGTCGTAAATGTACGACATAGTTTGTGTCTAACAAAGTTTATAGCCGGAAAGTTCCTTTGGCCTTGATCTTTTTTATCTCTTTTGGGGTAAAACAAAAGCGGTATTGAGGAATTAGATATAACTTTGTGAGGCAGCTTGATCTTTTATTTGCTCTAAAGCGTTTTTTTTATCAATAATATGAACAAACATTTATGCTTTGCAAATGTTTGTAGTGTAGTTTGTTGAGCCTGTTTTGCCGAACATTCATAATCAATAATAAAAGAAATAATCGTTTTCGATGTTATGTTTTCCCCCGTTCAATCGTCAATCTATTAAATGAGTCAGGAACGATTTAAGGCAGAGATACTGCCCATACGCGATAAGTTATTCCACATTGCGCAACGAATACTTGTGGAAGAACAGGAAGCAGAAGATGCCGTACAGGAAGTTCTTCTCAAGCTTTGGCATACGCGTGATTCGTTAGACAGGTATGATAGTCCGGCTGCCTTTGCAACTACAGTGACAAAGAATCATTGTCTGGACAGGTTGAAAGTGAAAAACAGGCAGGATTCGTTGGATGAGTCGTATTATGCACGTGCAGGCACCGATAATCCTTACTTGCAGCTCGAACGAAGAAATACAGAAGAGGTTTTGCAGAAGATTATTGAGAATCTTCCACCCTTGCAGCAGGCCATTATCAGAATGAAGGATATGGAGGAGTATGAAGTGGACGAGATTGCAGAAATAACCGGTACCAATGTGGAGGCAGTAAGGGTTAATCTGTCGAGAGCCAGAAAAAAGGTTCGTGAAGAATATCTAAAATGGACAACAGTATGAGAATAAAGATAAATAATAGAATAAGCAACAACGAGGCCGATAGCTTAATAGAAAAATATTACGAAGGGTTAACTACCGGCGATGAAGAGAGGGAGCTGAAGGCGTTTCTTTCGAGACGGGATTTGCCTGATAAATATAAACCGGAGCAGGCTATTTTAGGCTATTTCGACCGTAAAGCTCCGAAAAAGCATGTCAGCCTTCTTCCGTATATTCGTTGGGCAAGTGTGGCGGCTGTAGTTGTTTTAGGCCTGTTCAGTATACAGCGGTTTACAGCTGATAATAAAGCCAATTATGCATTTATAGATGGTCATAAAGTAAGCAATATGCATACCATAAAATCTCAGGCTTTGGCATCCTTGGTAGATGTTTCTTCGTCGACGAACGAAGTGGAGGAAGGTTTTAAAAGTCTGAACGAAAATGAATCAATTGAGCAGCAGCTCGACGTGTTTTCATCTACAGAGAAGTAAAAAATAAAAAAACATAGAAATGAGATCAATAAAAAAGTATTTTATCCTGATGCTACTGGTCGGATTTGTGGCTGTTCCGGGTCTAAAAGCTCAGAATGATTTGCAAATCAGCAAAGTATTTGATCAGTATGGTGAAAGAAAAGGAGTTGTGATGGTCGAATTGACAGATGAAATGTTAGATGGCTATGATTTCTCTCTTTTCAAAAGTATAACCATTAAGAATAACCCTACTGCGGCCGACTTTATCCGAAAATGTCTTCAAAAAGATCAGGCTGGAGCAAAGAAGGTGAAGCAGGTGGTTGCCAATGGAGTTCCGACATCCATCTACCTCCAACTTCCACGTAAAGGGCAACTCTATAGGCTGATCTTATTCAACGAAATGCTTAACGCAGAGCGTAAAATCACACTCATCTACATTGAATCGAAAAATGATTCGGAAGATGTATTGAAATTAATATTAAAGAAAAAATAAATACAAACAATTAATAATTAAGAGCAATGAGAAATTATAGTTTATTACTGTTGGCAGCCTTTTTTGGTATTTTGTCCCTCCATGCCATTGAGCCGACCCGAAATGATACCATAGTTCGTTTTAATAAAAAGGTGATTCATTTGGAAGATAGTATTGGCCAAATGAAAGTAAAAGTTCTCGATTCTGATTCGCTACCCTATAAGCCTATATACGAAGGGGTTTTTAGTGACGGGAAGAGTTATGAGAAATGGACGGTGATGGAAGCTGTTGGTCTTCAGATTCCGTTTTTGAATAAATCAAGTCGGAAACATAACCGTAGCTATTCAATGGAGCCGCACTGGGCTGGAATTGGGTTGGGATTTGTAAATATCACTGATCGGAATTTTAAAATGAATAATATAGCCGGAGTATCGTTAAAAGCGGAATCGTCCAAAGAATTCTTTGTGAATCTGATTGAAAAGATTCTGCCCATCTATCGCAATAATCTGGGTCTGACTACGGGTATTGGGTTCGATTGGCATAATTACGTTTTAGATATGAATAAACATCTGCTTGAAGTCAATGGGGTTACAAGTGTGTATGATGCTCCGGCAGGTGTAAATTATGACTTTAGTCGACTTAAAACATTCCACATCACTATACCTTTACTGCTTGAGTGGCAACCTACTTTTGGGCGCAATCACAATGCTTTTGCCTCCATCGGTGCAATTGCAGGGATAAACGCGTATGCTGCATATAAAATTAAATATAAAGATGCAAATGGAAATACGGCGTCGAGTACCGAAAGTAAAGGCCTCAATACATCACCCCTTTCATTCGATTTGTATGGGCAAATGGGTTATGGATCATTCAGTGTGTACGCCAAATACTCGCCTACCAGTATTTTTCAATCCGATAAAGGGCCTGACCTAAGGGCAGTTTCACTCGGATTGATGCTGAATTTCTAAATCCGTATCCCATGTTGTTTACATAAGAATTCGCACACAGCATACACGAATTTTACAGAACCTATAAAGTTGATGTCTAAACTCCGTCGGAGCGGCATTATAGTATCATTAAAAAGTCAACCCATGAACTATTGAACTCGAAAATTCAATGGTTCATGGGTTGACTTTAGTTTTTTGACCTGTTATGGTTAATCATTATAAATGTATTTATGCTGCGCATGAATGATCGGGTCCCGAGCGAGGTCATGATAAACGAAGAATATATTCCCAACGGTAGGCGAGCGGTTCATCAGCGGTTCATCAGCGGTAGATGAGCGGTAGATGAGCGGTAGATGAACGGTAGATGAACGGTAGATGAACGGTAAATGAACGGTAAATGAACGGTAAATGAACGATAGATATTCGAAGAGATGATAGACGAATGATAAACCAAAGATGAGTGCTTGTTTGACCTAAAACATTTTTCACAGCCATTTTTGCTGCTTGGCGGAAGTAGATATTATTCATTTTGATGTAAACAAAAGCAGAGTCAGGAACATTTTATCGAAAAACAGCAATCTAATTTTCTTTTATTTAAAAAAATCACTACATTTGTTCCTTTAATTAGTAGTACCTAATAACAAAAACTGTAGAACATGAAATTCATAGTATCAAGCACCGATCTTTTGAGCCATTTACAAGCCATTAGTCGTGTAATAAACAGCAAAAATTCATTGCCCATTCTTGATAACTTTCTGCTCCAGCTCGAAGGTAATAAGTTAACCATGACCGCTTCGGATATTGAAACTACCTTGATTACCTCAATGGAAGTTGAAACCACTGAAGGAACAGGGAAAGTAGCAGTAGCATCGCGTTTATTGCTCGATACATTGCGGGAGTTTTCAGAACAACCGCTTACATTTACGATTAATGAATCCAATTTGGCTATGGTAATTACTTCTGCCAATGGATCATATAATTTTATTGGTCAAAACGGGGACGAATATCCACGCATGCCACTGTTGCAGGATGATGCGCGCTCATTGGTTTTACCGGTTGCAACTCTTTCAAACGGAATATCAAAAACTCTTTTCTGTACGGCCGATGATGAATTGCGTCCGGTAATGAATGGGGTGTTTTTCGATATCACCAGCGATAGTCTTACTTTAGTCGCAACTGATGCTCATAAACTTGTACGTTATAAAACGTCACATACTTCGGCTTCGGTGGAAGGTGAAGAAACGGTGAACTTTATTTTGCCTAAGAAACCGTCTACAATGCTTAAAAATATTTTGCCTAAAGAAAGTGGTGAAGTAGAAATTCGTTTTGATAGCAAAAATGCTCATTTTAAGCTGGCTAACTATACCATGATTTGCCGTCAGGTGGAAGGACGTTATCCAAATTATAATGGTGTTATTCCAAAGAATAATCCACTTAAAATTATTATTGATCGGGTAACTCTGCTTAATGCTTTAAAACGTGTTTCTGTTTTTGCTAATCAGGCTAGTAATCTGGTAAAGTTGGCTTTTAATGCTAACCAGATTCATATTTCGGCACAGGATATTGATTTCTCTATCTCGGCCGAAGAAACAATCAGCTGTCAGTTCGATGCCGATCCTATCAAAATCGGTTTTAAATCATCTTTCCTGATCGAAATTCTGGGAAATATCAATGCTTCCGATATTATTTTTGAACTGTCGGATGCTTCACGAGCCGGTTTAATTCTTCCTTTTGAAAATGAAGAAAATGAAGAAATTCTGATGTTGTTGATGCCTATGTTGCTCAACGATTAAGAGTTTATTTAAGCGTCGTAAATCAAACTACTATTATTGTCAAAAGCCTTAGGTCAATTCTTTTGCCTTGGGCTTTTGATCTTTTCTATAATTCAATTAATTACATAGGTCAATACCTACCCATTTTCATGAAACTCCAATTAAAAAATCCTATTGTCTTTTTCGATCTCGAAACCACCGGTACGAATATAGTTTCCGATCGTATTATCGAAATCTCGTATCATAAAGTATCGCCAAACGGGCGGGAAGAAACTAAAACGATTCGTGTTAATCCCGAAATGCATATCCCGGAATCTTCCTCGGCCATTCATGGTATTTTTGATGCTGATGTGGCGGATTGTCCGACTTTCAAAACGGTGGCAAAGGAAATTGTACGCGATATTGAGGGCTGCGATTTGGCGGGGTATAACTCCAACCGATTTGATATCCCGTTGCTGGCTGAAGAGTTGTTGCGTGCCGATGTTGACGTTGATTTAATGAAACGTAAATTCGTAGATGTACAGGTAGTGTTTCACAAAATGGAACAGCGGACCTTAAGTGCTGCCTATAAGTTTTATTGCGATAAAGATTTGGTTGGAGCACATGGTGCTGAAGCCGATACACTGGCTACTTATGAAGTGCTGAAAGCTCAATTGGATCGTTATCCGGAGTTGCAAAACGATATTGATTTTCTGGCTAAATTCACCACTCAAAACAACAATGTTGACTTTGCGGGACGTATTATTTACAACGACAAAGGAGAGGAAGTAATAAATTTCGGGAAATATAAAGGCCAGAAGGTAACTGACGTGTTGAAAACAGACATGGGGTATTATGGTTGGATTATGAACAGTGATTTTTCGTTGCATACTAAAAAGGTATTGACCAATATTAAGTTGCGCGACTTTAATAAATAATCGATCTTTTTAATGATCGATGCCGGAACGGGTGAGAACAATGTTTTTACCCGTTTTTCGCTTTTATAACAGGAGTACTGGGATTATGTGCTAAACTATTAAAAATGGCTCAAATAACTTTTCCCAAATTCATTTGGCATGGTCATTGTTGCTTTTCTGTCGCTTCAGATACCATTTTAAACTCCCATGAAAACGCTGCTATTCGCTCTTGTTATTTCTCTGACCCTGGCTGGACCAATATCTGGTCAGGATAATGCGGCTGTTCCTCAACGGTCGCCTGAACAAGAGGCTGTTAAACAAACGGAGCGACTTCAGCAGGAATTGAATCTTACCTCCGACCAGGCCAAGCACATTTATGAAATAAACCTTCGATATGCTCGTGAACGTCAGATTTCGAACAAACGAGCTGAGGCATTGGTACGTATGAAGAATAAAAACAGCGAAATTCAGCAGGTATTGAACCATGAGCAAAACGAAAAATTGCAAACCAAACGCTACGAGCGTACCAGCATTCAGATGCAGAACCTAAATAGAAACATTTCTACTGGCTCGTCAGGATTCAGATCTTCACAGGATTTTCACAACGGTCCGGCCACTAACAACAATCGTCCGGTGAATCCGAATTTTCAGAATCGTACACAGCCGAATCAAAGTATACGGAGAGGTTCTGCTCCTGGATCAGCTCCAAATCTTCGTTCTACTCAGCGCCAAAATAATCCGGCAACCACCCGTTCGTCGTCAACTCCGGTACGCAAAGCAGAGACTCCGGTCATTACAAACCGAAAATAGAGTATGCCAAATCCCTATTTCAGCTTCAAACAGTTTACTGTTTATCACGATCAATGTGCTATGAAAGTAGGTATTGATGGTGTGTTGTTGGGCGTGTGGGCAGAGATTGGCAGTGCAAAGCGGATACTGGACATCGGAACAGGAACCGGGTTGATAGCCCTGATGCTGGCACAGCTGAGTGACTCGAATGTTGTCGCAATCGATATTGATGAACACGCTGTTTTACAGGCTCGGGAAAACGTATGTAATTCTCCGTGGCTGGACAGAGTCGAGGTGTTTGAAAGCTCATTACAGGACTTTGCAACTTCTTCAACGCCGCTTTTTGACCTAATAGTTTCCAATCCACCTTATTTTGTAAACTCACTGAAAGCTCCTTCAGAGAGTCGTAGGGTTGCTCGCCATGACGACACACTTACACATGAAGAACTGATTGAGAATGCAATGAAGCTTCTGAATCCACAAGGCCGGCTTTGTATTATTCTGCCTGTGAATGAAGGACTGCAATGTGTAAAATTTGCTCTGAGTTGCGGATTGTATTGCTCAAAACAAGTGATGGTTTATCCCAAACCAGATGTTGCGGCTAAGCGCGTATTGCTTGAATTCAGCTTGCAGAAGGCTGATACTGTAATCTCCGAGCTGACAATTGAAACAGGTGAACGGCATCACTACTCGCCCGAATTCTGTGAACTGGCAAAAGATTTTTATTTGAAACTATAGTCGGCAAGTAGTTACAAGTAAATAGTTACGAGTTACAAGACTGTTCCTCTGAATTTTGCTTTCAGAAAACAGATCATTAAATATTATTGCTTACTTGTGCTACTATTTTTATAAAGAACGCCTGCACCTGCGTAAGAGCGGTTCTTCCCACTGTGTAAGAATTCTTCCCCCTTCAGCGTAAGAGCTGTTCTTATACAGAAGGGGGAGTCGCTCTTACGTAGGCAGGAGAAAGTGACCCTAATGTATGTGAGATAATACCTATAATTTTGCATATTATAGTATCCTCGAAAACTCGCTGCATCCCTGATCTTAAGATAAGATAGAGGACAACTAAAAAAAATACTGATACCAGCGTTTTAGGCTATGTTACAGAGATTCTTGTATCAGCGAAACCAACTCATTAAGTGACATCCGGGCTGATTGGTCGCTTCCTTCGAGCAATGATTCAGCCAAATCGCGCTTGGTATTGTGCAATTGTATGATTTTTTCCTCAATGGTGTTTTCGGCTACTAATCGGTAAATGGTTACCGGACGGGTTTGCCCTATACGATGAGCACGGTCAGAAGCCTGATCTTCGATGGCAGGATTCCACCACGGATCCATGTGGATAACATAGTCGGCTGCCGTAAGGTTTAATCCTAATCCACCAGCTTTAAGGCTGATAAGAAACAGTTCGCCTTCACCATTTTGAAATTTCTTTACGCTGCGTTCCCGTTCAGGGATAGGTGATGAACCATCTAAGTATTGGTAGTGAATCCCTTTTTCGTCCAATGCCTGTCGGATAATGCTCAGGTGCGATACAAATTGACTGAAAACCAATGCCCGATGTTTATTTTCAATCAGTTCATCCACTATTTCAATGAAAGTTGCCAGTTTGGAGGAGGCAATATTTACATTAGCATCTACCAGAGCCGGATTACAGCTGGCTTGGCGGAGCTTGGTAATTTCGGCCAGAACTTGCAAATGCTTTGCACCCTGATTTCCTTCGCCTGACTGGATATTGAGTATGGCCTGACGACGTAGTGCCTCGTAAAAAGCCATTTCAGCTTCAGATAACTGAACTTTCTTTATAATTTCTGTTTTAGGTGGCAATTCGTCAAGTACTGCCGATTTGGTACGGCGGAGAATAAACGGAGCAATGAGTTTGCGCAGATATTTGCGGGCATGTTCATTATCAGGCTTTACAAAAGTATCGTTGAAATGCTGCATGCTGCCCAATAAGCCGGGGTTTACGAAGTTGAACAGGTTCCATATTTCACCCAGGTGATTTTGTAAAGGCGTACCGGTAAGTGCCACGCGAAATGAAGCTTTGAGCTGCATGGTGGCTTTGGAGGTTTTGGTGGCAAAGTTCTTTATCACGTGTGCTTCGTCGAGTACAATGGTGGCAAATTCCTTTTTGATAAATAGTTTTTCTTCTGATTGTAACAGTCCGTACGAAGTGATCAGTAAGTCACCCGCTTCTAGTGTTTCGAGTGTCTGTGCCCTGTTGGTTGTACCGAGCGTTTTTACGTTTAATGTCGGTGCAAATCGTTGTGTCTCGGCTATCCAGTTGCCCATTACCGATACCGGACAGATTACTAATGCGGGACCGACCTGCGAGCGGTGTAGCAAAATGGTAAGTGTTTGAATAGTTTTCCCCAACCCCATATCGTCAGCCAGACAAGCACCACCTTCCCATTCGGCCAACCGGGTCATCCAGCGGAATCCCTCTTCCTGATAGGGACGAAGGTCGGCCTTCAGCGTGGCAGGCACTTTTACTTCTTCAATATCTGCATTTGCCACCCTTAGCTGAAATTCTTTCCAGGCTTTATCGGTTTTCAGCTTGTCTACATCATCAAAAAAGTCACCCAAGGCCATTGATGCAAACTTATTCAGCTGTAAGCCATCTTTGCCTGAAGTGGTATAAGTATAAAGTTCTTCCAGCCGCTTTTTCATTTCGGCACTCAAGGCCAGGAATTCTCCGTCTTTCAATTCAATAAAACGATCGTGGCTCTTGGCAACTAATCCCATTAATTGCTGAATGGTAAGTACAGTATCTTCATTTACTTTCAGTTCACCACTTAGCTCAAACCAGTTGGTTTTACTTTTGATTTGTAAGTTGAGGTTTTCAAAGTTTGCCGTTCCGCTAATTTTAAATCGTTCACCTTCGGGCCATTCTACCACACATTTGTCTTTGTGTTTGGCAATTACGTCTAACAAATGAAGCGAATCTAAGGGTTCGTCAAATGCAATAAGATCATCGGACATATCAATGCTTTCCAATGCCTGTATATCGGCAAGCAAGGCATTCGCAAGTTCAGCTTCTTTTTTCAGATCGCGTTTTACCTGAAACTGCACACCGTTGTCGTTGGCAATAAGAACCTTGCCTCCCATGCCGGGTTTGCAATATGGGGGATGAGTGCCGAATGGTTTTGCAAAAAGTTCAGCCTTTAACCCATCTCCAAAAGGTAATAGCTGCACCCGCACCCGATTATCAGCAGCAACATTTTTTATCTTTGTATTATCAGTGGCGGATGTCAACAAATCGGAATGAACCGTGGTGTACTTACTGATTCCACCCAGTAGCTGGATTAGTTTATCTTTGCCATGTTCCGGAACAACAATCTTTTGGTCTGCCAATACCCGAATGATATTAAGCTGATTCAGGCTTAAATCATACACTTTATAACGTGTATTTGTTTCTTTTATAACAAATACTCTCTCGGTAAGTTTCTTGACATCGATGCTGAGCGAGTAGCCTGAACCCGATTTCACCACCTTCATTTCAGGTTGGGCAGTAATCAGTTCTACCGGAATTTCCTTGCCCCCCGTCAGAAAAATGTATGGATGCCCTGCTAATTCAACAATAGCACGATTTGAGAATTCGTAATATGACCCATCGTAATAATTGTTATAATGCTTCAGGGTTTTGGATACGCGTACATCTTGCTCCGTCATGCCCGGTGCCTTAGCTTCATGGAAAGTTTTAAGTGCTATATTGCGTCCAGTACTCCAGAATCCTTTTGTATTCCGGGTTTGTAGTATCGGTTGAATTTCAGTTGTGTTCGGGTTGAAATGATAAATTACCCGCGAAGTTGATTCTTTGTCTTTAGCTGTCTTGCTGTTTTTTTCGCCTCCCAGATTCATCAGTAAATTCAAAGACTTTTCCCAGTCTTCTTGTCGAGAAATAAGCGAAAGTACCGGTTTATAGCTCATGCCTCCGGCTATTTGGTTATACAGTTCTACACAAGAAGCTAAGTTGAACCAAATCTTGAGGGCAAAAGCTGCTTCGTAAGCGAGAATCAGGTTGCCGGCTTTGAATGCTTTGGCAATTACCAGTTCCATTGCATTTTGCACCGATGCATGTGGTTTTGCATCAGCCAAATAACAAATGCAAATAAACAGAAGCGATTGCAAATCGTTATGTTCTTGCTTTACGTAGGCAAACATCGAGTCAGTTGCTTGCTTTTTGGAGTCAATATTGTTCAGTGCATTGTAAGCAATTGCCTTGAAATATAAATCGAACGATGTATAGCTGTGTTTCTCCAGTGCATTCAGTATTTTTTGGAAACGGAGAGTTGCCTCTTCGGAGTCAATACAAAGCAGGGTGGTGTGGTAATAAAATGAATAGAAAAAATTCAAGGGTAATTGTAGGTTCTTAAATTCGGCTCGTTCTGCTTTTATAGCTTTCTCAAAATGAGTGAGTGCAGCCTTAAAATCAGCCTTTACCAAGTTTGCTGTGCCCATATTGTAGAGCAGTGATTTTCCCGTTGTTTTATCAAGTAGCTCAAAGTTACCCGAATAAAAGTTGATATTGTTTTCATTAAATGGAAGTTTATCTTTATTCTCGGGAGCAATAAGCCCTTTTATTTTCTCCGTAAACTCCATTATTTCATCCATTGGATGGAGTTCAAGAATAAAGAAGTTCATTTTTTCAATGAATAGGGCCTTCAACAAATCAAATTTTAGTTTAGACAGTAGTCTGTCATAAGCCGGATAATCGAAGATTTTTGCCCAACTTGTTATATCGGGCTTTTCGCTGAAGTTTAGAAGCCTGTCTTGGGCTCCTGAAAACTTTTTGGGATTGTGCAAAAGGCAATATAGAAAGTCTCTGAAAAGAAGTAGCCCATCCGAATGAAACGAATAATACGGTTTTGTGTCAATGATCTGCCATTCTTTGTCATAGTCGGTCAATTCGGGGTATATAAAGAACGCAAAGGAAATGCTTACTCTATATTTTTTTTTATTGTATGCAAATGAGCTGTTCGTTTCAACTAATTTGTATCTCAATGCCTCCTCTAAACAGGTCTTAACAACTGCTTGTGTCAATTTTTGCTTATAAATCAAAAGCTCTGTAAGTTCAGACATGTAATCAAAGCTCATTTTTAAAGCTATTGCTTTCAAAATAAGTTGTTGGGTTGGTGAAAGCCCTTTGTAGTAGTCGAGTTGGTATTGTTGCATAGAAACCTTTTTTTTGATAGAACAAAGTTAATCATTCTAAGGTAGTTGTGCAAATCGAATTAGAGTACTCTGTTTCAGTTGGAGGTGCCAGGTAATTAGTATCTGCTGAAAAGCTATTTCATGCTAAGTGCATGTTTGAAATTAGTTTATATTATTTTGATCCGCCCCTAAATCCCCTAAAGATAAAGTCATATGACCTTACAATAGGCAAATAAAGAATTAGCGATCTTTGACATAATTGTTTATAATATCTTGATATTGTAGAATAACAGGCTTAGCAATTTTAGTAGCCAGGTGAATAAAGTTAATGTCTTTCTTGTCGTCGACAAGAGCTTTTACTCTGTTATAATCATTAATATAGTGATCAACTGCTTTTTGCGAATGATTTGTTTCACGCGCCACAATGTTGGTTGACTTTTTCTCTACCACATGTTTGTACACAATTTGTACTTTATGTGTGATAGTAGATCCCATATCATGTATTACTCCAGTATGAGGCAGAACAGTTTTGTGTTCAGTTTCATACTCAATTCTCAGAGCAGAAATTAAATCAGCATTAGTTGCCATAATAAGGCTAATGTCTCTCATTGAAAGAATTCCACCTTGTTGGTACGCTTCTCGGATAATTCTTGCAATTATCTGTTTGCGTACTTCTTTACTGGGTCTTTCTTTCTCAAAAAGAGCAATATCTTCATTTGTAACTAATGAGAGTGCTACAGGCACATATCTTCGTTTCGGAGAATCGGCTCTGGTGTTTTTGTCTAAAGCATTCCACAGAATTTGACCATGCTTAAGGCGATCTTTTAGAGGAACGTTTTTTTCAAAAATATCAATCAAAGCATCGGCTATATTTTCGCGTACAATTGGTCCAAAATAACCGGAGAACTCACGAGTAAAGAAATTAACTATTGCAGGTTTAAGAAAGCGATCATGCGCTGTATGATACTTTCTTATTCCATCGGGTTGACGTAACATATCAAAAGAGTTTTTTAGGGTTGAACATTTGTTTTTTTAAAAAGCTCATCTAGCTCTTTCTTACGTTGTTCAACAATTTCATTTGCCCGATACAAGTCATAGTATTGTTGTGCTAAAGACTTAGATATCTTTACGAAAAAAGCAATCGTATGAATCTCGTAATTATTTTTTGCCAATGCTATGACTCGTTTGAACTTATCCACATAGTTGGCTATAGCTTCGATACTATGATTGGTTCTGCGACTGATTTCTGAGAATTCCATGCCAGAAAGCCAGTAGCGAACTATCATTTCTCTGTGAGTGATGGCACGTCCCATGTCTTTGATTGTTGAGCGTAAAGGCAGAATGACATCCTTCTGCTTTAAAGCTTGTAAATCACGTGTAACGGTACGTTCACCACAGTTGAGTAATCGGTTAGCTATATCTTCTACGGTAAGCAGGCCACCTTGTTGAAATGCTTCATTGCTGATGCGTTCCAACCGATGACGACGAAGTTCAATAACTCCGTGATGTTGGCGAATCTGAAGATCTTCTTCGCCGGCATCTAAAGTTAGAACGACGGTTTGCATTTGGCAATCAGACAGCTTTTCTTTTGGAGAGTTCTCTATGGATACAACTTCAAAATTGATTTGTCCGGGCTTCATGCCTGCACTATTATCAAAAAACGGATTATACACTTCGTAAACCAAATTCAAAATGGCTTTTGCTTCAAACATGGAGCAGTTCATGCCTGCCTGAAGCTGATTAATAAATTGGGTGTCTAATTGCTTTTGACGTAGTCTGTCCCATTTGCGGATAGATGAATTGTTTATCATAACTGTAAGTGTATTATGTCAAACTTGTTTTTCCAATGCCGCATTCCGTTCCGGCTTCGCTACGCTTCGCCTTCACTTCATGCGGCATTGGATACAAATATCATCTATTATAACATTATTTCAAAGAACTTTTCTCTCTTTTTCTATACTTGATGGCATATGGCACAAATATAGGGGACTTTCGCCGAGTGAAAATGTTGATTCTTTTCGCACATGTCGCACTTCGGCAGCCCCCTTTAGGGGGTTTTGGGGCAGTTAAGAGAGTAGTTTTAATATAAACTAAATCATGTCACGTACTTATTATTATTTTAGTTTTATTTTCTATGTTGAAGTCGTTAATTAAAAAGCGAATTACAAGGCATTCGATCACTTGGTCGAAACCAACTTTTTTTAATGCTGGCGGGAACGCAACTCTTGTAGCCGGACAGCACGGACAGCACAGTCTTTTTATTCAATTTTGGCATACTGCAGCAATAGGTAAAAGAACCCCATTTATGCATAAATACTCATTTTTGAACTAGTTCGAAGGAACCTCGAACAAAGGGTATAGGCAAATGTCAGTTAAAATAGATAACTATACAATAAATTTATTATAAATATACAGAAATGGGTCATTTTTCTTCTGTCCTTTTATTTATACTGCTACGACGTTTATCAAATGCTTACATTTCACAAGCATGCCATTGGTGGAGATAAACAAATACGTCCCGATAAACAGATATTACCTGTTTATCGGGACGCTAACGCTATTCCAGCTTTGCTTGTGAGCTTTTAAATCAGATTAATAATCATTCCCGGAATGATTCCAAGTATAATCATCAAAAATGCGGCAAGGAATATTTGTTTTTTATAGTTACTGCTTGAGTCGATGGTCGAAGTTGCCGATGGGGCATTGATATACATAGCCACAACCGGACGAATGTAATAGTACAAACTAATCATAGATCCGATAATGGCTACAATAACCAGAGGCAGATTGCCCTGCTCAATGGCTGAAATGAACAGATTATACTTTGCGGCAAACCCAACTAAGGGCGGAATGCCTGCCAGCGAGAACATGGCAATGGCCATAGCAAAAGCTTCGATAGGATTATGTTTTGCCAGTCCGTTGAAAGCTTTTATGGAGAATGTACCCGTTTCTTCGCGCACCAGAATCAGTACGGCAAAAGCGGTGATGGTGGCAATAGTGTACGAAATGGAGTACAACAACAACACACCTGCTGCCTGTTGTTTTAGCGCAATGATGGCTATAAGCATATATCCGGCGTGGGCAATGCCCGAGTAAGCAAACATTCGTTTTACATTATCCTGGTTGAATGCCGACAGGTTACCAATCAATATGGTAGCGATGGAAAATATTGTGAGGGTAACTTTCCAGGTGCTTTCAATCTCGGCAAAACTCGAATTCATCAGACGGAAAAATGCAGCAATGGCAGCTACTTTACCCACCGTGGCCATAAAAGTGGTAATTAGGGTTGGTGACCCGGCATACACATCGGGTGCCCAGAAGTGAAAAGGGGCAGCACCAATTTTGAAAGTCATCCCGATAACAACCAGCAGTAAACCAATGTTGAGCATACCCGATGTGGCATGCTGATGCAGAATAAGGTATTGTTTTATTTCTTCCAGATTCATGCTGCCGCACGCTCCGTAAAGCAGTGCAATACCAAACAAAAGAAAGCCCGAAGCAAACGAACCTGTCAGGAAGTATTTCATAGCAGCTTCGTTGGAGTTCGGGTCGAACTTCTTGCTACCTGCCAGTATGTAAAGCGACAATGACATGGTTTCGATACCCACAAACAGCATCAGCAGGTTGCCAAAACCGGTCATGATTAACGATCCAACCAGCGCAAAAAGAATCAACGCATAAATATCTTCGAGCGGACGCTTTACCGGTTTGTAGTAAACCGGTGCAAAGATAAAAACCAACAGGGTGGTGAATATCAATACCCCGTTAAATGCAATGCTGAAATTATCGGCAATATACATTTCGTTGTAATAATGCACGGACTGATTCCATCCCAACAGGTTGAGGCCGAAAGCCAGAATGAGTCCGACGTATACAATGGGTAATAACGGCTTCTTCTTCTGGATGGCACCAAAAAAAAGAACAATGATAGCAACAATCGATATGGTTATTATAGCGTACATGATTAGTTACGAATTACAATATTTATAGTGAAAAATGAATGGTACATGCTGAATACGATTTTATCTTATTTTACGGCTCCTTCCAACAATTGCAGTATAAATGATGGGAAAATACCCACCAGAAATATCATGGCAATAATAGGTAAAAATACAAGCATTTCGCTAAAGGTCAGATCAGTGAATTTCTCTGTGGCAGCACTTCGCTCGCCGTACATCACTTTCTGATACATCTTTAGAATATAAACAGCTCCCAAAATAATGGTTAGCCCGGCTATAATAGCCAGTATTTTATTGGCCTGAAACAATCCTAACAAAATAAGAAATTCACCCACGAAACTATTTGTCAGCGGTAACGATATATTTGCTAAAACAATAATGAGAAAGATGGTAGCAAATTTCGGTGCAACACTGGCTATGCCGCCTAAATCACTTATCTTATCCGTATTGGTCCGTTTTACAATCATGTAATAACAAAGGAAAAATCCGACCACATTTACACCGTGCGAGAATAACTGAAGGATTCCGCCTTCGATACCGTAATGATTATTGGATAGCAATCCGAGAGCAATCAGCCCTACATGGGATAGTGATGCAAAGGCAATCAGTTTTTTCAGGTTAGGCTGCGTAATGGCAATGGTGGCTCCGTAAATAACTCCGAAAAGTATCAGCGGTAAAAAGATCAGCGAACCGCCGGCCACTACATCGGGACAAAGCGGAAGAATAAACCGGATAATGCCGTAGAGCCCCATTTTCAGCATGATACCTGCCAGCAACATAGAACCTTGCACGGGCGATGCATTATAAGTCTCAGCCTGCCACGAGTGGAATGGGAAAAGAGGAATCTTAATGGCAAAAGCCAGAAAGAATGCCAGAAAGACCGGCACCTGTACCGAATAAGGTAATTTCAACTGAAAGAAACTTTCGAAGCTGAACGAATGAGGGGCAGGAGTAAGTGTATACAGATACAGAATCCCAATGAGCATGACAAAACTTCCAACCACAGTATAAATCAAAAACTTGACACTGATCTTTTTCTTGTTCTCGCCTCCCCACAGGGCTGTGATAAAGAAAATCGGAATCAATGCCAGTTCCCAGAAAATATAAAACAAAATCATTTCCGAGGATATGAACACCCCGATCAATGCCATTTGCATCAGCATTATCAGAGCATAAAAGTTGGGAGTCCGGTTCTCTTTTTTATCCGTCGAAGCAATGATAATGGGCACCAGCAAAGTGGTAAGCATGACCATAACCAGCGATACCGCATCAATTTTCAGGATAATATCCACATCCAGCAGCTCTTTCAGGTTGAGGTCGAGCGTCAGAATTTTATCATGGGCAAAGGTGAATGCATAACCTGCAACCAACGAAATGGCAAATACCACCAGCGAAGCAACCAGTGCGAAGTTCTTACTGTGTTTCCCCAGTTTGCCTGTAAATAAAAGCAATGATGCTAATAAAGGCAGGATTAATAAAAGTACAAGAATCATTTCTGTTATAGAATTATATTAAAAAATAGTATGGCAATAATGCTGAAGACCATCAGAACAAGATATACTCCCACATTACCGGTCTGCAATAATCTGATCTTCCGACCCACGAACAAAGTTCCGCTTCCAACAGCATTCACAAATCCGTTGATCACTGTTTGATCCAGTAGTCCGCGGAAAATATCGGATATAAACGTCACGGGTTTCAATATACAGAAATCGTAAATTTCATCCACATATAGTTTATGGGCAAAAAGACTTTGTATACCTGTAGGCCTTACCAGTTCTTTGTTGTTTACAAACCGCTTATAGCTCAGGAATATCAGCAGGGCAATGATCAGCAGTGGGAGAATGAAAATCATCCATTCGGTCTGTACCGTCAGCCCGTGTTCCGAAGCCGCAACCAGCGAGTTTGATTTGGCAAACACGGGCGACAGATAATTGTCAAATCCCTGTGTTTCGGAGAAAAGTTTCGGTGGTTGTACAAATCCCGCTATCATCGACAGAATAGCTAAAACTGCCATCGGATACAACATCACCTTGGGCGATTCATGCACATGATGATTGGCTTGTAGCTCCTTACTTTCCGGTTTAAAGAATACAACGAAAATAAGGCGGAACATATAAATAGTGGTCAGCAACGAAATAACAGTAGCAATAAGTCCCATGCCCAAACCGTGCTCGTAAGCAGCGGTCAATATTACTTCTTTCGAAAAGAATCCGGCAAAAGGCGGAATACCCGAAATGGCGATGGCTCCAATCAGAAACAATGCAAAGGTGAATGGTATTTTATGACGCAAGCCACCCATTTTCCGAATGTCCTGCTCGTTGCTCAAGGCGTGAATAACACTACCTGCAGCAAGGAAAAGCAATGCTTTGAAAAAGGCATGCGTGGTTAAGTGAAACATAGCTCCCGAGAATGAACCCAGTCCTAGTCCCATAAACATAAAGCCCAGTTGACTGACCGTAGAGTAAGCCAGAATCTTTTTAATATCATTTTGATAAATAGCTATCAGTCCACCTAGTAATGCAGTTACTGTTCCGATTACCAGAATCACATCCATAGTAACAGGCGAAAGCACAAACATCACACTGGAACGGGCTACTAAATAAATACCTGCCGTAACCATAGTGGCGGCATGAATCAATGCTGACACAGGGGTGGGACCCGCCATAGCATCAGGCAGCCAGGTAAACAAGGGAATCTGAGCACTCTTCCCAACTGCACCCACAAACAGGCAGAGGGTGATGGCCATCAAAGTCAGATCGCCCGATGGCATCAAACTGGCTTTGGCAGCTATTTCGCTTATCGAAAGAGTTTTGAAGGTGGTGAAAAGAATGAAGGTAGCTATCAGAAAACCTAAATCACCGATACGGTTCATGATAAATGCCTTTTTGGCGGCATCGTTGTTGGCACGATCTTTAAACCAGAAGCCGATCAATAAATACGAACACAACCCTACGCCTTCCCAGCCAATGAATAACATTAAGTAGTTAGAACTTAATATCAGCGTAAGCATAAAGAATATAAACAGGTTGAGGTAGGCGAAGTAGCGATTTACTCCCTCATCTTCCTTCATATATCCGATGGAATAAAGGTGTATCAGCAGCCCCACACCATTCACTATAAGTAGCATCAGTGCCGACAAACGATCTATCGTCAGAGCAAAAGGGATAGTGATGTCAGCAAATTTAATCCAGTCGAACAACGGTACTTCCAGCGTTTGATTAGAAGCCGTAACGAATCCGAAAAGAAATGCCGCCGCAACCAGATTCAGAAAGATAAACGACGAAGCAAGTACTCCTGATAAATTCCGGTTCATCTGCTTTTGAAACAAGCCGATTGTCAGAAATCCAAGCAGAGGAAAAACGAGTAATAATATTGATATAAGTTCCATGTATATGCTATATATAATTGATAGTTGACAGAGGCTGATTGATTATTTAGTCTGTCAATTGATTAATTACCATTTAAGTCTGTTCAGTGCATTGATATCGATGGTGTGTGTCGATCGGTAAACCACTACCAGAAGGGCTAAGCCAATAGCCACTTCGGCCGCCGCCACCACCATAATAAAGAATACAAATATCTGTCCGGCAGGATCGTTGCGATAAGCCGAGAAAGCGGTCAGCAATAGATTAGCCGAATTGAGCATCAACTCCACCGACATAAAAATAACCAGTGCATTGCGTTTAGCCAGTACCCCGATCACACCAATAGAAAACAGTGCCGAGCAAAATAAGATATAGTACTGTAAAGGAATCGTCTGAATTTGAGCAATTGTAGTTTCCATAAATTTAATTTTTATCTTTTTTACCCAACATCACCGCACCCACCATGGCCGCAAGGAACAGGATGGACGATAGCTCAAAGGGTAATAAATAGTCACTGTAAAGAGTTTTCCCCAGGTTTTTCACCAGACCTATTTGTGTCAGCTCCGGATGTTCGGAAAGGGTGCCTACGTCAAATGATTTCAGTGTCCCGATCAGGACAAGGAAAAGTAATCCTCCGCTAAGTGCCGCTACAAGTTTCATCAGCGTTGATTTCTGAAATTCACCCTCAAGGTTCAGATTCAGTAACATCACCGTGAACAGAAAAAGTACCATAATGGCTCCTGCATACACAATAATATGCACCACAGCCAGAAATTGTGCATTCAGCAGAATATAGTGTCCTGCCAGTGTAAAGAATGTAAGCGTCAAGTACAGTACGCTATGAATAGGCTTCTTCGACAGTAAAACCATAAGAGCCGAGATAAGCGCTACAGCACTTAAAAAATAAAAGAGATAGAGTGAAAGCATATTTTCTATTTGTTATGCGATTTTGACTTGTCTTGTTTAAATGTGAGAACCTCGGGAGTTTGTCGTTTCGATACATCAACACGGGCATTCTTTTTTTCAACCAACACGTCTTTACCATAAATAAAGTCAGTACGTTTATATTGACTCGGCACAATTCTGTTGGTAAGAAATATGGCTTCTTTGGGGCAGGCCGATTCGCAGTCTCCGCAAAAAATACAACGTAACATATTGATTTCATATTTCGATGCATACTTTTCCTCGCGATACAGATCTTTTTCGTCTTCTTTACGCTCGGCAGCAATCATGGTAATGGCTTCAGCCGGACAGGAAAGAGCACACAGTCCGCATGCAGTGCAACGCTCGCGACCTTCATCGTCTAACTTTAGCACATGCATACCCCGGTAAATATCCGAAAACGGACGTTTCACTTCGGGATATTGTATAGTTACTTCTCGTTTGAAAAAGTGACTAAGAGTTATAGACATACCCTTCAAAACGGCCGGCAAATAGAAGCGTTCCATTAAGGTCATCTTCTTATTCGAAACCACCTTCGATCGGTTTGTCAGTGATATTTTAGTTGAATCTTGATTCATATTATTCTTGTTTTGAAACGCTGGTTTACTTCTTAAACAGCAAATGGATAAATCCGGTTAAAACCATATTAACGATGGCCCATGGCATTAAACCTTTCCATCCGAAACGCATCAACTGATCGTATCTGAAACGTGGTAATGTCCAGCGTACCCACATAAACACAAATCCAAAGAAAGTGATCTTTATGAAGAGTGCGGCTGTTCCTAAAATAGTCACCATGTTATGCGACAATCCCAGATCATTCATGAATGGAAAATCATAACCTCCGAAAAAGAGGGATGAAATCATAGCCGACGAAATAAACATATTAATGTATTCCGAGAAAAGATAAAACCCAAGTTTCATCGAGCTGTATTCGGTATGATAACCCCCAATAAGTTCACTGTCGCATTCGGGTAAGTCAAAAGGTGCACGGTTACATTCGGCAAAGGCACAAATCAGAAATACGACAAATCCAATTGGTTGCGTAAATACATTCCAATGCATGCCGTGTTGTTGCGCAACAATTTCATTCAGGCTTAAACTTCCTGTAGTCATCACAATGGCTACAATAGACATGCTCATGGCAAGTTCGTAACTGATCATTTGTGAGGCAGCACGCACTGAGCCCATCAATGCATACTTATTGTTTGATGCCCAACCGCCAATCATAATTCCGTAAACACCGATGGAAACAATGGCAAATACATAAAGAACGCCCACGTTTACATCAGCCACTTGCAAGGCAAATTCTGTTCCCCCTATATTTAATGTTCCTCCCCAGGGTATAACGGCGCTGGTAAGCAGTGCCACCAACATGGTAAGCGATGGACCGAGGATATAAAGAACTTTATCGGCATTGGCAGGCATAAACTCTTCTTTGAAAAAGAGCTTCATCCCGTCGGCTACTGGCTGTAACAGTCCAAATATTCCCGCACGATTGGGTCCTAGTCTGTCCTGAAAGAATCCGGCAATTTTACGTTCGGCCAGGGTAGCATACATGGCTATCATTAAACTTAATAATAAGATAGCTACACACAAGATTAGTTTATATAGAACGAATTGTATATCCATAATTATTCCATTATTTCTTTTATCGGGTTAATTACCGAGGGTATAACCACATTTTTATAATGATTTTGATTGATCACCGAATAAGATTCAATCTTTCGTGGTCCTTCAATGATCCAGTCAGCACTGTTCTTTTTCTCAAACCGGCATTCGTTGCAAATAAAATCATGGACCTCGCCGTATTTATCTTTTCGTCCGGTTACACGATATACTTCGTCACCTCTAAACCAGATAGTCGCTTTACCACTACATTTTGAACATTCGCGGTGCGCATCCATTGGCTTCAGAAACCAAACACGGTTTTTGAACCGGAAAGTTTTATCGGTCAATGCTCCAACCGGACAAACATCAATCATGTTTCCAGAAAAATCATTTTCTATAGCCTGATGAATAAAGGTAGATATCTCCGATTTTTCCCCACGGTACAATATTCCATGAACACGATTTTCGGTCAGTTGATCGGCTGCATATACACAGCGGTAACACAAAATACAACGATTAGGGTGAAACTGAATCAGGTTACCAATATCAATTTTCTCGTAAGTGCGTTTTTCTTCTTCGAAACGGGATGTATTAGCCCCGTGTTCGTAGCTCAGGTTTTGCAAGTCACATTCTCCTGCCTGATCGCAAACAGGGCAGTCGAGCGGATGATTCAGCAGTAAAAATTCTACCACGGCTTTGCGGGCCTCTACTACAAGAGGTGAAGTCAGATTTTCAACTACCATGCCGTCCATTACCTCGGTGCGACACGAAGCTACTAATTTAGGCATCGGGCGTGGATCGGCTGTGGACCCCTGTGCCACTCGTACCATACACGACCGACATTTACCGCCACTGTTTTTCAGCTCGGAATGGTAGCACATTGCCGGAGGGACAACACTACCACCAATCATGCGGGCTGCTTGCAGAATGGTTGTTCCCGGTTCTACCTCTATGCTTTTATTATCTATTGTTACCTTAAACATCAATCAAGAATTTACAATTTGATCATTTACAATTTACGATTGAGAAATAAATATTCTCTCAATTTATTTTCCTTTTCAAATTTGGGGTGCTTCTATAGGAAGTTTCCCATGCTTAATGTTCTTCACGACATCCGGATGCTCCACATGAAATTCAAACTCACTCCGAAAGTGACGAATTGCAGCACTTACAGGCCACGCAGCAGCATCACCCAACGGGCAAATAGTGTTGCCTTCTATCTTGGAAGCAATGCTTACCAACAAGTCAATATCTTTCATTTTACCCTCACCGTTTTCGATGCGATGCAGAACGCTTTCCATCCAGCTGGTTCCTTCGCGACAAGGAGAACATTGACCGCAGGATTCGTGGTGGTAAAAACGGGAAAAATTATAGGTGTTGCGCACAATGCAGGCGTCTTCATCAAATACAATAAACCCACCCGATCCGAGCATGGAGCCACTCACAAAACCACCTTCGGATAAAGACTCGTAGCTCATTAGACGTGGTTGCCCTTCAATTGTATTTAGAATCAGATTTTTGGGGAGAATTGGGACCGATGAACCACCGGGAATAACAGCCTTCAGCTCTTTGCCTCCTTTTACACCTCCACAATATTTGTCGCTGTAAATAAATTCTTCGGCAGGCAGGCCAAGTTCTATTTCATAGACACCCGGATTATTGATGTTTCCGCAAGCTGAAATAAGTTTGGTTCCGGTGCTGCGACCGATACCTATTTTGGAATAGGTTTCGCCACCATTGCTGACAATCCAACCAATATTCGATAAAGTTTCTACATTGTTGACTACTGTTGGGCAACCGTACAGTCCCTTGATGGCTGGAAACGGTGGCTTCAGGCGTGGATTGCCTCGTTTGCCTTCAAGTGATTCTAGTAAGGCAGTTTCTTCACCACAAATGTATGCGCCTGCACCACTGTGGACATGAATATCTAAGTCATAACCGCTTCCCAGAATATCTTTTCCCAGCAATCCGGCTTTGTATGTTTCTTTAATGGCCTCATTCAGGATACCAATGATGTATTTAAATTCGCCTCTTACGTAAATGTATGCTTTGTTAGCTCCCAAGGCATAAGCGGCACAAATCATTCCTTCAATCAGTCGATGGGGGATATGTTCCAGCAGGTAACGGTCTTTGAATGTTCCCGGTTCGCTCTCATCGGCATTGCAAATGAGGTAACGCGGATTACCGCTTTTTTTATCAATGAAGCTCCATTTCATTCCCGTTGGAAATCCGGCACCACCACGTCCACGTAATCCTGACGTTTTTACTTCAGCCACCACCTCGTCGGGTGTCATCATTTTCAGTGCTTTTTCTATGGATTGGTAGCCTCCGTTTTGACGATAGACTTCCAGCGAACGGATGCCTTCAACTTCTATGTTCTCTAAGATAATCTTTCTTTCCATGTCAACTCTTCGGGTTTCTTTAATTCACTTTCGCTTCTTAGTTTAGCGATAATTTCATCGATCTTTTGTATGTCTAAAAACTCGTGGTATTCCGTGTTTACCTGCATGACAGGTGCTGAACCGCATGCTCCCAGGCATTCAACGGCCTTGAGCGAAAAGAGATGGTCTTCGGTAGTCTCACCTACTTTTATATTCAGCTTTTCTTCCAGATAACTAAGAATATCTTCGCCCCCACAGAGAGCACATGGACCTGTATGACAAACCTCAATCACATATTTTCCAACTGGATCGATATAAAATTGGGTGTAAAAAGTGGCTACTTCGTACACTTCAATGGGTGTTATATTAAGCAGCCCTGCCACATAATCCATGATGTCTACATTCAGGCTTCCACCTAATTCTTCCTGCGCAATGTGCAGGATAGGGATTAATGCCGATTTCTGTTGTGCTTCGGGATAGTGAGAAATGATAGTCTGTACTTTCTCTAATGTGCTCGCCGTAAATGAAACTTCAATGTTTTTCTTTACGTAGAGTTTATGTTTAAATTGTTTTTCGCTCATTATTCATTAATTATTCACTAACCGTTAATCTGTTTTTATTATGCGTCCAGTTCTCCGGCAATTACATTCATACTACTCATCGTTAGGATGGCATCCGAGAGTGCTGATCCGGTAATCATTTCAGGAAAAGCCTGATAATAGATAAATCCGGGACGACGGAAGTGTAAGCGATACGGGCTTCGGCCACCGTCAGCCACGACATAAAATCCAAGTTCACCATTAGCGCCTTCTACAGCTTTGTATATTTCTTTCTCGGGAACATCAATTTCACCCATTACCATTTTGAAATGACTGATCAGTGGTTCCATTTTACTATACACTTCTTCTTTAGGTGGCATAAAAAAGGCTGGTACTTCTGCATTGAACTTGCCTTCCGGAAGATTCTCCAATGCATTATTTACCAGTTTTATGCTTTCCCACAATTCTGTTTGGCGAACGCAATAGCGATCGTATGTATCCCCATTTTGCCCAATTGGAACAACGAAGTCAAAATCGTTGTAAGAAGAATAAGGCTCCTGCACTCGCACATCATAATCGACTCCTGCAGCGCGTAAATTTGGTCCGGCGAATCCGTAATTTAAAGCACGCTCTGCTGAAATAGCACCGACATTGATTGTTCTGTCCATGAAAATCCGGTTGCGCATAAGCAGCTTTTCAAATTCATGCAGCACCTTAGGCAAACCTTTCATCAGATCTCTGATCTTTTGAATGGCGACAGCTGTGAAATCCCTGTCGAAACCGCCAACTCTACCTAAATTGGTTGTGAGGCGCGCTCCACATAATTCTTCATATATCTCGTAAATTTTTTCGCGTTCTTCGAATACATAAACAAATCCGGTCAATGCCCCGCTATCCACTCCGATGACACTGTTACAAATCAGGTGATCAGCGATTCTGGCCAGTTCCATGACGATAATACGCATATAATCAATACGCTTATTTGTTTCAACCCCAAGTAGCTTTTCTACTGCCAAATGCCAGCCGATATTATTTATGGGTGACGAACAGTAGTTCAATCGGTCAGTGAGCGTAGTGATCTGGTAATATGGACGACGTTCGGCTATTTTTTCAAATGCCCGATGGATGTATCCGATAGTTTGTTCGGCATCTACAATGGTTTCACCATTCATGGTCAATATATTCTGAAAAATACCATGAGTTGCGGGGTGGGTTGGTCCAAGATTCAGTGTACTGTAAACCTTTTCATCTTCTTTGGTTAAATCTAAATGGTGCTCCGAATTTATCGTCTTCATTATTTTTAATCTCTTTATCTTGTTTTTAGACAAAGCATGCTTTGTCTCTACTTAAGCACGCTTTATCTCTACTTAAAATCTATCTACCAAAGAACCGGTCATCTTTATCGCTTCTTGTGGCATCTTCAAGCGGATATTCTTTTCGCATGGGATGATAATCCATAAAGTCTACATTGAGTATACGCTTCAAATTTGGGTGACCGACGAAATCAATACCATAGAAATCGAATGTTTCGCGTTCCATCCAGTTTGCTCCCGAAAAGATGGAAACAATACTGTCAACTTGCGGATTTGCTTTTGTG
>Ga0209540_10000767_pt1 | contig 27045 bp, 21 predicted proteins | sample BarGraIncu01121A_FD_184501 | JGI IMG/M metagenome (GOLD analysis project Ga0209540, IMG submission 184501) | Arctic peat soil microbial communities from Barrow, Alaska - Barrow Graham LP Incubations 011-21A (SPAdes) (version 2) | ecosystem: Environmental > Terrestrial > Soil > Wetlands > Peat... | reverse complement strand
CGCCCGAGTGTGACAAGCATGTCGTTCATCGCAGAGCCCTCGCATTTCAGTGGTATCGCTGGCAGTATACCACTGAAATGCGGGTTTCACCTTGGAATCAGTTTAGCATGCCAGATGGCCGCTTTTACGATTCGACCAGCTTGGGCTGAACCAGCCGAACCACAGTCCTTGACGGGCAAGCGAGCCTGTGGTATATATCAATCGAAACGTACTGGGTTTCACTTTTCCCTATTGCGTCAGCCGTAAACGTTCGTTTGTGCGCATTCTGATTACGTTCCGCATTTGCGCGCACGCGGGAGCAAGCATGCTGGTAGACCAACAGAGCCGACTGTTGGGGCGCAGCGACGAGCGCCGCTGGGCCATCCTGCAAGAGGTACAGCAGCGAGGGCGCATCCGCGTCGCCGAGCTAAGCCGCCAACTCGGCCTTTCCGAAGTCGCCATCCGCCGTCATCTGAGGCAACTGGAGGAAGCCGGGCTGCTACGCCGGGTGCATGGCGGCGCCCAGGCCTTAACCCCGGGGGGACATTCATCAGTCTTTGAAGCGCGCCTGCTCCAGAACGCCGCGGTCAAACAGGCGCTCGGTCGCGCGGCGGCGGCTCTGATCGATCCCGGCGCATCCGTCTTCCTGGACTCGGGGACCACCATACTGGAGGTTGCCCGCCAACTGCCGACGCTGGCTGCCGAAGGAGGGGTCGGCTTGACCGTGCTCACCCGTTCACTGGCGATTGCCGCTGAGTTCCGCAGCCAGCGCCGCATCCGCCTGATCGTCGTCGGGGGGGTTTACGTCCACGATTTCGATGACTTCGTGGGCCCACAGGTCAGCCAAACCCTGCAGGAAGTTCATGCCGATATCCTTTTCATCGGCACCGATGGCGTTGACGGCGAACGTGGGTTCACCACCGATAATGTCCTCGAGGCGAACCTCTACAAAGATATAGCTCGCTGCGCCGAGCGGGTCGTCGTCGTGACCGATTCGAGTAAGGTCGGCGTCACCAAAGTCCAGACCACGCTGGCTTTCAGCGACATCCATACGTTTGTCACGGACAACGCGGCGCCGCCCGAGTTCCTGGAGATGCTGCGAGAACGCGGCATCGAGGTCGTCGCGATTCTGAGACCATAAGCGCTTCAGTTTTCTCCAATTCTACCGCAGGGAGGGAGGTCAATGTACAACTCTGATTGGGCCAAGGTCGATGTCAACAGTGTTCCGTACCTGGTGACGCCGCCGCCCGGACCCAGGTCGCATGAAATGCACGAGCGGGCAGCCAAGTACATGAAGGGCTACTCGTCGCAGGTACGCCTTTTTCCAGTCGTCTTTGAGTCGGGCAAGGGCTGTACCCTGACGGATGTGGACGGCAACGTCTACATCGACTTCTCGTCCGGGATCTATGTCACGGGGCTTGGTCATTGCCACCCGAAGGTGACCGAGGCGGTGCAGAAAGCAGCCGGCGAGCTGATGAACGCGCACGACTACACCACGCCCATTAAGATGCAGTTGCTGGAGAAACTGGCTGAGATTGCCATGGGCGAAGGCTCGAAGAAGTTGACAGGCATGCAGTTCTACGATTCTGGCACCACGGCGGTGGAAGCCGGCTTGCGACTGATGCGCGCGGCGACGGGGAAGTTGGAGTTCATCTCCTTCCATCGCGACTTTCACGGTAAGACCATGGGCGCGGTGGGCCTGGCGCGGCTGGACGCGAGCCAGGGATTGCGCGCGCCGGGCTTCTTCCTGGTGCCGCGCGGCTACTGCTACCGCTGTGAGTTTCGCCAGAAGTACCCGGAGTGCAACCTGCTGTGCGTGGACTACATCCGGACCGTGATCAAGGAAGAGACAGCGGGCCGGGTTGCCGGCATCGTGCTCGAACCGATCCAGGGTTGGGGGGGCAGCGTTGTCCCGCCGGACGGCTGGATCCAGCGCATTCGCCAGCTCTGCGATGAGTTTGGCATGATGATGATGGCCGACGAGGTGCTGACCTGCATGGGCCGCACCGGCAAGATGTTCGCCATGCAGAATTGGGAGACGGTGCCCGACGTCATGACCCTGGGCAAGGGCTTTGGTAACGGCTTTCCGGTCACGGCGATGCTTGTGGCCGAACAATACAAGGACGTCATCGAGAAGATCAGTGCCAGCACCTCCTATGGCGGCAACCCAATGGCCTGTGCAGCAGCGCTGGCCAGCATCCAGGTCATCGAGGAAGAGAATCTCTGTGAGCGCGCTGCGCACTTGGGCGATATTCTGCTCAAGGAGATGCGGGCGATGCAGCAGCGACACCCAATCATCGGTGAAGTGCGCGGCATGGGCTGCCTGCTGGGGATTGAGCTGGTTAAGGATAAAGCGACGCGGGAACCTTTCGACGAGGCCGGCAAGTTGGTCTATCAAAAGGCGTTCGGCAAAGGGTTGGCATGGATCCCCGCCGGGCACATTCTGCGTATGTCGCCACCCCTCATCATGGAGGACGACGTAGCCCTGAAAGGCCTGGCGCTGATCGAAGAAGCAATCTGCGAGACCGAACGGGAGTTAGGCTATGCCTGAACGGACCATCCGCTTTGGCATCATCGGCTGCGGGTTGATGGCACGCGAGTTTGCCAGTGCGACGCAGCGGTGGGCGCATCTGCCAAACATGGACGTGCGCCCGAAGCTCGTCGCCGTTGCCGATACCAAGGCCTCCTGCCTGTGCTGGTTCACCGACAACTTGCCCGATGTCAAGCTCGCGGTGGGCGACTACCGCGAGCTGCTGGCCAGCCCGGACGTGGACGCGGTCTATTGCGCGCTGCCCCATTACCTGCATGCGCAGGTGTACGGGGACATCATCGCGGCCGGCAAGCACCTGTTCGGTGAAAAGCCTTTCGGCATCGACCTCGAGGCCAACACTGGGATCCTCAACGCCCTGCGCGGCCACCCCGACATCTTCGCCCGCTGTTCGTCCGAGTACCCGTTCGTTCCCGGGCCGTATCAAATCACCAAGTACATGCGCGAGAACCGCTTTGGCAAGATCATTGATGTCGAAGCAGGGTTCTGGCACTCCAGCGACATGGACCCCAACAAGCCGATCAACTGGAAGCGGCAGGCGCAGTACAATGGTGAGTACGGCTGCATGGGGGACCTGGGCCTCCACGTCCTGCACGTCCCGCTGCGCTTTGGCTGGATGCCTCGTACCGTGCGCGCCCTCTTGTCGAAGATCGTCAAAAAGCGGCCCGATGGGAATGGCAACCTGGTGCCCTGCGACACCTGGGATAATGCCATATTGGCCTGCGATGTCGATACCGGCGAGCAGCAGTTCCCGATGATCTTGAGCACCAAACGAATGGCGCCAGGCGAGACAGACACCTGGTTCATCAAGATCAAGGGCACGGAATTCTCGGCCGAATTCAGTACCAAGTATCCCCGTACGCTGCGCACCATGACCTACAAGCCGGGCAAGCCGCAGAGCTGGGAGGTCCTCGATCTCGGCTATAGTTCGGCCTACGCGGCCATCACCGGACCGATCTTTGAGTTCGGTTTCTCCGATAGCATCCTGCAGATGTACGCTGCGTTCTGTGATGAACTGGCGCACGGCAGCGCCGGCATGCAGCAGCCTTTCCACTGCGCCACCCCGGAAGAGACGGCCCAGCACCACCGTGTGCTGACCGCGGCGCTGGAGTCGCATAAGACGGGCCAGACGGTGCGTATCGCTTGATCCCGCTGGAGGTGTACGGTGGAGAACCTTATGGATACCCTGGAGGAGTTCCCTTACCAGGTCAGCGGCCCTGAACGCCGGCGCGCGTTGCAGGAATGCATGGACACAATCCGCGGCTGGGGCCTCAGCATGCCGCGAGTGGAGCCGTTGGTGATGGATTTCGGTCTTGGCCGGTTTTCCAAGACCGGCGAGATCGAGTTTTGGGTCGCAAATGAAGAGGCCAGCGGTTATTGCGGCAAGTTCCTCTACGTGGCTGACGGCCAGACCTGTCCGTATCACCGGCATGTGCGGAAACATGAGACCTTCTTTGTCATGAAAGGCAAGGTGGGCATGGTCGTGGAGGGCATGCAGAAGGTGCTGAAAGAAGGCGATACGCTCGTCATGCCGCCTGGCCAGCAGCACGCGTTCACCGGCATCGGGCCGGCTTTGCTGCTGGAGGTCTCCATGCCCAGCACGCGCCAGGATAACTTCTTCGCCGATACCGCCATCGGTGAAAACGGGATCATCTGAAAGAAATCCCTGCTCGAGTCCTGACTGCACAACACGAGAGGCACCCATGCTGATTCGCAACGGTCTCGTGCTCCACTATGACCGCCTGGAGAACGCTTGCGATCTCAAGATCGCTGACGGCATAATTCTGGCCATCGGACCCGGTCTGGCTGCCCAGCCTGGCGAAGGAGTTCGCGACGCCACGGGATGCTACGTCCTGCCCGGGCTCATCGACCTGCACACGCACGGCCTGCGCGATATCCTGGTACAGGATGGCGGCTGGGCAGAGTACGCCCGGCTGCAGACAGAAGTGGGCGTTACGGCCTGTCTGCCAACCCTGTTCGGCCCGCCGCGGGTCATCGCCATCGCCCTGGCGACCGCTCTCCGGGAAACCCAGAGTCTGAGGCGAACCCCTAACCTGGCCGGCTTCCGGCTGGAGATGCCGTACCTGGCCAAGCCGGGAGCCGGACAGGCGTCCTCGCTCGCTGGCATTGATCCAGAGACCACCGAAGCCATGTGGGCTGCGGGGCAAGGCCTGATCCGACAATGGGATGTCTCGCCAGAGCTCGACGGCGCCCTGCCGTTCATCCGTTGGGCGCGCGGGCACGGCATCGTCACCAGCCTGGCGCACAGCCGGGCAACGGTGGAACAGACCCGCCTGGCCATCGAAGCTGGCCTGACCCTGGTGACTCATTTCTACGACACTTTCGATTTGGCGCCGGAACGCGATCCCGGGGTTTATCCGGCGGGGCTGACGGACTACATCCAGATCGAAGACCGGCTGACAGTCGAGATCATCCCCGATGGCGTGCACGTTCACCCGTTCCTCGTCGAGAAAACCTTCCGCTGTAAAGGGCTCGACCGGATCGCGTTCATCACGGACAGCGTGCGCGGAGCAGGTAGTCCGCCGGGCACTTACTCGGGCCTTTATCCCGGTGCAGAGGTGGAGGTCACAGACGATCGGGGTGTACGGCGGGTGCCGGACGGTGCTCTCTCCGGCAGCGCACTGACGCAGTTAAGATCCTTCCAGAACGCCGTGCGCCGGTTTGGCCGGTCGGTCCGCGAGGCCTCGGTCCTTTGCTCACGCACACCTGCCCGGGTGCTGGGCCTGACAAAGAAGGGCTACCTGGCGGCAGGCATGGACGCGGACGTGATCCTGCTCGACCCCGCTCTGAAACTCGAGGCCACCATTCTGGGCGGAAGGCTGGCGTACAGGCGCCAGACGTGAGCACGAGGCGAAACGCAATTGTGACAGGAGAATCCCATGGCCAACGGTGATTTCTACTTTGCGATCAATGCCACGTTCTATTACTTCACTGAACGATGGGGCGACGACGCGCTGGTAGCTTACTGGCAGGCGATGGGGCGGGAATACCTGGCGCCCCTCGCCGCACAGTTCCGGGCCGGAGGCGGGAAAGCTGTGGCACGTTATTGGGCGGATTACTTCGCCGCCGAGCCGGGCGCTGACGCGGCAGTCAGCCATACCAACGAGGACGCGGTCGTGATCGAGGTGCGCGATTGTCCGGCCATCGCCTGGCTCACGCGCAGCCCGGAGGCAGTCTTGCACCCTCCCCCGCACCCGATGTATTGCCAGCACTGCCTGCACATCAACCGGGCGCTCGCCGAAACGGCCGGCTTCGTGTTCACCCTCGAGGGTGGTGGCGGTACCTGCCGCCAGACCTTCAATCTGCGGGAACAAGCTGCCGTGTCCGGTAGCCAGGAGGCGGCAAAATGATCGGCGTGCAGGACTTCATCCGCTATTACGACTGGACGTTCGAGTACGTGCGCAGTGAGTACGGCGAAGAGGCGCTGCAACGCTACTGGGGTGAGGCGATAGCCTTCAACTCGCAGGCCCATGCCAACGGGCTGATCCACGCCAAAGGGCTGCAGGGCATGGCACAGTACTGGGGTCACACGCTGGAAAGCGAGGAGGCCGGCTTCCGCACTATTCTGGACGTCGACCGCTTTCGCATCGACATGTACGATTGTCCCTCGAAAGGGTTCTTGATCAGTCTCGATCAGGAAGAATACCACGACTACTGCCAGCACTGCATGGGCTGGATCAAGCCGATTATGGATGACGCTGGATTCACCATCGATCACGAACATAATCACCACGGCCAGTGTTGGTGGGAGATGCATCCATCTGGCCGAGCGCGGCCGGCGGCGCCGCCACCCATACGTGATGACCGGGACGTCCGCCTGCGCCCCAACTGGGAGCAGGAGAAACACGACCTATGGCTGCAGAGCCGCCCCAGCGAAGACGCCGTCCAATAATAGAATTGACAAAAACTTTCAACTGTTGACAATATCTTACAAGAGTGGTACGCTGCGCCTGTAAGTTTCCTCGCACCGTACCTTTCCTTTCCAGCGTGCGGGATTCGCTGTTGCTTTGCACAAGGGGTGCCACCGATGTTGACGGAAGAGCGACGAACGAAAATCCAGGAACTGATGCTCCAAAAGAATACCGTCAGCATCTGCGAGTTAGCCGGACTATTCGGCACATCCGAAATGACTGCGCGCCGCGACCTGGACGAACTGCAACAGCGTGGCGTCTGTGAGCGCATCCATGGGGGAGCGCGCAGGGCGCGCCCACCCGAGCCCCGGAACGCAATCTATCCATCCTTCTGGCAACGCGAGCACTGTCAGGCGCGTGAGAAGGTGGCCATTGGGCGGGCGGCGGCGGCGCTGGTGGCACCGGGCGACGTCATCGTCGTCGACACCGGGACCACCGCGGCTTGCCTGGCGCAGGCGCTGCTTAACGCCGAGCCGATTACGCTGATTACCAACTCCCTACGCGTCATCGATTTGTTGCAGGATGCTTCCCAAGTCACCTTGATCTGCCCTGGCGGCACACTGTTTCTGGAGGATAGGCACACCTCCGGCGGGGATCTCGCTTTCGTCGGTGCGATCGCCGTCTCGACTCTGCGGGGCCTGCGGGCGAAGAAGGCGTTCATTTCCACCTCGGGTTTCACGATTGCCGACGGCACTTTTAACGCCAGCCAGTTTCAGGCAGAGATCAAGCGTGTCCTGATCGACATCGCCGAAGAGGCGATCCTGATCGCCGACCACACCAAGTTCGGCCGTGTCGATGGTTTCCTGGTTGCCAGCGCACGAGCGTTCAGCAAGGTCATTACCGATACCCTCGCCCCTGCCGCTGATGTTGCAGCGCTGCGGGCCCTGGGCATTGAAGTCATCCAGGTCGAGCCGGCAGAAAATGCCGTTGCGCCAGACCGGCCGTATCTCCGCGCCACCTCCAGGCCGGGCAGGTCCAACGGCGACTGTGGCGCCCAGGCAGCATCCGAACAGTCGACTGATCGCCCACCCGGAGGTTGATGTGAATTCGCGGGAGCGCGTCCTGACTGCCCTGGATCACAAAGAGCCCGACCGCGTCCCGGTCGACCTCTGGTTCACTTCGGAGGTCGAGGAAATGCTGTGCGTCGAACATGGGCACCTGAAGGGGGCCGAGCTGCGCATTGCGCTGGGTCACGACCTGGTGATGACCAGTTCGCCCAACATTGGCGCCAGCTACGAGATCTCCGGCACACCTGAACAGTACGTGTGCGACTGGGGGGTGCGCTGGCAATGGGTGACCAATGCGCAAGGCGGCCGCTACACCGAGGCCATCGCCCATCCGCTGGCAGGCGCCGCCGACCTCAGGGCATACACGATGCCAGATCCCCTGCGACCTGGTATGCAAACCATCTACCAAGAGGCCGGCGACCTGGTGCGCCTGTACGGAAAGACCCACGCCATATTCGGCAGCCTCTACCAGACGGTGTTCGAGGCCGCGTGGCTGCTGCGTGGCATGGAAAACCTGCTGCGGGACATGGCTGCGGCCAGTGAGTTTGCCCATGAACTGTTTGAGCGCCTGACGCGCTACTCCTTGGCGGCAGGGGCGGAGTTGGTGGCCCAGGGAGTCGACGTGCTCTGGCTAGGCGATGACTTTGGGACACAGCGAGCGATGCTAATCTCACCCCGTATGTGGCGCGAGTTTATCAAGGAGCGCTACGCCCGCTTGATCGGCGCCTTCAAGGCGCAAAACCCTGCCCTTAAGATCGCGTACCATTGCGATGGATACATCGAACCGATCATCCCGGACTTGATCGACATCGGCATTGACGTTCTCAACCCGGTCCAACCTTTGTCCATGAGCCCGACCGAGTTGAAGCGCAAGTTTGGCCGCGAACTGGCGTTCTGGGGGACAGTGGATGTCCAGCACACATTCCCCTTTGGCACCCCCGAAGAGGTGGCTCACGAGGTCAGAGAGCGCCTCCAAACCGTCGCCCCCGGCGGCGGGCTGATCCTGTGTTCCGCCCACCGGGTGCAGCCAGGCACACCGGTGGAGAATATCAAAGCCTATTATCGCGCGGCGCGGCAATACGGTGAGTATCCCATCGTGTAGAAGTACGTCACATGCACGCCGGCGGTCAAGGAAGGAGGAGAAACAGCGAGGAGAAACGGCCAGTAAGCGGGTAAGAACGTCGAACGTCCGTCCGATTGTGCCCACTCAATCTGCATCCATGATGCAAAGGAGCAAACCCATGTCTGGCAGTAAGGAAACAAAGATATCCCGCCGAGAGTTTTTGCGCCTGGCAGGCGTTGCCGGAAGCGCCGCCCTGGTCGGCGCCTGTGCCCCTGTTCAGCCTGCGCCAGCGCCGGCTGCAGCACCTCAAGCCCCTGCAGCCACTGCGGCCCCTGCAGCCACTGCAGCCCCTGCCTCCACCGTTGCCCCCACCGCTGCCCTGGCGGCCGCGGCGGGCAAGAAATACGAAGGGGTCGTCCTGCGTGGCCTGGGACAGGGTGGTGTCGCTTACAATGACGCATTAAAGGCGTTTGCGACCGAATTCGAAGGCACTACAGGCGCCAAGGTACAATTCGACGACCAACCTTGGGAACAGCTCAGTCCGAAACTTCAGGCCGAACTGGCCGCCAACCAGCCAACGTATGACTTCTTCTACGGCGACATCGAATTCCAGTATTTCGCCTATCCGAAGCTGGTGGATCTGAATCCGCTGATCAAGAAGTACAACTACACCATGGACGGGTTCTTCGAGCCCGTCTATAAGTACGGCGAAGGGGTCACCGGCGGCCTGGCCGGCCAGCGTTTCGGCCTGCCGATCCGCATCGGCGCCTGCTGGGTCTTCTACCGCACCGACCTGATCAAGCAATTCCCGACGACCTGGGCCGACTACCAAAAGCTCCTGGGCGAGCAAACCGGCAATGGCAAGTACGGCGTTGCGTTCGCCGGCGTTTCGGCTCAGCTGGTCAAGATCTTCCTCGCCCGCTACTGGTCTCAGGGCGACCCGCTCATGACGGCCGACTGGAAACCGTTGATCAACGGCCCAAAGGGTGTCCAGGCGGTCAACATGATGCTGGACGCCGTCAAGAAGTACAGCCCGCCCGGCATGCTGGGCTGGGACAACCCCGATGCCTCCAATGCATTCCTCAACGGGGATGTCGCCGTGCTCGAAGGCTGGGCCAGCTTCATCTTGCCCTCGATGGAAGATCCGAGCAAGTCCAAAGTCATGGGCAAGTGGTCGGTGACTCAGTTCCCCGAGAACGGCACGGGCAACCTGACGCAGCATAACATGGACATCTTGAGCACGAGCAAGAACATCGACGCGGCCTTCGAGTACATCGCGTACTGCACAGGGCTGGAGAACGCGAAGCGGGTCATCCTCGACTACAAAGAGGAATCCCCGCGCAAGACCGCCTGGTCGGACCCGGACGTGCTCAAGGCAGAGCCGTACCTGCCCGCAGTGGCCAAGCAGTACGATGCCGGCCGGCCCTTCACGCCGGGCTTGCCACAGTGGCTGGAGCTGTTCAGCGCGCTGGGCGATGGCCTCTCGTCGGCCCTATCAGGGCAGGCCACGGCACAGGCTGGGCTGGACACCGTCGCCCAGAAATGGACCGATTCGATCAACCAGGCCAAGCCGACCTTCGCTTACAAGGAATAGGCATCCTCGATCGCACGCTGCGGCTTAGTACGCCAACCGCGCTGCAAGCTCTGTGCGCGGCAGCGTCGAGGCGAACATTTCCGAGCAGGGCCCTCTGCTCGCCGGTTACCCGGAGCGGAGGCCCTGCTTCCACAGGAGGCACTCCTTGACCACAACCAGCCGTCTGACGACCTCTCGGTTGCCCGACGCTGCGCCCAGCAGAACGCCTGCCCGAGCGCCGGTCCTGAAGCAGTCGCACGCGCAGGAGCGCCTGGTGCTGTTCGTCTTCCTGGCGCCTGCGGTGCTCTTTTTGCTTATAACCTCAGTTTATCCGCTTCTCAACTCGCTCCGCCTGAGCTTCTTCAGCTGGAACATGATGATTCCCTTCTCGAGGCCACAATGGTTCGGTCTGGGCAACTACACGCGCCTTCTTGGCGACCAGGAGTTTTGGAACTCGGTGAAGGCCACGTTCACCTTTGTGCTCGCGGCCGTATCGATCGAGCTGGTGCTGGGCATGGTCCTGGCAATCCTCGCCACCTCGAATGTCCACGCCATGGGCCCCATCCGTACCATCCTGCTCTTCCCGCTGATGATGACTCCCGTGGTGGCCGGCGTGTTGTGGCGCAATCTCTTTCATTCGAGTTACGGTGTGATCAATAACATCATCGGGTTGGTGGGTATCCCGGCCCAAACCTGGCTTGGCAATCCCGCAGAGGCACTCCCTGCGGTGATCACCGTGGAGATCTGGCAGCAGCTGCCTGTGGTGGCGTTCGTGCTGGCCGCCGGAATCTCGTCGCTGCCGGTCGACATGTATAAGGCTGCAGCCGTCGACGGCGCGTCGTGGTGGCAGTCCTTTCGTATGATCACACTGCCGCTGCTGAAGCCGGTGGTGCTGGTCGTGCTGTTGTTGCGCATTATGGACGCGTTCAAGGTGTTCGACATCGTCTTCATGCTCACCTACGGGGGACCCGGTCAGAAGACCGAGGTTCTATCGCTGCTGATCTACAAAACGGGTCTGAAGTTCCTGCAGATCGGCCAGGCCAGCGCGATGTCATGGCTCTTCCTGGTGTTCATTTTCATCATCTCCTTCTTTTTCATCCGCGAGCTGCAGCAGGGGGAGGGCTGAAGGAAGATGTCCATAGCGCAAAACTACCGCCTGCGGCGTAACGTCTCGACCCTGCAGCTCTACCTGCTGATCATCCTCGTGCTGATCGTCATTGCCTTCCCTGTCTACTGGCTCATCTCCACCTCGGTCAAGCCCAGCATCGAGTCTTTGACGAACCCGCCGACATACATTCCGTCGCGGCTCGTGTTCGATAACTACATTGCCGTTCTCAAGAGCGAGAATGTCAAGTTCCTCGTCAACAGCCTGATCGTTGCGCTGGCCAGCACCGTCCTGACAAGCGTGCTGGGGGCGATGGCCGCTTACGCACTGTCGAAAAACTACATTGCATTTGCCATCCGGCGCGGGCTGATGCTCTGGATCCTGGTGACGCGCATCTTCCCACCGATCACCACAGCAATCCCGTACTACGTCATCATCAAAAACCTGGGCCTGGCCGACACGTATGCTGCCCTGATCATCACGTACGTGTCCTACGGTCTCCCTTTCGTGATCTGGCTAATGCTGGGGTTCTTCCAGGACCTCCCCGCCGATATCGAGAAGGCGGCCATCGTGGATGGCTGCTCGATGTGGCAGCGCTTTCGACAGGTAGTCCTGCCGCTCACCCTGCCAGGGCTGGCCGTGACCGCGATCTTCGCGTTCATCTATTCCTGGAACGAATTCCTCTACGCGTCCATCCTGACCTCGTTCACAGCCAAGACTCTTCCAGTGGTGATCTCCACCTTCATATCCGATCAGTACCTGCGCTGGGGTGAGATGTCGGCGATGGGCAGCATGATGATCATCCCGGTCATGATCTTCGCCCTGGCTACACAGAAGTATCTCGTCCGTGGCCTGACTTTCGGCGCCGTCAAGGGGTAAACATGGCAGAAATCCACTTCGAAAACGTCACCAAGCGCTTCGGCAGCGTGGTGGCCCTCCGAGAGTTCAACCTCACCGTCGCCGACAAGGAATTCGTAACCCTTGTAGGGCCAAGTGGCTGCGGCAAATCCACCACGTTAAACATCCTTGCCGGCCTCGAGGATCCCTCCGAAGGGCTGATATTCATCGACGGCAAGGTCGTCAACGAAATGCCGTCGGGCAAGCGCGACATCGCCATGGTGTTCCAAAGCTACGCGCTGTATCCCCACATGTCGGTGCGCGAGAACATTGGCTTCGGCCTCAAGGTGCGCGGCATGACGAAAGCAGAAATCGACCGCCGCGTCGAGGACGCTGCACGCATCCTGGGCATCGAGCAACTGCTGGCCCGTCGCCCGCGCGAGTTGAGCGGCGGGCAGCGCCAGCGCGTTGCCTTGGGCCGGGCTATCACTCGAGAGCCCAAGGTGTTTTTGCTCGACGAGCCGTTGAGCAACCTGGATGCCAAGCTGCGTACGCAGATGCGGGCCGATCTTAAGCTGCTCTTCACGCGGCTGGGAGGCACCGTCGTGTATGTCACGCACGACCAGGCCGAAGCCATGACGCTGAGTGACCGGGTCGTGGTGATGAAGGATGGCGTCGTTCAGCAGGTGGGCGATCCGCTTTACCTATATGACCATCCTGATAACATCTTCGTGGCGGGGTTCCTGGGCAGCCCGACGATGAACTTCATCGACTGCGAGCTGGCCCGGCAAGGGGATCAGGTGGTTGCGATGACAAACGGCGTGGTCTGGCCCCTCGCGTTGCCAGCGGACGGCCCGCTGCTGGACCGCGCGCGTGGACGGGCGGTGCTGGGCATTCGACCGGAGGATATCGCGGTCTGCCTGCCCGGCCAGGCTGCTTCACGGCAAGCGATCTCCTGCACGGTTGAGGTCGTGGAGCATATGGGATCGCTGAACATCATCTATAGCGACGTGCAGGGCACGCGGCTTGTCGCGACCACCGAGTCGGGGTTTGTCGCGCGCTCGGGCGACCCTGCTGTTCTGACGCTCAACGCTCATAAGCTCCACATTTTTGACCGGGAAACGAGCCAAAATATCACTGCAACTTGAAGGGAGTGGCCGATGAGCTATCGGCTCACCATTGACGAATGAAAATGGCTTATCGGCACCGATGCATTTTCTAAGGAGAGGATGATGACGTCAGAGTTCGTATACAGTCCATCTCACTGGGTCCCGTTCAGAGACAAGAAGGCCCTCGAACGCGTCCGTAAGATCAAACGAGCGGACATCGCAAAGCATCCAAACCCGGATTTCCAGATCCGCGTGGTCAAAGACTCGGACCTCGAGTTCATATGGGTCACGGACATGTTTTATCGGATCAAGCACGCTGCCGATGCGGGCGAGAGGGTCGTACTGATTCTGCCCAACCCGTGTCCGCTTTACCGGCATGTAGCGCGCCTGATCAACGCATTCCGGGTCGATTGCCGGCAGCTATGGGTCTTTGCGATGGATGAGTACGCCAACGAGGATGGCGTCATCGCGCCGGAGTCCTGGCCGTACGGTTTCATCCACGCCTTGAAAGGCTACTTCTATGGGCAGATCGATGAAAGCCTCAGGCCACCCGAATGCCAGATCCTCGGTCCCAACAACGACAACCTCAAGGTCTACGGCAAGATGATCGCGGACATGGGCGGAGCGGACATGTGCTACAGTGGGCCCGGTTGGACAGGCCACCTGGCGTTCATCGAACCCGATGCGCCGGAGTTCGCCGCAGCCGGCCTCGAGGAATGGAAACTGATGGGGCCGAGAATCGTGACCCTCAGCCCATTCACCCTCGCCCAGAACTCCCTGCACGGCAGTTTTGGCATGAGCGGAGACCTCGCGCAGGTGCCGCCAATGGCCGTTACGATCGGCCCGGCGGAGGTGATAGGCGCCAAGCACCGCATGGATGTGCATAACCTCACCGTGAACGGGACGGCGACGAGCTGGCAAAGAATGATGACGCGCCTGGTCGTGCATGGGCCGGTCACGCCGCTGCTGCCGACCTCGATCCACCAACTCCTCCGGACCGACTGCTACATCACGGAGACTGCAGCGCAGGATATCGAGCCCAACTGGGATAAGGGGTATTGATCCATGGCCACGCTCCGAGCCGGCGCCGCTGCCGTCGACATCTCGCCGCGGGACTCGCAGTTCCTGTACGGGTATCCGCACGTTGAGAGGTTCAGCACGGGCATCCACGATCCACTGTTGGCCACGGCCCTCTTCTTGACGAATGGGCGGACTCCGCTGATGTTCATCAGCAACGACATCATTTTTGTCGGGAAGATGACGGCCCAGCGAACGCGGCGGCTGATCGAGGAAAAGACAGGGATCCCGGGCAGGAACATCATGATCACGGCCACCCATACCCACTCAGGGCCGAAAACAGTGGACTACATCAGCAACGAGGATGATCCGGCGGTCTCGAAAACCGATCCACGCTATCTCCGGCTACTTGACGATGGTATTGTGGCCGCCGCGACGGCTGCGTATGGCGCTGCCCGGCCTGCTGAGATCGGACTGACGGTAGCGGACGGAACCGGCGTGGGGACCAACCGGCGAGACCCGATTCACGGGCCGAGCGATCCGCAGGTCCCCGTCCTCGCCGTTCGCTCCGGTGGCTCCATCATCGCCTGCATGGTGACCTATTCGATGCACCCGACAGTACTGCACGAGGACTCGACGCTGGTGACTGCCGACTTCCCAGGAGTGGCGCGGCGGTATCTGCAGGAGAATCTGCTCGGACCGGAATGCCCCGTGCTGTACCATTCCGGCCCTGCAGGCAATCAGAGCGTTCGCTACGTGACGCGTGAGAACTCGTTTCCTGAGTGCGAACGGTTGGGCACACAGCTCGGCAAGGCGATCGCGGCAGAGATCCCCGGCATCCAATACACAGGCTCAGTGTCCCTGGCAGCCATGCAGACGTTCAGCGATCTGCCCCGCCGCGCCTTGCCTTCAGTGACGGAAGCACAGAGACAGCTTAAACAGACCGCCGACTGGCTGGCGCAAGTGCGCCAGTCCGGCGCGCCTGCGCAACAAGTTCGGCGGGCCGAAGTCGACTGGTTTGGTGCCGAAGGGAGCTTGACCCTCGCCAGGGCGGCGGCCGAGGACCGGATGGAGGCAGTCTACCAATCGTGTCTGCCAGCCGAGGTGCAAGTCTTGAGGGTAGGGCCGTGGTCCTTTGTGGGTTGGCCGGGCGAGATCTTCGTCGAGTACGCGTTGGCCGTTAAGGCACGCTGCAAGGACACCTTCCTCATTTCGCTGGCGAATGGCGAACTGCAGGGCTACATCGCAACAGAAGCCGAGGCACAGCACGGTGGCTACGAGGTCACTAACGCCGTCTTCTCGCCCGAGACCGGCAACGTGCTGGTCCGTACGTCCCTGGAACTGCTGGCCGGCGTCGCTCAGAGCGATCCTGTCGCGGACACGTGAGGGCAGATCAGCACCATTGATTTTGCGGGGAACAGAATGCCACTCTTGCTCGGTCTTGACCTGGGCACCACCGGCTGCAAAGCCGCCGTCTACGACCACCTTGGCAGCCTGCGCGGCGAAAGCTACCTGGAATATGGCTTGATCACATTGTCTCCGGTCGTGATCGAGCAAGACCCGGAGGCCTGGTGGAAGCTTTCCTGCCAGGCGGTGCGTGAAGCGTTGGCAGCCGCGCGGGCCGATCCTGCTGATGTGCTGAGCCTGGCGGTGAGCTCGCAAGGGATCTCCTTCGTTCTGCTGGATGCTGCGGGCCGACCTCTGGGGAACGCCATCAACTGGCTGGACGGCAGGGCCACCGACGAGGCTGCCGACATCGTGCAGCGCTTTGCCCAGGAAAGGGTCTTCGCAGTCACAGGCAAGCGAGTGGCGCCCTTCTATGTCCTCCCGAAGCTCTTGTGGCTGCGCAAGCACCGGCCCGACGACTGGGCGGCGGCAAACAAGGCGCTGATGGGCCAGGACTTTCTGGTCTATCGTCTCTGCGGCGCGGAGGTCACCGACCACTCGCTGGCTGCCGGCACGATGCTGTACGATCTGCATGAGCAGGACTGGAGCGCTGAGCTTCTGGATGCTTTCGGCATCCCGCGCTCGCTGCTGCCCGAGATCCGGTGGTCGGGCACGCCGGCTGGCACCTTGCTGCCATCAGTCGCCGCCGAACTGGGCCTTAGTCCGGAAACGACGGTCGTGGTGGGCGGACAAGACCAGAAGTGCGCTGCGCTGGGTGCGGGAATTGCCGATGGTGTCGCCACGCTATCGCTGGGCACGGCTTCAGCCATCGAGCAGATCATGGACAGGCCGCTCACCGACACCCAGATGCGCGTGCCGACCTTCGCCTTTGTGCAGCGCGGGCGCTGGGTCTTGGAAGGGGTCGTGGGTACCGCCGCGGGCAGCCTGCGCTGGTACCGCGACACAATTGCTCGCGGTATCCCCTACGACAGACTAGATGGCGAGGCGGCCCTGGTACCACCTGGCGCAGAGGGCGTGATCTTCCTGCCGCACCTGAGCGGAGCCGGCAGTCCCTACTGGCGGCCAGATAGCCGCGGTACGTTCCACGGTTTGAGCTTGGCGACTACTCCCGGTCATCTGACGCGGGCCGTTCTCGAAGGCATTGCCTATCAGCTTCGCGCCAACCTGGCGGTTACCCAGGAACTGGCAGGCCCCGTCAACGGGACGATCCTGTTCGGGGGTGGGGCCAAGAGCCCTCTGTGGCGCCAAATCATCGCCGACGTCACCGGCCTGCCTGTCGCGTGGACGCCCACGGTCGAGACTGCCGGACTAGGCGCCGCGATGTTGGCCGGCCTCGGGTGCGGGCTGTTTTCCTCTGACGCGGACGCGCGCAGCATGATGGTGAAGACACTCGCATACCTAGAACCGGACCCGGAAAGAGTCGCACTCTATGCGCATGCCGGTGCAGACTACTACCGTCTCGAAGAGTGCCTGCTGGAAAGCAGGAGGAGTCCATGACGCAGGCAGCTGCACAGCCCGGCAGTATTCGGGCCCGTCTCGAGCAAGCCCTCGCCGGGCGGCCGGTCGCGCGGCCCGCGTTTGTCGTGTACGACTGGTTTGTCAAGAACCGCCCGTGGGTCGACTGGGACAGCTTGTTCCAGAACGGTCTGGGGCAGATCAACCATGCCGACCTTGTGACTTACCATCGTCCCCACGTCGAGGTGATTGAAACAACGACATACGTCGACGGCGTGAAGCGCCGCGATGTCCGGTGGATCACCGACCGTGGCGAGTTGCACGAGTGGTACCTGGGTGAGTGGCGGCAGGAATACCTGATCAAGACGCCTGACGACTATGCCATCACGTGTCGTGCCTGGGAAGACACGCTCATCACGCCGCGCAGCGACCTGTTCGAGCGAGCAGAATTCATGGTCGGCGACAACGGCATGACAGTCGGCCAGCTAGATCGTACCCCGTTCCAAAAGGTCCAGATCGATTACGCGGGGCTGGAACAGTTCGCATACGATGTCGCGGACCGGCAGCCCGCGCTGATGCACCTCCTTGAATTGATGAACGACCTCAAGCTGCGGGAATTCCGGGCGGCACTTCAGACGCCGGCCTGCCACCTCAAGCTGTGGGAGAACTTATCCATCGAAACCATGGGGCCAATCACTTATCGCCAGTTTCTCGTGCCTCTCTACGAGAAGATTTTTGCCGTTCTGGAAGGCACGGGCCGGAGGCTGCAGGTGCACTACGACGGCAAGCTGCGCGTCATCGCGGACCAGATCCGTGGGTTGCCGTTCGATGGGCTGGATTCGCTCACGCCCCCACCGGAAGGCGATCTTGCGACGGCAGAAGCCCGCGCGCTTTGGCCCGACAAGTTCCTCTGGTTGCACCCAACGCTAGACTGGTACGGCCTGCCGATCCCACAGCTCGTGGCCAGGGTGCGACAGATGGTGCGCGACGCGGGGCCCACGCGCTATTGCCTCATGATCAGCGAAGAGGTGCCGCCCAATTGGGCGACCACGGTGCCAGCGATACTCGAAGGCATACAGTAAGCAGAGAAGAGGACCACGTGACAACAGACAAAAAGCCCCTTTTGGGTCTGTGCCCGATCGGCAAGTTCGTTTTTAGCAATGAGGATGCCATCCGTTTCAAGCGCCTGCTGCAGGACAGGTTGAACGCCTGGGGCGTGCGCTTCGTCGACCTCGACGGCGTGCTGGAGGATGGCCTCGTCAAGGACCAGTCCCACGTAGACACAGTCGTCGAGCACTTCCGGCGGCAGGACATCACGGGTCTGTTCATGCCTCACTGCAACTTTGGCACGGAAGGCGCGGTGGGCATGATCGCCAAGAAGCTGGACGTGCCTGTCCTGTTGTGGGGTCCGCGCGACGAAGCCCCGTTGCCCGACGGCCGACGCCTGCGAGACTCGCTGTGTGGTCTATTTGCGTCGAGCAAGGTGTTGCACAAGCTGGGTGTCCCCTTCACCTATATTGAGAACTGCGGCGTCGACGACGAGGCGCTGTGCATGGGCGTGGACACTTTCACGCGGGCCGCCCATGTGGCTACCGGGCTGCGCCGAGGGATGCGCATCGGCCTGATCGGACAGCGCATTGACTTTTTCTGGTCGACCATCGTGAACGAAAGCGAGTTGCTGCAGCGGTTCAACGTGGAAGTACAGCCTTTCGACATGGTCGAGTTCATTGCGGCAGCGAAGGACCGCGCGGCGCGTGGGCGCTCGGCCTACGAGCGAGAGGTCAAGGAGCTGCGCAGCCGGCTGGTGGTCGAGGGACTCGCGGACGACGCGTTCATCAATGTACTGGCGACGCGCGACCAAATACTGGCGCTGGCCGACCGCTATGGCCTGGAAGGCATCGCGTTCCAGACCTTCAACTCGGTGATCGACGCCATGGGCGCTTATTGCGTGCTGGCCGAAGGCGAGGCCGCAGAGCAGTACGCATTTGCGCTGGAGAGCGACATCCATGGGGCCATCAGCGGCGCACTCCTCAAGCGGGCCAATTTCGGCGCCGCGCCCGTATTCCTGGCCGAGTTCACCACACGCCATCCGCAGGACGCGAACGGGGTGCTCATCTGGCATGCGGGTGCGCCCATGTCGATGGCCCACCCCGACGACCGCATCCGCATCGGCTATCACTGGATTTTGCCCAGCCCGCTTTCGGGCATGACCCACTTCAGGCTCAAAGACGGTCCGCTCACCGTGGCACGCTTCGACGGCGATTTTGGCAATTACCAATTGGCCGTCGGCCAGGGACATACCATGGAAGGCCCGCATACTCTGAATAACTATCTATGGATGAAGGTCGATGATTGGCCGCACTGGGAGCGCACCCTTATAGAGGGCCCATTCATTCACCACTCTGCCATAGCCTATGGGCATTTTGCCGACGCCCTGATCGAGGCCTGCAAGTACATACCCGGGTTGGAGGCGGTCCGCCTGGATGCGCAGGCGCAGACCTAGACTTAGCTGCTCGATGACGGTCTCGGCCTGCTGCAAGCGCTACTGTAAACGTTCGTTGTCGCGACGCGGGCGCGCGATCTCGGCCGCCTGCGGCTCAGCTTTTGGCCAGCAGCAGCCCCGCCATCGTTCCGCTCCCGCAATGCGGTCCAGGCTAGATGTGGCCACACATCACGGCTCATGGCTGGCGACCGCGCCAGCGCCACCCGAAGCCTGACCTATCTTGCACCCTAACGCCACCCTTCTGCGCCCGGAGCCCATCTGTCACACTTTGGCGGAAGTGGCATTGGCCGTGAGCGCAGCGGCCGGTGTGCCGCTCCCACCGGCGGTACTTCGCATGTTTAGGAGTCACAGATCGTTGCATCCCGACGCTTTTCAGACTTGTGCTCAGAACCCTAACCCGCGCTCCTTCAAACTCACCCACCTCTGCTGCCCGATCACCAGGTGATCGAGCACGTCGATATCCAACAGCTTGCCCGCCTCGACGATCTGGCGCGTGACGTGAACGTCCTCGGGCGAGGGCATCGGGTCGCCGGAGGGATGGTTATGGGCCACAATCATGGCCGCACTGTTGGCCCGGATGGACTCCCGAAACAGCTCGCCGACGCGCACCGACGCGCTATTCAGCGAGCCGATGTAGACGGTTTGTACCTTGATGACGTGATTCTTGCTGTCGAGCAGGATAGTACGCAGGTTTTCATGTACGTAGTCACAATTGGAAAAACGATGACAGCCTGGTACTGAGTGAGCGGTTGGTGATCGGACCATTGAAGCGGAATGCCCCCGCACACCGAAGAGGCAGCACCCCATCGGTCCCTTCAGCCTTTCGCCGCCATTTAGTCGGGCCTGCGACATTCCCCGTCCAGCAACTCGCGCACCTGCTCGAACACGTCGGGCATTTGCACTGCCGGTGTCGATGTCAATTCTTGCTCGATCAATTCGATTGCCAGCTTGCAGCGGGGGCACTCGCCCGCCTCGTTCATGACGAAGCCGCAGATACCGCACGTGTACGTCGGCGACGGCGCGTCACCGACTGGCGCGATGATCACCACCAGGCGCTTGCCCCGGTAGCGTTCAAGGTACTCGCCAATCTCGCTAAGTTATGGGCCAGCCAGGTATGGCATCGTCGATTTCGGCCATCAACCGGATTGTCTCCGTAATAGCCACAACCATTTGCTGATAGTGCGTCAAGTCATCATAGGTTAGCTGCCGGCCCTGGCGGTCCTTGAGCCACTTGCTAAGTACTTGGTAGCCGCCGATGTCGAAGTTCCAGACTTCGGGACTGACACCCTCAAAGTATTGGCCTTGCTTCTTGGCCTTGGCATCATCGGCGCTGATGTAAACACTCTCATGCTGCTCGTCGTAGCGAGGGTGGCCCTTTTCAACTAAGTTGCTACCAGAAATCGGATACCGGGTGATGAGCGCCTGCAACTGTGGGGCACGCTTCACATCAAGCAGGTGCAAGGCCGTCAAATCCAGGCCCATTTGCGCCAAATCTCTGAACACCTGCGGGTCTGAGGTTATCGGTATGTGCGGAAAGTCGGTCTTCATGAACTCGCGATACCGTGCTTGATAGGTGGGCGAATCCAGGACAGCATAGAAGTAGCCGAGCACGTCCTCCGGGCCAAAAGTAGTCTGCAGGTCTCCGCGGCCATTTGGGATGAAGCGAAGTTGCCAAGCGTGTTCCATCTTTGCTATCAATGCCGGGCTGAGGTTCGGAACGCGATCGCTCGATCCTATCTCATGCTCAAAGGCTGACAGACCCGGAAGTTGCTCCTTGAGCGCATCTCGATACAGATACAGGGGAAAGCTACTTGACCCGTCCTTGATTTCGAGAAATACCGCAGGTGTCGGGCTGTCAGCCACCAAAGCGTGACGCCAAAACTCTGCTTTTGTCTGCCGCACGGTGTTGAGGCAAAAATTGGGACGACCAACTACATGATCCAGAAACTCGCGCCTCGGCCGATCTGTTGCCACGGTGTTGAAATAGCACCACCGAAGATCAAACGGACGATAGGCACAGCAAACAATATGCCGTTGCCACGCATTGTCTTGCCGGATTTGCCGCCTCGCACTTGCGAGGTGCCAGCTATTGCTGTCGCTCAAGTTGTATCTTTCGCGCAAGTCGGCATCAGAGATTCCCTCGTCGCGCATGTCGTCCATTCGCGACATCATCTCAACTCGGTCAAAAGCGATCGCAAATTGGTCCCTGTGCGTCTGATAGCCGAGCACGCTGACCGGCATGGCGTCCGTTAGTTTCCAGCCCTGCTGATACTCTACGAGCAAGTCAGTCTGTTGCGGCACGAACAGATAGAGCGGGGCTTGTGGTGCGATTTCGGCCCACACGGTCGTGTCGATGCCCTCAGTCCCAAGGAAGTGATACTTCCCTGAACGCAGACCCCATAGATCGGCGTAGTGAACCTTGGCCGGCCCGTTCTTGCCTGGCTGCTTGACGAAGATCCCAATACAAACGCCCTGTTGGATGTCAAAGATATTCTCATCTTTGCCACCATCCGGTGCGACTTCCCTCTTCTTGGAGTTTCCGTGCAGATTCAGTAAGTAGATGTCGGTGAACGCATTGAGCAGTGCCTGCCGCATTCCCCGAAAAGTAGGATTGTCAAGATAGCTATTGTTCGTGATGAACGCGAGAATGCCGGCTCCTGTTCGCTCGATGCGCCACTGTCCCCAACGGATAAACTTTACGTAGTCATCCTGCAACCATTTCGGATTCTTCTCGCCAAGTGGCTGGCCGTCAACCTCATAATAGCTCGGCACTAACGTGCCATCCGGCAAGCGCCCCTTGAGCAACCCATCAATCCATGGCCCCTTGTTTGCTGAGTGCCCGGAATACGGTGGGTTGCCGAGAACGACCATGATGGGCAAGGCTTGTTTGACCCGGTTGGCTGCGTTGGTTTCGTCGGCTATGGCCTGGACCAGCAAGGGGAGGCCGGTCCATTCGTGGTACCCCTCAAGCGTGTTGGTCAGGAAGATGTTGATGCGTTCGTGGCCGGCAAAGTCATACCCCCAGACCTGGCGCTGCATTTCCGGGAGATCATAGCCGGCAAGCTGCAATCCGAGCTTGAAATGTGCGACGGCATAGGGGGCCACTAACAGTTCAAAGCCGAATAGCCGGGGCAACAGGTGATCCCGCACGTAACTCGACCACATGCCGGCATTGCCGGACTGCATGAACCCCTGCCGGATAAGGTCAATGATCGAGTAGATGAAAGTGGCAGTGCCGGCGGCGGGGTCAAGTATCAGGACCTTATGGACCTCCGTGGTCTTGCGCACCTCCTTCTTGCCTTTGACCGTGAGGCCCGGATCACTGTTGGGTACGCTGATTTTGGTGCTGTCGGCCAACCCTGCCGGGCAGCCAAAGAGCTTCTTGAGCAGGTAGTCCACCGCGCGAACAATATAGGATACTGCCGGCTCTGGCGTGTAGAAGACACCGCGCACCTCCCGCAGTTTCGGGTCGTATGCCGCCAGGAAGGTCTCGTAGAAGTGGACCACGGGGTCCTCTTGGCGCGTGCGCTTGCCGAAGTCCTTCAACACGGCGTCGATGTCGGTGTGGTCAAGAAGGGCCGTCAGATCGTCGACAAAACTGACGTACGGCTCATCCTCAAGCTGCGGGCCGGAAATCTGGTAGAAGAAATCGCGCAGAAATGGGTTGGTCCTGGGAATCAGTCGTTGCGCTTCCTGGCGCGTGAACCCGGGTGAAGTGTCCATCACCCGAGCCGAAAACAGGCCGTACGCCAGCGTTTGGGCGTACATATCGGCAAACTCGCCCGTATTTTCCGGTCGGTCCAGGCCGGCGATCAGCACCTCAGCGAATGTTCCGCGCCACACCCGAAGCAGGTCAGACGCTATGTCCTGGCGAAACGCCTCAATGATGATGTCGCGGATGATGTGCGCAAGGCGGGCCATGCGTTGGGCCAACTCGCGGGGGCTGCTGACTTCGCTCGGCTGGTGGGCCAAGAAATCCCCAAGAAGATCTGTCGTGGCCTGTACGCCGACCTTGTCACGCGTGAGCTCGCCGTTCACCAACTTGGCGATGCGCGTGGTGCGCCTTGGCTCTCCATCCACATACCAGCGAAATTCGAGGTAGTCCGTGAGGATCAGGTTACTCAGCGAGCGACGATAACGCTTGAGCTGGTCCGTGCGCTCCACCTCGTCGAGGGGCTTGCCGATGTCTTTCGTCTCGACGTAGCCCACTACCAGATGGGCACTGTTAGATACGGCGAAGTCAGGCGCGCCGCACGCCACGCGCCCCGGTTCGTTGGTGGCGGTGATACCCGGCAGCATCGCTTCGATCAAGGTTTTGATTGCCGGACGGTGCGTGTGCTCCGTCGATTGTCCCAGGGCAACGGCTTGCTCAACGTCTTTGAGATACTTGGTGATGGAGGCAGTGTCAGGCATCGTTGGCCTCAGTTCAGATATAGGGGGGCGTGGAGACAAAGAAAAAGCCGCCCGCGCCAAACCTTGACGCAGACGGCCCGTCGTGCTAATGTAGCGGGTGCCAGGACGTCTACGTCGATCTGGCCGTGCCTCGGGCTCTGATCCAGCCGCGAGGCATTGCTCTTCAATTGACGCACATTCTACCACATTTCGCGGCGCGTGACGATACCATCGACGCGGTTTCGGCCACCAGCTTTCCTTACAATACCTGACAATACCTGTTCCCTTGCCGGCTATATCTGTTGCCCCTTGAACTGGCTGACATGCAGATGGTGGCAGAACCCGCGCTTGTCCAGCACGCGAGATTCTTGTCCCGAAAACGCTGCGCTGCCCTTGTGCGTCATGGCCCAAGACGCGATTTTCATCCGCCGTGGCGCGGCCCGCGGCATGTGAACTTCGCTGGCCGCTGGCCGCCTCGATGCTTGGGTGGTCACCCCGTTCAGAAAGCCAGTTGCCGTGGCCGAAAAAACTCGCTCCTGACGCGAAACATGCCGGACTACCCTCTGGCCCTTGCGCAAAACATTTGTTCTATGATACACTGATAGTGTGAGGATCAAGCCATCGCACCGTCATACTGTCATACTGTCGTACTGTCGTACCGTCGTACCGTCATACCGTCGTACCGTCGTACCGTCGTACCCTCATACTGTCATATTGTCATATTGTCAAACGTCAAACGTCTTCCCTGCGACGATCCCTTGCCCGTTAGATCTGTTGCCCCTTGAACTGGCTGATATACAGATGGTGGTAGAAGCCGCGTTTGTCCAGCAGCTCCTGGTGGCTGCCCTGTTCGATGATCTGGCCGTCGTTGATGACGATCACCCGGTCGGCGTCGCGGATCGTGCTCAGGCGATGGGCGATCACGAAGCTGGTCCGGCCGCGCATCAGACGCAACAGTGCCTTCTGGATGTGGGCCTCGGTGCGCGTGTCGACGCTGCTGGTCGCCTCGTCGAGGATCAGGATGCCGGGATCGGCCAGGATGGCGCGCGCGATCGACAGCAACTGGCGTTGGCCCTGGCTGAGATTGCTGGCCCGCTCGGAAAGCACGGTCTGGTAACCCTGGGATAACTGGCGGATGAAGTGGTCGGCGTCGGCCATCCGGGCGGCCTGGACCACCTCGTCATCGCCGGCGTCCAGCCGGCCGAAGCGTATGTTCTCCATCACGCTATCGGAAAACAGATAGGTGTCCTGCAGCACCAGCCCGAGCTTACGCCGCAGGTCCGCCTTCTTGATGTCGCGGATGTCGATGCCGTCCACGCTGATGCTGCCGCCGTTGATCTCGTAGAAGCGGGTCAGCAGGTTGATGATGGTCGTCTTGCCGGCGCCGGTGGGTCCCACCAGGGCGATGATCTGGCCGCAGTCCGCCGCCAGCGACATATCCTTGATCACCGGCGTCTGCGGCCGGTAACCGAAGCGGACGTGCTCGAACAGAACATTGCCCTGCAGCGCTGCCAGGGGCCGGGCATCCGGCGCGTCCTGCACCTCGGGCGGGGTGTCGAGGATCTCGAAAATGCGCTCGGCGCCCGCCAGCGCCGCCTGGATGGTATTGTACAGGTTGGACAACTGGCGCAGGGGCTGGATGAAGTTCTGGCCGTAGTTGATGAAGGTGGCGATGACGCCGACGGTCACCAGGCCTTGCAGCGCCAGGTAACCGCCCAGGCCGGCCAGCACGATCACGAAGAAGTTGCCCAGCACGTTGGTCAGCGGCATCAACAGCAGCGCGTAGGTATTGGCGTAGATGCCCGCCGTGTAGACTTCCTGGTTGCGCTGGCGAAAGGCCTCGACCACCGTGTCGTTGCGGCGAAAGGCGCGCACCACCTTCTGGCCGCTGAGCGACTCCTCCATCACGCCGTTGAGCCCGCCCAGGTCCCGTTGCAGCACCTGGAAGCCCTTGCGCGTGTATGAGGCCACGAACTGTGTGAACCAGAGCATGATCGGCACGACCAGCAGCGAGGTCAGCGCCAGCCAGTGGTCGAGCACGAACATCGCGACCACGATGCCCACCATGGTCAGCACGCTCGCCACCAGTGAAGTCACGTTCTGCGAGACGGCCTGGTTAATCGCGTCGATGTCATTGGTCAGGCGGCTCATCAGCTCACCGGCCGGGTTGCGGTCGAAAAAGGCCAGCGGCAGGGTTTGCAGACGGCCGAAGAGGTCTTTGCGAACCTGCTTGAGCGCCCGCTGCGAGATGCCGGCCATGACCCAGTTGCCCAGGGCGGTGAAAAGGTTCGTCAGCAGGTAGACGGCCAACATGAGCACGGCGATGCGCGCCAGCCCAGCGGCCTGCTTGGTGACGATGAACTGGTCTATCGCCCGGCCCATCAGGTAAGGACCGGCCAGGCCCAGCAGGGTGTAGATCACGACCGAGATCAGCACGAAAATCATGCCGCCGCGGAACGGGCTCAGGTAATTCACTAGCCGCAGGGCCGCGTTGCGCGGGTTGCGCGCCTTCTCGAACCGGGCCGGCCTGCCTGCCCGGGGCTGCATGACCGCACGCACGTTGCCGGTATCGTGGCTTGTGCCATGGGTCGAAGATTGGGCCGTCATGCTCCGGCCCTCCCTTCCTCTGCCACCGCCAGCTCCAACTGGTGACCGTTCCCCAGCTGCGAATCATAGATCTCGCGGTAGATCGGGCTGGACTGCATCAGCTCGCGGTGCGTGCCCTGGGCCACTATGCGCCCCTTGTCGAGCACCACGATCTTGTCGGCCTTGAGCACCGTGCTGATGCGCTGGGCGACCACCAGGCTGGTGCAGCCGGCGCAACCGCCGAGCAAAACCTCGATCGCGTCCTGGATGCGGGTCTCGGTTTCCACGTCTACCGAGCTGGTGCTGTCGTCCAGGATCAGGATCTTCGGGCGCAGCAAGAGGGCGCGGGCGATGGCGATGCGCTGCTTCTGCCCGCCCGAGAAGTTGGCGCCCCGCTGCTCGACGTGCGTGTCGTAGCCCTGCGAGAGCTCCATGATGAAATCGTGCGCCTGCGCGGCCCTGGCCGCGGCGATCACCTCATCGTCGCCGGCGTCCGCGCCGCTGGCGTCCGGCCGGCCGTAGCGGATGTTGT
>Ga0209540_10000766_pt1 | contig 27049 bp, 22 predicted proteins | sample BarGraIncu01121A_FD_184501 | JGI IMG/M metagenome (GOLD analysis project Ga0209540, IMG submission 184501) | Arctic peat soil microbial communities from Barrow, Alaska - Barrow Graham LP Incubations 011-21A (SPAdes) (version 2) | ecosystem: Environmental > Terrestrial > Soil > Wetlands > Peat... | reverse complement strand
ATCCAAACGATACTCTTATTGATGTGGTACGTGAAATTGCAGAGGTTGTTACTCTGGGCGACGGTAAGGTCGTGACAGTAAGCCAATTTTTAAACTACTTTTTGTTCCCGCCAAGTATGCATTACACCAAGGTTGAGAAGTTGAGCGGTGGAGAGAGGCGAAGACTTTATCTGATTACGGTACTGATGAAAAACCCAAATTTTCTAATACTCGACGAGCCCACAAATGACCTTGACATTATGAGTCTCAATGTTCTTGAAGAGTATCTGAGAAATTTTCCCGGCTGTCTTATACTTGTTTCCCACGACCGCTACTTTCTGGACAAGCTTGCTGATCACCTCTTTGTTTTCCAAGGCGATGGCCGCATAAAAGACTTTGTGGGCACTTATTCCGACTACCGCGATTTGGTCCGTTCACTTGGGCGTTCACTTGGGGACGCATATTGTGTGAAGAGAAAAGTGCAACTTAACAACAATCAAGATTCACACAATATGCGTCCCCAACTCCAGACTGACAAGCGAAAACTGACATTCAAGGAGAAGAAGGAGCTGGAGCTGCTGGAACTGGATATTAATACGCTGGAAAAAGAGAAGAGCAGCCTTGAGACTGCCCTTTCTTCCGGAACATTGTCTCCGGAAATCCTTATGTCGTCTTCCAACAGAATCATGGAGGTGATGGCTCTTTTAGACTCCAAAAGTGAGAGGTGGATGGAACTCAGCGAGTAAGTTGCGCCACAGTTTGTGGTATCTGTTTAAATATGTGCTAATTACAAAACGCAAAGTCTTCTTAATGGAGACTTTGTGTTTTGTAATGTGCTAACGATCACGAAGATACCACAAACTGCGGCGCAGATTTCCACCTACTCCTTCAACTTTTTATACTTGAATCTTTTTGGTGTCAAATCACCCATTCTCCGCTTCTTGTTTTCTTCATATTCGCTGTATGATCCTTCAAAGAAATAAACTTTTGAATCCCCTTCAAACGCCAATATGTGGGTTGCTATTCTGTCCAAAAACCACCTGTCGTGAGAGATAATTACCGCACAACCTGCAAAGTTGTCCAAACCCTCTTCCAGTGCCCGTATTGTATTTACGTCAACATCATTTGTCGGCTCATCCAACAGAAGGACATTTCCCTCATCCTTTAAAGTGAGAGCAAGGTGCAGACGGTTCCTCTCACCACCGGAGAGAATCCCGCATATTTTCTCCTGATCTGCTCCGGAAAAGTTGAATCGGGAAACATATGCTCTGGCATTCACCTCTTTGTTTCCCAGTTTCACAAACTCAGAATTCTGGGCTATGGTCTGATATACTGTTTTATTTGGGTCTATCTGTTTGTGCTGCTGGTCTATATAAGCTACTTTAACTGTCTCTCCAACAGCGAATGAACCGGCATTTACATCTTCCATTCCCATTATCAGACGGAAAAGTGTTGTTTTGCCCGCTCCGTTTGGTCCGATAATTCCAACAATACCTGCAGGTGGCAGTTTGAAATTGAGATCTTCGAAAAGAACCCTGTCTCCATAAGCTTTTGTAACACCTATTGCTTCAATAACCTTATCTCCCAGACGAGGCCCGTTGGGAATGAATATTTCCAGTTTTTCATCCTTGACCCTGCCGTCTTCATTCAGCATTTTTTCGTAAGCACCAAGTCGAGCCTTGGATTTTGCCTGACGGGCCTTAGGTGACATCCTCACCCATTCAAGCTCCCTCTCCAGGGTTTTGCGACGCTTGCTCTCCTGTTTCTCCTCCTGACCAAGTCTTATAGTCTTTTGTTCGAGCCATGATGTGTAGTTGCCCTTATATGGAATACCCTCTCCCCTGTCCAGCTCCAGAATCCAACCTGCAACATTGTCCAGAAAATACCTGTCGTGGGTTACAGCTATAACTGTTCCCTTGTATTGTTGAAGATGCGCCTCAAGCCATTGAATACTCTCTGTGTCCAGATGGTTTGTAGGCTCGTCCAGCAGCAAAACATCAGGCTCCTTTAGCAATAGCCTGCAAAGAGCTATCCTTCTGCGTTCTCCACCGCTCAAATGCTTAACAAGTGCGTCAGGATCTGGACATTGCAGTGCATCCATCGCTCTCTCTAACTTAGAATCTATATCCCAGCCATTTGCATGCTCAATTTTATCTGTAAGCTCACCCTGAATGTTTATCAGTCTGTTCATCTCGTCGTCATCCATTGGCTCTGCAAACTTTGCGTTCACCTCTTCGTATGCCTTAAGCAGATCCATAACATCCTGAACCCCTTCCTGCACTATCTCCAGTGCAGTCTTGTTTTCGTCAAGATGCGGCTCTTGTTCAAGATATCCCACAGAGTAACCCGGAGCCCAGACAACATCGCCCTGAATCGAAGTCTCAATCCCGGCAATAATCTTAAGAAGAGTAGACTTACCGGATCCGTTAAGACCGATTATGCCAATCTTAGCCCCATAGAAGAATGAGAGGTAAATATCCTTTAAAATTGCCTTATTATTTGTTGGTAGAATTTTACCAACTCCGTTCATAGAAAAAATTATCTTTTCGTCTGCCATAAATGTATTAATTTACGGCAAAGATAACATTAGATTACCTCTTTCCCAACTTGAGCATCAGAGTATCCATATATTGCAGAGACACAAGTGAATCGAGCTGATGTTTTACAGTTTCCATATGACTGCGGAACGCTTCCATTTGAGATTCAGGCACTTTTTTGGCTGGAGGAGACTCCATCTTGAGAGGGTTTATCGGACTTCCGTTTTTCCAAATCCTGAAATCTAAATGAGGTCCTGTGGAGAGCCCTGTACTTCCTACGTAACCGATAATCTGACCCTGACGAATCCGGCTTCCGGTTCTGACCTCCTTGGCAAATGCAGAGAGATGCAGATAGGCAGATGTGTAGGTTGCGTTGTGTTTGATTTTTACGGTATTTCCACCACCCCCAGCGTAAGCTCTCTGGAGAACAACTCCCTCTCCGATACTCATAACAGGAGTTCCTTTAGGGGCAGCATAGTCTACTCCGGTATGAGGCCTTAAAATTCTTGTTATAGGATGCCTCCTGGCATAGCTAAATCCGGAAGAGATGCGGGTAAAACTTAAAGGAGCCTTTAGGAATGCTTTTTTCAGATTTTCTCCCTTTGCATTAAAGTATTGTATAGAGCCCGTATCATTTTGTGTAAACCTGTATGCATCATATACCTTTCCGCCATGTGTAAAGTAGGCCGCATATATTGTCCCTATCTCTACAACCTCATCCCCTATTACAACTTCGTCATATATTACCTTGAATGAGTCTCCCTTTTGCAATCCGAAGAAGTCTATCGACCATGCGTAGATATCTTCAAGTCTGGAAGCCAGATTTATATTAAGTCCGGCTCTCTCCACGTCATCCCATAAAGATGCGGTAATTTGTGCCTCTCCCAGTTTTGTTCTTGTGGTAACCTCTCTCTCGTACACCTTAACAAAAATAGAGTCGTGCAAACCAAAAATTACAAATGCTGTTTTACTCTCCTTGTAAATCAGATAAGCCAGTCTGGGATTCTCTCCAATTGTATAAAACGCTCTGTAATTGCTGCCAACCTTAAGTTTTTTAAGATCAAAAACATTTCTTGAGGCTTGGGTCAATGAATAAATATCTGCATCTGGAACACCCAACCCATTCATTAAATTGGTAAAAAATTGTCCGCTTTTTATCCGCCCCTCCCTTACGTTAAAATCAGCTACCGAAATTCCAAATTCCGAGACCTGCTTTTCCGGCAGATTATTCTCTGCATTAATTTCACTTTGTTCCGCTCTTTTTGAACAAGATAGAGCTAAAAATAGAGTTAAAAAAAGTATCAGTTTTTCCATATTCAGTTTTTTATACTTCGAAGATAGGGATTTGTTGATAATATTGTGGAAACTTTTGTAAAAAAATGGAAGAAAATGGAAAACATTACTTATTTTTGCATTAGTCAAAAAACAGAACGAATTCTTAAATGGTCAAGTTTATTGGTGAATACACAGTCAAGATAGACGACAAAGGAAGATTGATACTCCCTTCGTCTTTTAAGTCTGTGATATCCAATGGAGATCTTCGTTTTGTAGTAAAGAGAGATTTGTTCTCTAATTGCCTGGAAATGTTCACATATGAGGAATGGGCAAAGGAGTCTGAACAGGTAAAATCTCGTCTTAACTTTTTCAACAAAGAACATACTCAATTTTGGAGAGAGTACATGAGAGACAGGGCCATGGTAGAGCCCGATGAGAAGCTTGGAAGAATATCTATCCCAAAGAGGTTACTTGAAAAAATTGGAGTGGAGAGAGAGGTAGTCTTTGCCGGTAACGATCATAAAATAGAGATCTGGGCAAAAGAGAATTTCCAAAACACCAAATTACAAGGGAACGATTACCTCGCATTAGCAGAAAAAATTTTAGGATAAGGAGTTGTATTATGGGCACTTATCATACACCCGTCTTGCTTTATGAAAGTGTATCTGCTTTAGCCATTGTGCCTTCCGGGATATATGTGGATGCGACTTTCGGGGGAGGAGGACACAGCAGAGAGATCTTATCCGGAATGGATGAGAAATCGAGATTGTTGGCTTTTGACAGGGATCTCGATGCTTTGAACAATGCACCAAAGGATAGTCGGTTGATATTGGTTCATAATAACTTTCGGTTCGTTCAGAATTATGTTCGTTTCAATGGGTTTGAATATGTAGATGGAATTTTGGCAGACCTTGGGGTCTCCTCGCACCAGTTCGACACAGAAGAGAGAGGTTTTTCTTTCAGGTTTGATGCTCCCCTGGATATGCGGATGAATCAACTGGCAAAGACAACGGCAGCTGATATTGTAAACAGCTACCCGGTTGAAGAGTTGGCAAGAGTATTAAAAACCTATGGAGAGGTAGAAAACAGTAAAAGGGTTGCTCAACTGATATGTAAGGCTAGAGAAGGAGGGGTTGTAAAGACAACTTCAGATCTTAACAGAGCACTGGAACCTGTGCTTCCAAAATATGGAGAACACAAATATCTGGCAAAGATTTATCAAGCACTCAGGATTGAGGTTAACGGCGAAATGAAGGCACTTGAGGGATTTTTAAATGATTCTGTAAAGGTGCTCAGACCAGGAGGCAGGTTGGTAGTAATTACCTACCACTCACTGGAAGACCGAATGGTCAAAAATTTTATGCGTTCCGGCAATATTGATGGAGTTGTTGAGAAAGATTTCTATGGCAATGTCCAATGTCCATTTGAAGCAATTACCAAAAAACCGGTAACTCCAACCGAGGATGAGATTGCAAGCAATACCAGGGCACGGAGTGCAAAATTGAGAGTTGTAAAAAAAATATAGCAACAATGGCAAAACGTAATTGGGTATCGGAGATAATGGGTGGGCAGATCCTGTTGCACAGCGGCATATTGCAGCAGGCAAAATTTGTCCTCTACATTTTTGTTCTCATTATCCTTTACATAAGTATAAATTTTGGAATCGAGAGAAGCTTGCTTATTGAGAGAAGGAATCAAAAGGAAATAAAACAACTCAAAGCAGACTATACAAGTAAATCGGCAAGATTACTCTATCAGAGTAAAAGGGTCGAGATTGAGAAACGCCTGCTGGAGCTTAATTCAAAGTTGGTTAAACCCACAGAGCCACCCGGAAGGATATTAATTGAGAAGTAGTATGAAGGAGATCATTCAAAGGGTAAGTATAATATACTTTATTATCATCCTGCTTAGCTTGATGGTAATCGGCCGTATTATACAGCTTCAATACTTCACAAAGCTAGATGTAAATTCAGATGATATTTCATTCCGGGTAGAGGAGATTGAAGCTACAAGGGGTAGTATTCTGGCCCGTGACGGAAGGTCACTTTCTACTTCGGTTCCTTATTATCAGGTTAGAATGGACTGTATCGTGCCTGGTGACACTACTTTTAACAATCATATTGATGCACTCGCAAATGCTCTCAGTAGTTTTTACAAAGATAAGAGTGCAGCTGCCTATAGGACAGAACTTATGATGGCAAGAAAAGAGGGCAGACGTTACAAGAGTATTGGTAACAGACTGGTAGACTATTCCGAATTGACGGAGATCCGGGAGTTTCCAATATTTAACCTTGGGGCAAACAGGGGTGGAATTGTCGTTGAACAAAGAAATAAGAGAAGTAATCCATACGGGAGACTTGCATACAGAACCATCGGGTTCATTAACACTTTGGGAGTAGGAGTCGGTATTGAGGGGAGTTACGATTTCTATCTTAAGGGTATCCCGGGAAAGCAGACAGTCCAGAGAATGCTTGGAGGGGAATGGAAACCTGTAGACAACGAAAACATGGTTCTTCCTAATGATGGCTACGATGTTCAGACAACTCTCGATATTGATATTCAAGAGACTGCAGAGAATGCTCTCCGAGAGCAGCTTGCTCTTTCAGATGTATTTGAAGGAGCTACCGCTATTGTCATGGAGGTCAAAACAGGGGCGATACTGGCTATCGCAAACATGAAAAAAACCCCTAACGGAGAGTTCGATGAATCTTTTAACTATGCAATAGGTCAGGCCACCGAACCCGGATCTACATTTAAGCTGGCAACACTCGTTGCACTCATTGAAGATGGTTACGTAACCCTTGAGACCCCTGTTGATGCAGGTAACGGAAAATGGACATACAGCACAAAAACCTTCTCAGATGTCACAAAGGGAGGTTACGGACAGATAAATGTTCTAAAGGCTTTTGAAAAATCTTCCAATGTTTCTTTTGCTAAAATGGCTGTTAAGTACTATGCCAATAACGAGAAGAAATATGTGGACAGGCTTCACAACATGAAGCTGGACGAAAAGTTCAATCTGGATATTATGGGAGAAGGACGTGCAGTGATTCATTCTCCGGGTGATCTTATGTGGAATAAACTCACACTGCCAATGATGGCGATGGGGTATGCCTCACTTCTCACACCTCTTCATACGCTCAACTTCTACAATGCTATTGCAAATGGCGGAAAGATGATGAAGCCATACTTTGTGGACAATCTTCAAAGAAACGGTGTTATTGAAAAGAAATTTCAGCCTCAGGAACTTAGTGGTTCTATCTGTTCTAAGTCCACAATCGAGGCTGTTCATAAAGCCCTCAGAGGTGTAGTTATTGAGGGCACAGCTAGAGCATATAACGATCCAAGATATTCAATTTCCGGTAAAACCGGTACGGCACAAATTGCTTTTGACGGACATTACATAGATGCTCAAGGATATAGAAAGCACCAAGCCTCGTTTGCAGGTTTCTTCCCTACCGAAGACCCGAAATACTCTGCAGTTGTGGTTCTGTACACAAATAAAACAAGAGCTAACTTTTACGGAGGTGCTTGGGCAGCCCCTGTATTTAAGCAAATATCGGATAAAATATATGTTTCAAGTCCTGAATGGAAAGAACCTGTGGCGGGTAAGGGCAAGGAAGTAAAAATTAAACCGTCAATCCTCTCCGGCAGGAGTGAAACAACAAATAAGCTTCTTGCACTCTTACCTATAGGGGAGAAGATAAATCTCCCAAAAGCAGAGTGGTTGCAGTTTACAAAAGACAGCAACAAAGTGTTTGTTAAGGAGTATATGGTAGATAGGGATTCTGTACCAAGTGTATTGAACATGGGCATAAGGGATGCTATCTATCTGCTGGAAAATCAGGGTTATAAAGTTCAGTTCAGTGGTAGAGGAAGGGTTGTAAGCCAGGTTCCTGCTCCCGGTTCATTTGCAGAGAAGAAGGGAATAATTCAAATTCAACTTTCAGAAGATTATGAAACTAAGCAAATTACTAAATAATATTAAGGTAATAACCATTCTCGGAAACAGAGAGACAGAGGTTAAATCTATTTGCTTCGACTCCAGAGAGGTAAAAGACGGTTCTCTTTTTGTTGCTCTAAAGGGAGAAACATCCGATGGGCACGACTTTATAGGAAAGGCTGTTGAATCCGGGGCAATTGCAATTGTTTGTGAGGTATTGCCTTCAAATTCTCTTTCAGCAATAATTATTCAGGTTGACGATAGTCATAAGACTTTAGGATTTCTAGCTTCCAACTACTATAATAACCCATCGGATAAGCTGAGATTGGTTGGTATAACCGGCACAAACGGAAAAACCACAACAGTCACCCTGCTTTATCAGCTTTTTACCAAACTCGGGTATAAATGCGGCCTTCTGTCCACAATTGCTAATTATGTTTTTGAGAGACGCCTAGGTTCAACGCACACAACACCTGACCCTATAGAAATTAATTCACTTCTTTCGGAGATGGTTGATACAGGATGTGAATATTGTTTTATGGAGGTGAGTTCACATTCTCTGGATCAAAACAGGGTTTGCGGATTGAACTTTACCGGGGCAATATTTTCGAATATTACACACGACCATCTCGATTATCACAAAACATTCCAAGAGTACATTCGTGTCAAGAAGAGCTTTTTTGACAACCTCCCACCTTCTGCTTTTGCCTTGACAAACATCGATGATAAGAACGGGTTGGTGATGCTTCAAAACACAGTGGCTAAAAAGCACAGATATTCATGTCACGCTCCGGCCGATTTTAACTGTAAGATAATTGAGAAGGGGTTGGACGGAATGCTCATCAAAATTGACAACAGAGAAGTTTGGACCAAATTTATAGGAGTACACAATGCCTACAATCTCCTTGCAGTCTATTCAACTGCAATTTTACTGGGTGCAGACAAAGAGGAAGTGCTTGTCCAACTCAGTTCCCTTTCATCTGTTTCCGGCAGGTTGGAATATCTCAAGGGATTTAACGAATTAACAGCTGTAGTCGACTATGCCCACACTCCTGATGCTCTTGAAAATGTTTTAAAAACACTTAAAGATTGTGCAGGTGACAGTGAAATTGTAACTCTATTCGGCTGCGGTGGTAACCGAGACAAAACCAAAAGGCCCGAGATGGCGCAAATTGCCGCAAAATATTCGGACAAAGTTATCGTTACCTCAGATAACCCAAGATTCGAAGAGCCGGAGGCGATAATTGAGGATATAAAAGCAGGATTTACAGCTAAAGAGAGTGCAAGAACTCTGTTCATTACAGATAGAAGAGAGGCCATTAAAGCAGCAATATTAATGTCAAAAGATGGGTCTATAATATTGGTCGCAGGAAAAGGTCACGAGGATTATCAGGATATAAAGGGTGTCAAACATCATTTCGATGATAAAGAGGTGATTTTAGAAGTATTTAACCAAAATTGCTAGAGATATGTTATACAATCTTTTCGACTATTTTAAAGATATTATAGACTTTCCCGGTTTCGGTTTGTTTAGATATATCTCATTCAGAGCTTTTTCCGCTTTTATTCTCTCCCTGTTGATCGCTCTGTTTGTCGGCAAGAAAATAATCCTCCGGCTGGCAAAGAAGCAGATTGGAGAGGAGATTCGTGATTTGGGGCTTGAGGGACAGATTCAGAAGAAGGGTACCCCCACCATGGGAGGAATTATAATTCTTATATCTCTTTTGATTCCTGCAATACTTTTTGGTGATCTCACCAATATATATGTCCAGTTAATGATTGTAACAACCGTTTGGCTCGGGTTAATCGGGTTCGCAGACGATTATATTAAAGTATTTAAGAAAAATAAAGAGGGGTTGGAGGGGAAGTTTAAAATTTTCGGTCAGGTTGCCTTAGGTCTGATTGTGGGCATAAGCCTATATTTCAGCGATCAAGCGGTTGTTCGCGTACCCTCACAAAAGACAAAAGAGGCACATGCAGAGATCGTCTCTCAAGAGGGTTTTTCAGATAAAGTAAGTTACTTTAAAGAGGAGAAGAGCACAAAGACAACAATCCCTTTTGTAAAGGGCAACGAATTTAATTATGCATGGCTCTCTCCGGTAAAGGGCGCGGTTGGCGAAAAGGTTACCTGGATAATTTACGTACTCGTAATAATTTTCATTGTTACAGCAGTCTCTAACGGAACCAATCTGACGGATGGTATGGACGGCCTTGCAACAGGAATATCTGCTATTGTTGGAATTACACTTGCAATTCTGGCATATGTTTCAGGTAATATAATCTATTCCAACTATTTGAATATAATGTATATTCCAAATACCGGAGAGTTGGTAATTGTTTTGGCAGCATTTATAGGTGCACTTGTGGGCTTTCTATGGTACAACTCATACCCGGCACAAGTCTTCATGGGTGACACCGGAAGCCTGGCAATCGGTGGAATCATCGCGGTTGCTGCCATTATAATAAAAAAAGAGCTTTTGATTCCTATCCTGTGCGGTATTTTTTTAGTAGAGAGTATTTCTGTTATAGTTCAGAGGGTCTACTTCAAGTATACCAAGAGGAGATATGGCGTAGGTGTTCGTGTTTTAAAAATGGCACCGTTGCACCATCACTTTCAAAAAGAGGATGTTCCGGCCATCATTCAGTTTCCCAAAAGAGCTCTGCCAGAGGCAAAGATTGTAGCAAGATTTTGGATTATAGCAATATTACTTGCTGTATTAACAATAATAACATTAAAAATACGATAGTATGTCAAGAGTAGTTATTCTGGGTGGTGGAGAAAGCGGTGTGGGATCGGCCGTTCTTGCGGTTGTAAAAGGGTATGACACTTTCTTGTCCGATAGTAATATGCTAACGGGAGATGCTAAGGTTATGCTTGACAGATTTGGCATTGCGTATGAAGAGGGTGGGCACACCAAAGAGCTTATTTTGAACGCAGACGAGGTAATCAAGAGTCCGGGAATTCCGGATACTGTTCCAATAGTGGAGGAGATCGAAGCAAGGGGTATTCCGGTCATTTCTGAGATTGAGTTTGCAGGAAGGTATGATAAAGCAAAAAAGATTTGCGTAACCGGCAGCAATGGAAAAACAACAACCACATCAATAATTTACTTTCTCTTAAAAAATGCCGGTCTGAATGTAGGCTTGGCAGGGAATATCGGGCAGTCCTATGCCTATCAGGTTGCAACTCAAAATTTTGACTATTATGTTTTGGAACTTAGCAGCTTTCAACTGGACGGGATGTATGACTTTAAGGCAGATATTGCTGTACTCTTAAATATTACTCCGGACCATCTGGACAGATATAACTATGAGATGGAGAACTATATTAAAGCAAAGTTCAGAATCACTCAGAATATGTCCAGTGAGGATTGCTTTATCTTTTGTGCAGACGACGAAATAAGCATATCTCACCTGAACAAAATTGTTTTACAGGCAAAAAGGCTTCCTTTCAGTCAGAAAAAAGTTGTGGAAGAGGGTGCCTTTTTACAGGACGACCAGATACATGTTCACTACGATGACAGAGAATACAGGATGTTCATAAATGAACTGTCTCTACAGGGCAAACACAACATTTATAACTCAATGGCAGCAGCCATAACCGGAAAGGTTCTGGATATAAAAAATGATGTTCTCAGAGACAGCCTCTCCAGTTTTAAAGGAGTAGAGCACAGATTGGAAAAGGTTATTAAGGTGAAGAATGTTCTTTATATCAATGATTCTAAAGGAACTAACGTAAATTCTACATGGTATGCACTGGAGAGTATGATCACTCCTGTAATTTGGATTGCAGGTGGTAAAGATAAGGGCAATGATTACTCTCCTCTTTTTGATCTGGTTAAGGAAAAGGTTAGAGCAATAATATGTCTGGGAGTAGACAACAGAAAGCTCCATGCTGAATTTGGAGATAAGGTAGAGGTTATGTATGACGCCCTCTCTGCAGAGGAGGCTGTGAGGACAGCCTATAGCATTGCAAAACCGGGAGATACCGTATTGTTATCTCCTGCCTGCGCCAGCTTTGACCTTTTCAAAAATTATGAAGATAGAGGGAAACAATTTAAAGAAGCTGTTCAAAATTTATAAATATGAGTGAGTCCGATTCTATAATATACAGGTTAAAAGGTGATAAAATAATATGGATCATCGTGTTCCTGCTGTCATTAATCTCGATTGCAGCAGTTTACTCTTCCAGCAGTTCTCTTGCTTTCAAAGAGGGTAAAAGCACATTGGACTTCCTTTTGAAGCAGATGCGGTTTGTATTATTCGGACTTACCGCTCTCTATATTTGTTATAAAATTCCTCTCGGCTGGTACCGGATGTTTTCATATTTTGGAATATTGCTGAGTGCAGGGCTTTTGATCGCAACCATTTTAATAGGAAAAAACATCAATGGTGCAGACAGATGGATAAGTATTTTCGGTTTATCTTTCCAACCTGCAGAGATAGCGAAGATTGCGATAGTTTTATATCTGGCAAAAGTATTGGAAGACTTTAAGTTTGAAACCTTTAAAGAGTTTTCTATTTGGGTTTTGCTTCCGGTGGGAGCGGTATGTCTTCTCATTTTTTATGGAAGTGCCTCAACGGCCATCATTCTCGGGGGAATATCGTTTCTGATACTCTTTATTGCAGGTGTAAAATGGAGCCATCTCTTTAAAACGGTCGGAATTGCTTGTGTTGCAATGATTCTTATAGTAATATTGAATCAGGCCTTTGGTCTCTTCCCGAGAGTGGAGACAATGGTCAATCGTATTAAAAACCACGTAACAGAGAAGAATATCGATAGTGGACTGTCACCTGAAGCTAAGCAGAGAGCGTTGGATAAAACATTTCAGGCAGATATGGCAAAAGTTGCAATAGCCTCTGTAGGGGTTTTAGGAAAAGGACCGGGAAACAGTACGCAACGATATGTGCTTCCCCATCCCTATTCCGATTTCATCTATACTATAATTGTGGAAGAGTGGGGATTTATTGGCGGTTTTGTGGTTTTAATGCTCTATCTGACATTTTTATTCAGGTGCATTGTTCTTGCAAAATCCTGTACTAAAATTTTCACCTCTATGCTTGTAATCGGGCTTGCCCTTTTGATCACATTTCAGGCAATGCTGCATATTCTGGTAAATGTTGGTATTCTCCCGGTAACGGGACATACATTGCCGCTAATAAGTCTGGGCGGTACTTCTCTTATAATCATGAGCGGTGCTTTTGGGATAATACTCTCTGTGAGCAGAACAATTGAAGTTGTCAAAGGGGGAGATAAGGAGAAGAATGATGATACAGAAAAAAATGTGGAGGAGATTGAGTTATGAGAGAGAATTTAAGAGTTATTATCAGTGGTGGAGGAACCGGAGGACACATTTTCCCGGCAATTTCTATTGCAAATGCAATTTCCAAAGAGTATCCGAAGAGTGAAATTCTCTTTGTTGGTGCGCTCGGAAAGATGGAAATGGAAAGAGTACCTGCTGCAGGGTACAAAATCATCGGACTGCCTGTCGCCGGACTGAAAAGGACGATAGATCTTGAGAACATGAAATTGCCTTTGAAGGTTCTTAAGAGTTTAACAATAGCATGGTCAATTATCAGTGACTTCAAGCCTGATGTAGTTGTTGGTGTAGGGGGTTACGCAAGCGGACCGTTACTTTGGATGGCAGGACAAAGAGGTATCCCGTATCTTATTCAGGAGCAGAACTCTTATGCAGGTTTAACAAATCGGATATTGGGGCGGAAAGCAAAAAAAGTATGTGTAGCCTATGAGGGGATGGAGAGGTTCTTTGCAAAGGAAAAAATCATATTGACCGGAAATCCTATAAGGGAAGAGATAAAAGAGACAACAAAAGAGTTGAGAGAAGAGGCAATTAAATATTACGATCTGGATCCGGAAAAGAGAACAATTCTGGTTGTGGGTGGTAGTCTTGGAGCCAGGACTCTTAACAGTTGTGTGAAAAATTGGATTATTCAAAACCAACCCGGCAACATTCAGCTTATCTGGCAATTTGGAAAGTATTATAAAGAAGAAGTTAAGGAGTTCATCGAGAAAAACCCGAGAGATTTTGTGAAAGAGAATGAGTTCATTAAACGGATGGATTATGCTTTTGCAGCTGCAGACGTGGTAATTACAAGGGCTGGTGCCGGAACTATTTCTGAACTATGCATTGCAAAAAAAGCTTGCATTTTTGTCCCTTCGCCAATAGTGACAGAAGATCATCAGACTCATAATGCAATGGCACTTGTTAAAAAAAATGCTGCTCTGCTGGTTCCGGATTCTGAAGCAGAAAACAGGTTGATGGATCTTGCAACAGAGTTGGTAGCTGACACAAAAAGGATCAAGACAATGGAAGATAACATCTCAAAAATGGCCTACCGGGATTCTGCAGAAATTATTGCAAAAGAGGTAATTAAATTAATAAAACAGGAAAAATGAAATATGTATACCTTTTAGGGATTGGTGGTATTGGTATGAGTGCTCTGGCTCGATACTATAACCATGCAGGAGACAAGGTAGCCGGTTATGACCGCACTCCAGGCAGGCTTACATCCGCACTGGAGGGAGAGGGAATTTCAATCCATTATGAAGATGATACGAATCTTATCCCAAGTGATTTTATCAATGATAAGGACAACACACTAGTCATATACACACCTGCTATACCAAAAGATCTTAAAGAGTTTCATTATTTTCTGGACAGAGGTTTCAAAATTGTTAAGCGTTCTAAGGCTTTGGGAGAGATAGCATCTTCAAAAAAGACACTGGCAGTGGCTGGTACTCACGGTAAAACAACAACCTCTACCCTATTGGCACACATTCTAACCGATTCAAAGGTTGGTTGCACAGCATTTTTAGGAGGCATATCAAAAAATTATCATTCAAATCTTCTGCTTGACAAAGGCAATGTGTTAGTTGCAGAGGCAGACGAGTTTGACCGTTCCTTTCTCCAGCTCTATCCAGATATCGCAGTAATAACTTCTGCAGATGCAGACCACTTGGATATCTACACAAATCACAAGAATATTAAAGATGCATTCATCGCATTTGCAGGACAGGTAAAAGAGAGTGGAGCACTTGTAGTTAAAAAGGGGATAGGACTGGACCTCACAAATATTGCTGTAAAGAGGATTTTTGAGTACTCCTACGATAATCCTTGTGATTTTTACGCTTCAAACATCCGCATTTCCAACTGTGGTTTCTTCACATTTGATATAAACCATCCAAAAGGCGTTATAACTGACTGCACGCTTGGTATCCCCGGATGGGTAAATGTGGAGAATGCAATTGCTGCTACTGCCATTGCTCTTTTATACGGGCTAAAAGATAGTCAAATTAAACCTGCACTGGCAAACTTCGCAGGGGTCGAACGCAGGTTTGACATACGGCTGAATACACCTGAGTGCGCCTATATAGATGATTATGCCCACCATCCAAGAGAGATTGCAGCAGCAATCAGCTCTATGAGAAATATCTTTCCGGGTAGAAGACTAACAGCAATATTTCAACCACACCTCTATTCCAGAACGAGAGATTTTGCATTAGAATTTGCAGAAAGCTTGAGTAAACTGGATGCGCTCATATTGTTGGACATCTATCCTGCAAGGGAGTTACCCATAGAGGGTGTGACGTCTCAGATCATTTTTGACTCAGTCAAGCTGGAAGATAAAATTTTAATACAAAAGAGTGAATTGATGGAGACTCTGGAAAAGAGAGAGATTGACACGCTTATAAGTTTTGGAGCGGGTGATATTGACAGATTTGTAGAACCAATAACCGAATATTTGAAAAAGAGGTATAATGTTTAAAAAAATTCTTACATATTTCGGATATACTCTGTTGTTTGCAATGATAGCAGCGTACTTTGTCTTTTCCACTATTTTGACAAAACAGGAGCAGAGTGAATTGGCATGCAAAACTATAAAGGTTGCCATTTTGGATAGTGCCGTCAACCGATTTGTTACCAGGGAGGAGATAATCGAACTATTGCGTGTAGAGGGCATTACTCCAAATGAAAGTAAATTGAAACACATTAACCAGAATACCCTTGAGGTTATCCTGAGCAATCACAATGCAATCCGTAAATCTGAAGTCAGCTACACAAGAGATGGAGTATTGAGCGTAAATATCACACAAAGGCGACCTATATTAAGGATAGAGACCCCGAACGGAGGTTTTTACATGGATGAGACAGCTTATATTTTTCCGCTCGTAGGGAGATTCACTTCATATGTTCCAATAGTATCGGGAAATATTCCTCTTAAACTTATGCCATGGCACAGAGGGAGAGTAAAAACAAATGTTGAATGGGCAGAGGCACTTAAAGAGTTCGGCCTCTATCTTAACAAGGAAGAGTTTTGGAACTCAATGGTGGAACAGATTTATGTAGATGAAAAAGGGATTATCCATCTTACCCCCAGAATTGGAGAACAAGAGATAATATTCGGCCATCTGGATAATGTAGAGTATAAGTTTAAGAAACTTTATGCTTTCTATCAGGAGGTTATTCCGGTTGAGGGGTGGGAAAAGTATAAATCCATAGATCTTCAGTTCAGTAATCAAATCGTTTGCAAAAAAAGAGATAATAAAATAAATAAAAACTTAAACATATGAAAAGATACGTTGCAGCTATTGACTTGGGGACAACAAAAGTTGTATCACTAGTAGGAGAAAAGACAGAATCCGGTTACAAGATTGTTGCTTTCAAAGAGGCCCCTTCCAAGGGTGTTATGCGTGGCGAAGTTGTGAATATCCAAAATGTTCTTGACTCACTCATTCCAACCATTCGAGAGATAAAACAGGAGGATGGCATTGAAATAAGTGAGGTATATGTTGGGATTGCCGGACAAAATATAAAGTGTAATACATCTCGTCACAGCAGGAACAGAGGCAAGTCGGACGAATTAATCTCGGATAGGGAGATAGAAGAGATGGAACAGGAGATATTCAACTCCAGGGTATCTGCAGGAGAAAAGATACTCCATGTTATGCCACAATCATATAATGTAGACGATCATATTGGGGTTAAGGATCCGGTTGGAATGACAGGAACACAAATTGATGGGGATTACAAAATTTTTATTGGGAAAATTAACTCTGTTGAGCATAGCAAACTTGTAATTAACAGAGCCGGTTTAGTGCTTAAAGAGTTTATTCTGGAACCGGTTGCCTCGGCAAAGGCTGTTCTCTCAGAGGATGAGATGGAACTTGGGGTGGCAATGGTAGATATGGGGGGCGGAACCACAGATCTGCTCATTTATGAAGATAATATAATAAGACACACTTCCGTTATACCATTCGGAGGCAATTCAATAACAGAGGATCTCAGTCAAGGCTGCGGAGTATCATCCCGCAATGCAGAGCAGATGAAAATCCAGTACGGTTCCTGCTATAGCGAGTATGCACCTGAAAACAAAACCGTAATAATCCCGGGTATCGGGGGGCGTGAATCAAGAGAGGTCTCCTTCAAGGTGATTGCAAGCATAATCGAAGCCAGAGTAGAGGAGATCATAGAGGCTGTAATGTATGAAATTGAGAACTCCGGTTATCAGGATAAGCTTCGTGCCGGAATTGTAATTACAGGTGGTGCATCACAACTTACAAACCTTTGTCAGTTTGTGAAATACAAAACCGGTTATGACACAAGGATTGCCTCTCCAAATAATAGTATTACCTTTGACTCTTGCGAAGGAGTATGCAAACCAAGTTCTTCAACTGCCGTAGGTCTCATAATCAAAGGATTTGAAAGTGAGAAATCGGCTAAAGAGGTTGCAGGACAAGGACAACTTGTAGCAACACTTTTCCCGAAAGAGCAGATTACGGAGATTGAGTCAGAAGCACCTCATAAAACAAAAACCGAAAAAAGGGAAAAGAGGCACGGAAGCTTTCTGGACCAAACACTTGGTGTTCTGGGAGGTATCTTTGATAATTCAGATAACGAAGCTTAATAAATATGAAAGAATATTTACCGGTAGATTGGGAGGCGAACCGCTCTATCATTAAGGTTATTGGTGTTGGCGGCGGTGGCGGCAATGCTGTTAATCAAATGTTCCGGCAAGGGATCCAGAATGTAGATTTCATGATTTGCAATACCGATACGCAAGCATTGGCTGCAAGTCCTGTCCCGGAGAAGTTACAATTGGGAAATGTGCTCACCAGAGGTCTGGGTGCAGGTTGCAACCCCGAACAGGGTAGAAAGGCAGCAGTGGAGACTATTGACAAAATCAAGGAGATGCTGCAGGGTACCACAGAGATGGTATTTATAACCGCCGGTATGGGTGGTGGAACAGGTACAGGCGCAGCTCCGGTTATAGCCAAAGTTGCAAAAGACATGGGGCTGTTAACAGTAGGAGTCGTAACACTCCCGTTCAGAGATGAGGGAAGCGAGTTTTTAAAAAGAGCTGTATTAGGGATAAGAGAACTTGAAAAATATGTGGACAGTCTGCTGATCATCGACAATCAAAAGTTGTACAAAATATTTGGAGATTTAACCATTTTTGATGCGTTTCCAAAAGCTGACTCAGTATTAAGTACTGCCGTAAAGGGAATTGCCGAGATAATTACCCGTCCCGGCTTTATAAATGTGGATTTTGCAGATGTGAGGATGGTGATGAACAATAGTGGCATGGCCTTGATGGGAAGTGGCACTGCAAGTGGGGAGAACAGAGCTATAAGGGCAGTAGAGGAGGCTTTCATGTCGCCTCTTTTGAATGATTTTGATCTGACAACGGCAAAAAGCGTTTTGGTTAACATAACTTCCAGCAAAGATCATGGCCTTACCATGGCGGAATTGTCTCAGATCATGGATTATATCAAGGAGTTTACAGGAAATAATCCGGAAAACTTCAAACGAGGTGTAGTTTGTGACCCTTCAATTGAGGATGCTATAAGCGTTACAGTTGTTGCAACCGGTTTTGATATGAACTCACTTCCTCAAATATCCTCTTCCGGCGGTAAACTGGTTGAGTCTGTAGTGCTTGGCTCAGAAACAATAGGTGCTCAAATTACTACATCGTCATATATTGATGAGATAGTATCTATATCAAAAGAACTACCGGTAAACAGACAGACCGCTCCCGTAAAAAAAGAGCAGGATATGGCGCCTGCAATAAAAAAGAGCAAACCAACATTAATTATTGAATCTGGTGATAATATTTCTGAATTAGAGAGTCAACCCGCATACATTCGTAAGCAGATGAGGGTAAACCAAGGGGGAGGCAACACAGGCAGGACAACAGATTCAAGGGAAAGCAGCACTTTCAAATTAGAAGAGATAGACGGGAAACAACATCTGTTCTCAGATAATTCATACATACATCAAACACAAGATTAATTTACCATGAGTAGAAAAACAAGGGTCCGTTTCGCTCCAAGTCCAACCGGACCCCTGCATATGGGAGGGGTTAGAACTGCTTTATACAACTACCTCTATGCAAAACAAAGGGGTGGAGATTTTATTTTGAGAATAGAAGACACAGATTCTCAGAGGTTTGTACCTGGCGCAGAGGAGTATATCATTGAATCTTTAGCTTGGTGCGGAATATCTCCCGGCGAAGGGGTGGAAAACGGAAAAATTGTTGAAGTGGTTTCCGAAAAACATCCTCACGCTCCCTATAGACAATCCCAGAGAAAACACCTCTACCGTAAATATGCAGAAGAGTTGGTAAACAATGGATTTGCCTATTACTCGTTTGATTCATCCGAAGATCTGGAGAGTATGAGAAGAGAGGCTGAGGCAAAAGGTGAAACATTCATATATAACTATACAGTCAGGGAAAAACTCTCTAACTCCCTTAAATTTTCAAAAGAGGAGACAGAGAGGAGACTAAAGGAGACAAATCATTGGGTTGTCCGTTTCAAAATGCCTGATAACAGGGTAGTTAAGATAAAAGATCTTATCCGTGGAGATATCGAGGTTAATTCAGGCACATTAGACGACAAGGTTCTTTGGAAGGCGATTGATGAGTTGCCTACATACCACCTTGCAAATATTGTGGACGACTACCTTATGGAGATAAGTGAGGTTATCCGGGGAGAGGAGTGGTTGCCTTCACTTCCTCTGCACTATCTTCTCTATGAGGCATTCGGATGGCAAGATAGCCAACCGGAATTTGCACATCTGTCACTATTGCTCAAACCGGACGGTAAAGGAAAGCTAAGTAAAAGAGACGGAGATCGTTTAGGGTTTCCCGTTTTTCCCCTTCAGTGGAAAAACGAACTGGGAGAGATTTCCAGAGGATACAGAGAAGATGGCTACTATCCGGAAGCATTCGTAAATCTGCTTGCATTTTTGGGGTGGAACCCGGGAACAGAGCAGGAAATATTCTCACTTGAAGAACTGGTACAGGCATTTTCACTTGAAAGAGTTGTAAAATCGGGAGCAAAGTTTAACCCGGAAAAAGCAAAATGGTATAATCAAGAGTATCTGAGAAGAGAGAGCACAAAATCTCTTGTGAATAGCTTTAAACCGGTTTTGGCCGGTAAGGGCATAAACAGGAGCGATGAATATGTCGCAAAAGTTATTGAACTGGTAAAAGAGAGAGCATGTTTTGTCAATGAACTATGGTCCCTGTCCGATTACCTGTTTGCTTCTCCATCTTCTTATGATATGGCCGTTAAGGCAAAATTCTGGAAAGATGATACACCTTCCATATTGAGTGGAATTATTAAAATGCTCTCGGAGTTCAAACCATTTACCAAAGAGGCATTGGAACACGCTCTCTTTGAATACATAAAAGAAAGGGGTTTACCGATGGGATCGGTTATGAATAGTTTAAGGCTTTGTTTGGTAGGCGAATCCAAAGGTGCAGGAATAGCAGATATCATGACACTTATCGGAAGAGAGGAGACTATTTTAAGAATAGAGAGAGGTTTGTCAATTTAGATGACTCCCCTTATCTTTTTCTCCCAATTCCAGGCCGATTTAAGAACTTCCCCTATCGGAGTGTCGGCACTCCATCCCAATACTTTGTTAGCTAATGAAGGGTCGGCCCAAACCTGCTCGACATCCCCTGCCCTTCTGTTTGCAATTTTGTAAGGAATAGCTAATCCGGTAGCTTTTTGGAAAAGATTTATCATTTCTAAAACAGAAAGTCCTTTCCCGGTTCCCAGGTTGAAATACTCAATGTTATCTTTCATCTCTCCGGCTTTTTCCAATAGTCTTTTAAGTGCGGCAACATGAGCCTTTGCCAGATCACAAACGTAAATGTAGTCCCGTATACAAGAGCCGTCAGGAGTAGAATAATCATTCCCGTACACGCTCAGAGTCTCACGAAGACCCACTGCAGTCTGGGTTATGAACGGAAGCAGATTTTGAGGAACTCCTCTCGGAAGTTCTCCAATTAATGCAGAAGGATGAGCGCCTATAGGATTGAAATATCTGAGAGCTATTATATTAAGCCTGTTCTTATAGGCATGTGCACTATCTTTAAGTATGTCTTCGCACATCTGTTTTGTTTTGCCGTATGGCGATGTAGCCGGCTGTAAAGGTGCAGATTCGCTAACCGGTAAGTTTTCTTTTGCCGGTTGACCGTAAACAGTACAGGACGATGAAAAGACAATGGAAGAACTCTCATTTTGAGTCATCAAGTTAATCAGGTTTATTAGAGAATACAGGTTGTTTTTATAGTACATTAACGGTTTTTCAACGCTCTCGCCAACCGCCTTAAATGCTGCAAAATGTATAGCAGCTTTAATATCCGGATGTCTCTCAAAAAGCATCTTGAAGCCTTCATAATCTGCACAATCGACCTCCTCAAAAACAGGTTTTTTACCGGTTATTTTCTCAATTCCATCCAATACATCGGGGGTTGAGTTAGAGAAGTTGTCTACTAAAACAACTTCATAGCCGGCACTGTTTAATTCGACTGCAGTATGAGCCCCAATGTATCCTGTGCCTCCTGTTACTAATATTTTTACCTTTTCCATGCTGATAATAAGCTGGTTATCTTTTATAAAAATCTGATATGGCCTTACAAATTGTAACCTGATCCTCATCCTTAAGTTCTGTATGCATCGGAAGAGAGAGAACATGGTTTGCAAGGTATTCCGAATTACTCAACTGAACCCGGATCTTTGAAATCCTTTCAAAAGCCCTCTGGTTGTTCAGAGACATAGGATAATAGATCATTGAGGGAATACCGTTGTCTGCCAGGTATTGTTTGAGTTCGGCCCTTCTATCCTTCACCTGAAGAGTGAACTGATGGTATACATGAGTTGTGTTTTTTGCCTCTTCCGGTACGACAATCCCTTCAACACTCTTTAAAAGTTCTTTGTATCTTTGTGCAAAGCTGTATCTGGCTGCTGAGTATTCACTTAAATGCTTTAATTTAATATTTAGCACAGCCGCTTGAATTGTGTCCAATCTTGAGTTGCACCCGATAATATCGTGGTAATATTTAACCTTCTGACCATGGTCCGTAACCATCCTGATCCTCCCTGCCAATTCTTTGTCCTGAGTAAACAGTGCTCCCCCATCCCCATAGCACCCAAGGTTCTTTGTAGGGAAAAAAGAGGAGCATCCTATGTGACCGATGATTCCCGCATGTATCTCTTTTCCGTTACTATACCTGTATTTGGCACCCAGAGCTTGAGCATTGTCTTCAACTACGTAAAGGTTGTATCTGGATGCTATCTCCATTATTCTCTCCATATCACTGCATTGGCCAAAAAGATGCACAGGGACTATTGCCTTTGTTTTTTCGGTAATAGAAGGCTCTATGTCTTCTATTTTAATATTGAAGGTATTAAGGTCTACATCCACTAAAACAGGAACTAAACCCAAAAGCCCCACAACCTCTGCAGTTGCAGCATATGTAAACGCCGGAACTATTACCTCGTCTCCCGGTTTAAGCTCCAAAGCCATCATTGCTATCTGAAGCGCATCTGTTCCATTAGCACATGCGATTACATATTTTGAATTCAGGTAATTTGCGAGATTTTTCTCGAATTCAGCTACCTCTTTGCCATTAATAAAATTTGTACTATTTAATACCTGCTGTATTGCAGAGTCTATCTCAACTTTGATTTTTCTGTATTGACCCTTAAGGTCTAACATTGGAATAGCCATATACTTATAAAAAATTTAACAAGTGCAAAGGTACAAATATTCTTGCCCACTACAATAAATAACTATCTTTGTTCATTATGAATACAACCTTCAAATCAATCGGAATAGCTTCAGATCATGCAGGATTTGAACTTAAGGAGGCACTCAAAAAGGAGCTCTCCCAAATGGGTTATATGATAAAAGATTTTGGTACAGACTCACCGGAGAGTATGGATTATCCGGATGTTGCCCATCCCCTTGCACAGGCTGTGGCAAATGGCGAATTACCGGTTGGTATTGCAATATGCGGTTCCGGCAATGGTATGAGTATGACTCTAAACAAACATAAGAATATTCGGGCAGCACTTTGCTGGACTACTGAGATTTCTGCTCTTGCCAGACAACATAACGATGCCAATATCTGCAGTCTTCCCGCTAGATTTATATCTGTAGAACTGGCAATAGAGATTGTTCATACATTTCTCTCAACTGACTTTGAAGGTGGAAGACATTTGCAGAGGATAAATAAAATCAACTGTTAGAATGTCCTTTCATACCATTGAAAAAGATCATCTGGAGAGAACTCTTTTGCGAGACATTGAGGAGTACCGGAAAGGCATTGTAATATCCCTTGACAAACCTTATGGCTGGACATCTGCAGATGCTGTCAGGAAGATAAAATTCAAATCTCAGCGTTTTTTTAAGGTAAAAAACATAAAGGTCGGGCATGCCGGAACCCTTGATCCCCTCGCTACCGGTGTCCTTCTGGTATGTCTCGGGAGGGCCACAAAAATGGCAGAGCTGCTTCAGGCGCAGGAAAAAGAGTATACCGCAGAGATTACATTCGGTTGCACTACACCATCTTTCGATCTTGAGAAGGAGGTTGACCATTATTATCCCCTTGATCACATCAATATTGAGACTATAAACAACATACTCCCAAAGTTCATGGGAGAACAGGATCAAATTCCGCCGATTTTCTCGGCGAAGCTTGTAGAAGGAAGCAGGGCTTACGATCTTGCACGGGCAGGAGTTGATAAAGAGCTTAAACCATCAAGGGTAACTATCTATGATCTTGAGGCAATCTCATATGACTCACCTGTCTTAAAACTCAGGGTCAGATGCAGTAAAGGCACCTATATAAGATCTTTAGCCAGAGATCTCGGGACTGCTTTGGAAAGCGGTGCATATCTTACAGGGCTTGTCAGAACCTCTTCCGGCAGCTTCTCGGTAAAAAACAGTATTACCATTGAAGATTTGGAAAATCTTATGAAGATAGGCTGAAAATATCTTATCAAAACGAAACATTTTTCGAATTGATACGTATAATAAAAAGTTTGTCAATTTTTTAAAAGTCCCATTATGAAATTATCACAGTTTAATTACTCGCTTCCTCCCGATCATATTGCCAAATATCCGGCCAAGTATCGGGATGAGTCAAAATTATTAGTACTTCACAAAAAGAGTGGAGAAATTGAACACAAATCTTTTAAGGATATTCTGGAGTATTGTTCGATCGACGACATTTTTATTTTTAACAATACAAAGGTATTTCCTGCAAGGTTGAATGGGAATAAGGAGAAAACCGGAGCAGAAATCGAGGTTTTTCTGTTACGAGAGTTAAACAGTGAGCAGAAGTTATGGGATGTTCTTGTAGATCCGGCAAGAAAGATAAGAATCGGGAACAAGCTGTATTTCGGCGATAATGACAACCTTGTTGCCGAAGTAATCGATAATACCACATCCAGAGGCAGAACTTTAAGATTCCTCTTCGATGGAACTCATGATGAGTTTAAAGCGACACTCTTCAAATTGGGGGAGATGCCAGTTCCAAAATGGATTCGGAGCAAAGCAGAGCCTATAGATACCGAGAGGTATCAGACCATATATGCTAAACACGAGGGTGCTGTTGCAGCCCCTGCAGCCGGCCTCCATTTTAGCAGAGAGCTCCTTAAAAGAATGGAGATAAAGGGTGTTAATTCTGCATTTATTACACTCCACATGGGGTTGGGTCACTTCCGCACAGTAGATGTAGAGGACCTTTCTAAACATAAAATGGACTCAGAACAGGTTATTATACCAGAGGAGTCGGCAGATTCAATAAACAGTACAAAATCTATGGGCAAAAAAGTATTTGCAGTTGGTGTTACTGTTTTAAGGGCTGTTGAGACCTCAGTTACCACTCAAGGTAAGCTTAAGCCATTCAACGGCTGGACAAATAAGTTCATCTTTCCTCCTTATAGTTTTTCTATTCCTGACGCCCTTATTTCTAACTTTCAGCTTCCTCAGTCAACAATGCTTATGTCTGTAGCTGCTTTTGGCGGCTATGAAAATGTTATGAAGGCATACACAGTTGCACTTAATGAGGGCTACAGATTCGGAACTTATGGCGACGCAATGATGGTTATTTAGAAGTTTCCTTTTCTGTTAATTATTTATCCTTTTCTAAAATTATCTCACCCGATTACGGTGCATAGGCATATACTTCCGGCCTAGTTTTGCTGTATGCTTTCAGAAGAGTTGGTATACGCAGTTGCGCTCAATAAAGTATTCAGGTATAACCCCAAAATCTCCAATTGCCTGTTGAGGGAGTTTGGGACAGCTAAAGCTATATTCAGCTTGACCCAAGCGGATCTTTTAGAGAGGTTTAACAAGAGGTACACATTTTTCGAAAAGCTTTCCGATACGCGAATATTAAAATGGGCAGAAGAGGAGATCCAGTGGGCAGATTCAAAAGGTGTAAGGCTCTTTCATATTAATGAAAAGGAGTATCCCTCGTCTCTAAAAGAGTGTTTTGACCCCCCTGTCATTCTCTATTTGTACGGAGAAGTTGATCTGAATCAGGAAAAAATTATCTCTGTAGTTGGCACCCGAATGTCCACCCGGTATGGTACTGAGAGTTGCAGGAAAATTGTAAGAGAGTTGCTGGAAGGTGGTTTTTCTCCAATAATCGTAAGCGGGCTGGCTTATGGTGTGGATATCGCTGCACATAAAGCCGCTTTGGAATTCGGTTTGAAGACTGTTGCTGTACTTCCGAACGGTCTGGACAGAATATACCCTGCAGCTCACCATGAAATTGCAAAAAGAATCTCCAGGCAAGGTGCAATAATTACTGAATTCCCCAGAGAGACTGAGTCTCTGAAAATTAATTTTATCCAGCGAAACAGACTTATAGCAGCTCTCTCAAAAGCCACAATTGTAATTGAATCTCGTGAAAAGGGAGGCGCTTTATCAACCGCCGAACTTGCCCAGTCTTACTCCCGGGAAGTATTTGCGCTACCCGGCAGAGTTTCGGACATTTTCTCCGCCGGATGTAACAATCTTATTTTCCGTAACATTGCAACCATCTATAATTCAACAAAAGATTTTACATCATGCCTGGGGTGGAGCTCTAATAATAAGAATGTTAGCAACACACAGAGGGAATTATTTTATTCCGGAAGTCCGGAAAAAGAAAAAATATTAGTAGCTTTAAGGGTAAATTCCGAGCTGAATATAGATGAATTACTCCACATTTCCGGGATGAGATTACAAAGTCTTTCCGAGAATTTGCTGGAGTTGGAACTGGAGGGTAAGATTCTCTCTTTGGCCGGGAATAGGTACGGCTTAACATAATATTGATGAATCAATTCATAGACACACATATTCACCTTTACGATTCAGAGTTTGAAGAGGATTTGCCTGATGTAATAAAGAGAGCAGAAGCTTTAGGGATAAGCAGGTATATTTTGCCTGCTATTGACAGCAGCTGTCATAAACAGATGGTAAAACTTTCAAAGCGTTATCCTCAATACGCATTCCCTGCTATTGGTCTTCACCCGACATCCGTTATGTCAAATTGGGAAGAAGAGCTCTCCTTTGTTTTTGAGAATATCGGCAGTGAGAAATTTTATGCGGTGGGAGAAATTGGAATGGATGGTTACTGGTCTAAAGAGTTCATTAAAGAACAATCTACTGTTTTTGAGAAACAACTTGAGCTTGCGGTATCCCATAATCTCCCGGTCATTATTCACTCCAGAGATGCCACAGAAGAGATTTTCAAGGTGTTGGAGAAAACAAAACATCTTAATATCTCCGGCGTTTTTCATGCTTTCTCCGGTAGTTATGAGAGCTACATAAAATTATCCAAAATGGGGAATTTCAAAATCGGAATCGGCGGTGTCATCACCTTTAAAAACGCCTCCTTGGCAAAGGTAGCTGAAAAGATAGATCTGAATGACATAGTACTGGAGACAGATGCCCCATGGCTCGCCCCTGTTCCGTTCAGAGGAAAAAGAAACGAGCCCTCT
>Ga0209540_10000765_pt1 | contig 27058 bp, 33 predicted proteins | sample BarGraIncu01121A_FD_184501 | JGI IMG/M metagenome (GOLD analysis project Ga0209540, IMG submission 184501) | Arctic peat soil microbial communities from Barrow, Alaska - Barrow Graham LP Incubations 011-21A (SPAdes) (version 2) | ecosystem: Environmental > Terrestrial > Soil > Wetlands > Peat... | reverse complement strand
AATCGGCGCGACGCAACGCGACGGCGCGAAAAATCAGCAACGGCGAATTCATCGCCTCGGCGGTGGAGGCGGTTTTGCCGGAATTGCTGAAGCGTTTTTCGCCGCAAGCCACAACGGTATTGCTCGACCCGCCGCGCAAAGGCTGTTTGCCGCAGACGTTGAAATTGTTGAGTGAAACAAAGCCGGCGCAGGTGATTTATGTCTCGTGCCATCCGGCGACGATGGCGCGCGACTTGAACATTTTGTGCGGCAATGGTGTCTTTGAACTGGCGCGGGTGCAGCCATTGGATATGTTTCCACAAACACAACACGTCGAGTGCGTGGCGGATTTGCGCGCTGGCACAAAGGCTTGCCAGGACGCACGGCATGGATTCAACTGAACAAATTCAATGACAACCAAAATGCGAACTGACCCGCGAAAAAAATTTGCGCCGCGATTTTTGCCCTGGCTTTTGACGGTGGCGGCCTTCGCGTTTTATTGGTTCACATTAAACCGATGGGTGTCGCTGTTCAATCTCAACCCTGTGGCCAGGATTTCCGGGTGGACCTGGCAGCCGGAGATTGTGAGTCCGATTTTATTCCTCGTTACGCAGCCGTTCCGCTGGCTCCCGGCACCGCAGATCCCGCTGGCGCTGAACGTGTTTTCCGCCGTGTGCGCGGCCTTGACACTCGGCTTGCTGGCGCGGTCGGTCGCGCTGCTGCCGCACGACCGGACCGACGCGCAACGCAAGCGTGAACACAGCGATTTTTCGTTTTTGACCATTGGCAGCGCGTGGCTGCCGCCGGTTCTGGCCGTGTTGGTTTGCGGTTTGCAAATGACGTTTTGGCAGAACGCAACGAATTACACGGGCGAGATGTTCGACCTGTTGCTGTTCGCATTCGTGATTTGGTCGTTGCTGGAATACCGGCTGGATGAACGCGAATGGCGTTTGTTTCTGGCCTCGGTTGTGTATGGCGCGGGCATGGCAAATAATTGGGCGATGGTGGGATTTTTCCCGGCTTTCATCGGAGCGATAGTGTGGATTCGCGGCTTGAGCTTTTTCAAGCTGCGATTTCTCCAAAGAATGATGTTGTGCGGGCTGCTGGGAATGACGTTTTATCTTTTGCTGCCACTGCTGGTCGTGATTTCGGGCAAGGTGCCGGTGACTTTCTGGGAAGCACTGAAAATCAGTCTGGTTCCGCCGTATAATGTGCTGAAACTTTATTTCTTCTGCGGCCTCCACCCATCGCAACATCTTGAGTTCCTGGCGTTGTTGCTGGCTTACCTGATGCCGTTGTCCATGATGGCAATCCGCTGGAAAGCGTCCTTCGGCGATCACAGCCACAGGGGCATGGCAGTGATGAGTTTCCTGTTTCATCTGGTGTGCGCCGCCTTTTTGGTCTTCTGCATTTGGATGGCATTTGACCCGCCGTTCAGCCCGCGGTATCTCAGTCTTGGAACACCGCTTTTGACACTTTATTATCTCGGCGCATTGAGTATCGGTTACTTCAGCGGCTATTTTCTGCTCATTTTTGGCAAAGCACCCGGCAGCCGTTTGCAACCACCCCGGCCGGAACCGTTTCAATTTTTAAATCCCTTGGTGGTCGTTGGCGTTTGGGTGCTCGCAGTGGCAACAGTAACCGGGCTAATTTACAGAAACACGCCGCAAATCCGCGCGGCAAACGATGATACATTCCAAAAATACGCATCGTTCGTGGAGGAGAATTTACCACGTTCGGGCGGCATTTTGTTGAGCGATGATCCGAGCCGTTTGTTTTTCGTGGAGGCGGCGTTGGTGCGGGACGGCCGGGCAAAGGATTTTTTGTCGCTCGACACCCAGTCCCTGAACTGGCCCGCTTATCTCCGGTTCCTGCACAATAAATTCCCGCAGAAGTGGCCGGAACTGGTGTCGCCGAAAGAAGTGAAACCGCTCAATCCGATTGGACTCATCGGCGCCTTGACCATGCTGGCCAAATCCAACGAGCTTTATTACCTGCATCCGAGCTTCGGCTACTATTTCGAGCAATTCTATCAGGAGCCGCACGGCCTGGCCTACAAACTAAAAACACTGCCCAGTGACACGCTGTTGCCACCGTTGCCGGACAAAAATCAAATCGCTGAGAACCAGGCATTCTGGGCGCGGGTGGAAACGCAGGCGTTCGCTCCCATTAAACGCGCCGTCACACCGCCCGACCCGAATGCGCCGCGCAGTTGGGGTCGGCGAATGCTGGATACACTTCACGTGCCCCGCGAACAAAATCAAAATGCCATCCTCGCCGGAACCTTTTATTCGCGCAGCCTGAATTTTTGGGGCGTGCAGTTGCAGCGCGCCAATGAATTGGAAAAAGCCGCCGCGTGTTTCACCCTGACGACAAAAATCAATCCCGATAATGTCGTCGCGCAAATCAATCTCCGGTTCAATCAAAGCCTTCGCGCCGGCAAAAGCGTGCCGCTGAACTTATCCAAAACCACCAGTGATCAATTTGGCAAATACCGCGATTGGAACGGAGTGCTCAACGCCAACGGGCCGTTTGACGAGCCCAGTTTTTGTTTTCAGACTGGAATTATTTTCATGCAAAACAGTTATTTTGACCAGCCATTGCCGCTGAATCGTCAGGCCCTTGCGCAGTTCGACCGTGTCCGCGAACTCGAGCCGGATAATCTGGACGCACGACTCTGGCTCGGCCAGATTTACGTGATGTCCCGCCTGGCCGACCGCGCGCTCGAGGCGCTGCGCGATCCGCTCGAACAACCGGAAAGATTTTCGCTCGCCAAAGCGAATACAACCCAGATGAACGTCATCGCCGCCGCCGCCTATCTTCAAAAAAATGACTACGCACGGGGAACGCAATTGCTCGAAACCGAAATTGCCCTCCATCCCGACGACACCAATCTGCTCAACGCCACCGTGCAGGCCTATCTGAACCACGGCCTGCTCACCAATGCGCTGGTCATCATTGACCGCCAACTGAAACTGGCGCCTAACGACCCGGACTGGCTTTTTAATCGGGGCAACGTTTCCTTCCAACTCAAAGCCTACGATAACGCCATTGCCGCTTTCACCCGTGTGCTTGCCACTAAAACGAACAATCCTTCGGTGCTCTTCAATCGCGCCCTGGCCTGCCTCAACAGCGGCAAGCTCGACGCCGCGCGCGCCGATTACAAAACATTGCAACAATCGTTCACCAACTCGTTTTGGGTCGCCTGGGGCCTCGGCGAAATCGCCTGGCGCCAGCACGAAACAAACGAGGCAATTAGAAATTACAAACTTTATCTGGCCAACGCGAACACCAACACCGAGGAAGCCACCAACATCATTCAACGGCTCCGCGAACTTAAAGGCCATTCACCCTGAAACGCGCCGATGCGCGTCACCCATATCATCACCCGGCTGGTCGTCGGCGGCGCGCAGGAAAACACCGTCGCCTCCGTGCTCGGTCTGCGCCAAAAACCCGGTGTCGAAGTCCATTTGATCTCCGGTCCGACGACCGGACCCGAAGGCTCGCTCGAATCTGAATTCGCGGGCACGCCGGAAATCCTCACGCGCGTTCCGGAACTCGTCCGCCCGATTCATCCGTTGAAAGACTGGCTCGCGCTGCGCCGGCTCGAAAAAATTCTGCGCGAACAAAAGCCTGACATTGTCCACACCCATAGCGGCAAGGCGGGAATTCTCGGCCGCCTCGCGGCCCGGCGCGCGGGCGTGCCGGTGATCCTCCACCACATTCACGGCCCTTCCTTCGGCCCGTTTCAAGGATTGCTGGCCAACTGGATTTTTACCGCTGCCGAACGTTACGCCGCCGGAGTTACCACGCATTTCGTCTGCTCCGCCCAGGCCATGACGCGACTCTACCTCGCTGCTGGAATCGGACGCCCGGAAATGTACACGCGCATTTTCAGCGGCTTCCCCGTGGAACCGTTTGCGAATGCCGCCAATGATCCCGCCCTCCGCTCTCAATTGGGACTGGCTCCGGATGCTTTTGTAATTGGGAAAATCGCCCGCCTCGCCCCGCTCAAAGGCCATGAAGATTTGCTCGCCGCTTTCCAAAAGCTGTTGCCCCAATTCCCTCGTGCGCGCCTCCTCCTCGTTGGCGACGGTCGTTTGCGAACACAACTTGAAGCCCGCGCCCGCACGCTGGGTCTGGCGGATAAAGCAGTCTTCACCGGACTGGTACCGCCCGGCGAGGTGCCGCGTTATGTCGGAATCATGGACTGCCTCGCCCACTTGTCAGCCCGCGAAGCACTCTCGCGTGCCCTGCCCCAGGCGCTGGCAGCGGGCAAACCTGTCGTTTCCTACGATTTCGACGGTGCGGACGAGATTTGTCTTGATGGCGAAACCGGCTTTTTGGTTCGCACCGGCGACACTGCCACCGTCACCCAACGCCTGCTCCAACTCGCCAACGACGCGCCGCTGCGCGAACGGCTCGGTCGTCGTGGACAGCAATTCGTCCGCGAAAATTTTGCCGTCGAACAAATGGTGGATAACCTCTACCATCTCTACCTGAAACTGGCTGCAAAAAAATGAGCAAAGACGAATATCATCGCTTCGCCGCGTTTTCTTCTCCCTCTCCCCGCCAAACGGGGAGAGGGTCGGCTCGTCGCGCCGTAGCTGGGCGAAGGCGGAGGTGAGGGGTTCGTGACTTTTTTATTCGTGAGCTTTCCCTTCAATTTTTTCCTCGCCGCCTTTGCCAGCGCGCTGGTGACAACGCTGCTGGCGTTGCCGTTTTGGCGAAAGTGGTGTCTGCGCGCAAATCTTGTGGACGATCCCGGCCGGCGCAAAATCCACGACGCGCCCGTGCCGCTCGCCGGCGGCCCCGCCGTGCTCACCGGCATGTTGCTGCCGCTCGCGACCGGCGCAATTTTGCTCATGCTCGGTGTGAACCTTGCCAGCCAAACGCATCTGATTGCGCACGGATTGAATCGTCGCGCCGTTGAACTTGGCGCAATTGCATTCGGCGCGATTGCGATGGTCGTGCTCGGCTGGCTGGACGACAAACATGAATTGAAACCCCTGCCGAAATTTATCGGCCAATTGTTCATCGCCGTGCTCGTTGCCGCCGCCTGCAAGCGCATCACGCTTTTTGTGCCCAGCGTCACGTTCAGCTACGCCATTACCATTCTGTGGGTGCTCACAGTCGTCAACGCCTTCAATTTCATGGACAACATGAACGGCCTTTGTGCCGGGCTGGGCGCGGTTGGCGCGTGGCAGTTTGCGGTCATCGCCGCGGGGGATGGCGAATACCTTGTGGCGTTGATTGCGTTTCTGGCGTGCGGCGCGCTTGTCGGTTTTCTGCCATACAATTTCCCTAATGCGCGCGCGTTCCTCGGCGACGCGGGCAGTCATCTCGTCGGCTATCTGCTCGCCGTGCTGGCGATCCTGCCGCACTTTTACACGAAACAGAACCCGCGTCCGCTGGCCGTGCTCACGCCGTTGTTCGTGCTGGCCATTCCACTGGCCGACCTCGCATGGGTCGTCATCCAGCGCACTCGCGCCGGTAAACCGTTCTGGATTGGCGACACGAATCATCTGTCGCACCGGCTCGTCCGCAAGGGAATGAGCCGAACGCAGGCCGTCCTGTTAATCTGGCTCGTTGCGGCAATGATCGGCTCCATCGCCTGGTGGCTTTGAAAAGTAGGAGACGACGTAAGGAGTCTCATTCTTCAAAATCGAAAATTGGAATTATATTGAGTCTCGTTACCTCGACTCCTACAAAGTCAGGTTTCTTCGCGTTCATTCGGGGTCGCTTTCTTTCGTGTGTTTCGTGTGTTTCGTGGTTAAAATTATCCCGTGAAACTGCTCTTCATCGGCGACATCGTGGGACAACCGGGCCGGCGCGCGGTTGCGGAACTTCTTCCCAAACTGCGACAGGAACACCACCTCAACTTCGTCATCGCCAACGGCGAAAACTCCGCCGGCGGCTCCGGCATCACGCCCAGGATTGCCGAGGAAATTTTTTCAGCCGGCGTGGACGTCATCACCACCGGCGACCATTTGTGGGACCAGAAGGAAGTCATGGAATTGCTCGCCAACGAGAAGCGTTTTCTCCGTCCGTTGAATTATCCGCCCGGCACGCCCGGCCAGGGCAGTGCCATCTTTCAAATCCCAGACCCCAGAGCCAAGACCCCAGACCCCATTTTGATTGCCGTATTGAACGCCCAGGGCCGCACGTTCATGCCGCCGCTGGAAAACCCGTTTCTCCTCGCGCTCGACGAAGTAAAGCGCCTGCGCCAGCAGACGAAAATCATCTTCGTGGATTTTCACGCCGAGGCGACCTCGGAAAAAATCGCGTTCGCGCGGATGCTGGACGGCCAGGTCAGCGCGGTGGTGGGCACGCACACGCACGTGCAGACGGCGGACGAACAGATTTTCCCCGGCGGCACGGCGTATTTGACCGACGCCGGGTTCACCGGCCCGCACGAAAGCGTTTTGGGCCGCGAAATCGAGCCCGTCCTCAAACGCTTTCTCACCGGCATGCCGCAGCGGTTTGAAGTGGCGAAAAACCGCGTGCTGCTTCACGGCGCAATCATTGAAATTGACGACGCCAGCGGCAAGGCGGTGAAAATCCAGCGCGTGTCGGAAAATTTAATTTAGCCACGGATGAAACACGGATTGAATAGAGGGAAAAACCGCGCTAGTTACCATCGCTTTAGCGGTTCAAATCCAAACTTCTTCCGCAATGTCTCTGCCTTTCGCTTCAATTTGATCGCATTGTAATTTGCTGCGTAGGTTTTACGCATAACAGGCAAATACCAATCGCCGTTCTTCCGGCACTTTGCCGGGCCAGTTAGTATAAGCAATTCATTGTCAAGCGTGTGAACCCTCGCTATTGAACCCCAAGGTAGACCAGCGAATTTAGCCAGTGGTCTGGGATTGTCTAAAGGAATAGATTTCTGATTTTTCCCTAGTTTCTTGAAATCCTCATCGGAAACCTGAACGTCTATCATCTGCGGATTTCCGCCGGGCCATTCAACCACCTCAATCGCTCGTTTTTGTTCGCGGGCATACTTCAATACAAGTTTTGCCACTGTTGTCCGATGACATAAGTCGTCTGTCCAATAGGGAAACTCGCAGGAGCAATAGAAGATGATTCGCTGTTTATGTTTGGCCAATTTCACTGCATCATTCAGCAAGTCATTGGCAACCGATGGCTTTCTGATACGAATGCGTGAGCCGCCCGTCAAAATCGTCTCATTACCCAAATCAGGCACCCATTTATATCGCCTTTTGCCAACAACGGACTTAAAAGCATCGCCAATGAAGCCCTTTGCGCGAACCTCTCTCCTGATACGAATATCAACAAACAAAGGCGGCTTAAAACTTCGGGATTTTTCCACGGCATCAACCGCTTTTACGAGTTGGGGAGTAACGTTGCCCCAACCACAATACCCCCACATAAACAATGTAATTGTCTTTCTCATGGTTTCATCTGTGTTCAATCCGTGACTTAATTGAATTGAAATTCTGATGAGCAAACAAACCAAATCGCCATGGGACTTCGGCGGGTTGTTTCCACCGGCGCGTTTTCAACCGAGCCGTTCGCGCCAGTAACCGGGACGCCGTTTGGCGTGCATGATGGCAACAATCCACACGCGATCCGGTTCGTCCAGATAAACCAGCGAGTAAGGAAACTTGCGGGCCAGCGCGCGCTGGGCCGGTGGACTGAAACGGAAAAAACGTCCGGGCTGGCGGCGAACCTCGCGGATGAGCCGTTCGATTTCATCGTGGAAGCGGCTGCCGAGTTCGGGAGTGATGGCGGCGTGGTATTCAACAGCACTGGCATATTCCTCACCCGCATCGGGATGAAAGATGTGCGGTTTCACCGCCCGAGAGTTTTGCGGATGCGGGCAAGGACTTTTTCAGCGGGAATGCCTTTCACCTTGCCGCTTTGGATTTCTTCGATGCGCCGGTCAATCTCGGTTTTCCAAGCAGCTTCGATCTCCGGGTCGCTGGCGTGCAGGTCTTCCGTTAGCCGGCCAACCAGTTCACCGACCCGCTCCGGAGGCCAATGCCGGGTTTCTTCGACAATCTCATCAAGCGTGATTGGCATGACCTGAATTTACCTTGATACGGGACAGATTCAACTTGAAAACTCGGCGGCAAATTTTTCCGCGTTCAATCCCCACCTTTGCTTGCTTCGGTGCGGCAAGCGTGGCTTAATGACCGTGAATCTGATGATCAAACCAGCCAAATCGCTTTGCGTTTTAATTTTGTTCGCCGCGCTCACTGCCAATTGCGCCGGAACAAAGTTCGAGCCGGTGCCGGCGAATGATTCAGCGAATGATTGGAAGCTGGTCTGGCACGATGAATTCGACACGAACGGCCCGCCCGATCCGGCGAACTGGAATTACGAACACGGCTTCGTGCGCAACAAGGAGTTGCAATGGTATCAGCCAGAAAATGCTTTTTGCACGAACGGCCTGCTCGTCATCGAGGCACGCCCGGAACACAAACGCAATCCGCAGTTCGTCGCGGGCAGCGATAACTGGAAGACCAGCCGCGAATGGATTGATTACACCTCGGCCAGCATCACGTCGCGCCGACTGCGCGAGTTTAAGTATGGAAAGTTTGAGACGCGCGCGCGCATTGACACGCGGTTGGGAAGCTGGCCGGCGTTCTGGACGCTCGGCGCAACACCCGGCATCCGCTGGCCCGCGTGCGGCGAGGTTGACATCATGGAATTTTACACCGGCACCGTTCTCGCCAACTTCGGTTACGGGCTCGACGGAAAAACGAAATGGCTGGCGATCAAGAAACCCGTCGCCGAACTCGGCGGCGATGCGTGGTCGAAAGAATTTCACATCTGGACGATGGAATGGGACGAAAAGAAAGCTGATCTGCTGCTCGACGGCAAACTGATGAACCATCTTGACGTCGCAACCGCCGACAATGCGGATGGAGGCAATCCGTTTCACAAACCCGTTTATCTCATCTTGAACCAGGCCATTGGTGCGACCGGCGGCGATCCGTCGCAGACAAAATTCCCCATCCGCTTCGAAGTTGACTGGGTACGCGTCTACCAACGCAGCAATTAAATCACGGGGCGCGGCGTTCACGCCGCTTCAACGTGCGAAACGAAAGCGGACCGGACATTCCCAGTGTCCTGCCATTGAGAATGGTGAAGCGGGCTGAAGCCCGCGCGCCGTCACTACCAAACCGTGACGGTTGCACACTTTTGTTTTCCACCCAATTGGCTATTCTCCGCACCAATGTTAAGGACACTTCGCAAAGCCGAATATTTTAAGCTGCGGTGTTGTTCTTCATCCCGGGCGCGACCAAATCAACATGTAACTTCGCCGGTTTTCCGGCCAATACATGTAACCTTTTGCGGCCGGCGACGGTCTGACACCCTGCAAGTTTCCCCGCTGCGCGGTTGGAATGCATCCGGGGTCACTGCAAACAACCAATCAAACCACAATACAAACTCATGACGGCAAATAAATTCGCAACCGCCCTGGCCGGCGCCATCCTGGTGATGGGCGTCCTCGTCCAAGCCCGGGCTGAAGACAAAAAGGTGGATCCGACGGGGGCCTACATCTGGACCGTGCCGGGACGCAACGGCGGACCGGACCGGACGAACACCCTCGCGTTGAAGCTGGAGGGCGACAAACTGACCGGCAAGCTGACCTCGCCGGGACGCGACGGCCAAACCACCGCCACGGACATCAGCGACGGTAAAATCACCGGCGCGGACGTTTCGTTCTGCGTGGTACGCTCGTTCAACGACAACACGGTCACAAACAAATATTCCGGCAAGTTCGCGGACGGTTCCATCAAGGGCAAAATCGAATCCGACCGGAACGGCCAAGCCCAATCCCGCGATTGGGAAGCCAAGCTACAGGAGAAAAAGAAATAATTCGCCGTTTCAAATCAAACAGACCGTTCACGCGCAGCCGAAAGGCTGCGCGTTACTTTTGGGGAGGGCAAACAAACCAAATCGCAATGGGACTTCGGCGGGTTGTTTTTTGCTGGAACAGGGGCGGTAAAATTCCAGCGCGCGCCTAAAGCAACCTCGTAGCCGTCCCGCATTGCGGGATCAGTCCGCGCACTCTTTCCTGGGTGAAGATCAGCGCCGACTCACGTCGGCGGCTACAGTTCAAGGGCGCCGCATTTTGTTTTAGTTGAAATTTTCCGCGGCAGCGTGTCCCCTCTGCGCGTGCTGACCACGCTGCGAAAATCTGAATACACCGAGCTGGCGGTGTTGTTCTTCATCCAGGCGGCGGCGATGGGCATCTGGTTCGTGCCGCTCGGCCCCGTGCTCGACGCGCATGGACTGCACGCCATCAAACCGTTCGCATTCGCCGCATCCGCACTCGCGGCGTTTGTCTCGCCGCTCATTTTTGGCGCGATGGCCGACCGCCACACGTCGCCGGTGAAAGTGCTGCGCGGCCTGGCGCTGGCCGCCGCCGCCGCCCTGGCGCTGGTCAGCACCGCCATCAAAATGAATGGCCATCCGTGGCTGGTGCTCGCGTTGATCCAACTTTACTCGCTCTGCTCCGCGCCGATGTGGAGCATTTCCTCGACCATCGTTCTCGCGCGATTAGAAGACGCCCAAAAAGAATTCGGCCCCCTCCGCGCCATGGCCACGATTGGCTGGATGACCGGATGCCTGCTCGTCAGCCTGTTGAATGCGGACACGTCATCGCTGGCCGGATACACCGGCGCGGTGACGTGGCTGATGGTCGCCGGGTTCACGTTTTTCCTGCCGGTCCTGGAAACGCCAAAATCCGCCGAGCATCTTTCGTGGCACGAGCGCCTGGGTCTGGACGCGCTCACGCTGTTGAAAAATCGAGACCACCGCGTGGTCTTCATCACCACGGCGCTGTTCTGCATCCCGCTGGCGGCGTTTTATCCGTATGCCCCGACTCACCTGCGCGACCTGGGCCTGCAACACACGACCGCCTGGATGAGCCTCGCGCAAGTGACCGAAATCATCGCCATGTTCAGCCTCGGCGGACTGTTGCTAAAGTGGCGGTTAAAATGGATTTTCGCGTGCGGCATGGGCTTCGGCGTGTTGCGATTCGTCTTGAGCGCGTTCAATAACCGGGCGGGGTTGCTGGCGGGCGTGGCGCTGCACGGCTGTTCCTTCGCCCTCGTGTTCATCACCGCGCAAATCTATCTCGACCAGCGCGTGGACACCGCGTGGCGCGCGCGGGCGCAGGCGTTGATGTCGCTGATGAACAGCGGCGTGGGCAACCTCATCGGCTACCTCGGCACCGGCTGGTGGTTCGCCGCGTGCACACGCCCGGCCGGCACGCAATGGCCGCTGTTCTGGGGTGCCCTGGCCGCGGTGGTGGCAGCGGTGCTGGTTTATTTTTTGGCGGCGTATCGGGGACAGAAGCGGGGCGTGTAGTCCGCTCCGCTTACGTACGATTTCAAGCGGACCAATCCTTCGCCATGATGTAATCGTCCATGACGAAACCGTTGCCGATGTCCGTGACCACGGATTCGACAATGACAAAACCATTCCGTTTGTAGGTAGTGATAGCCTTGGCGTTGCGCTTGTTCACAGAGAGAATCAGTCGGCACCCTGGCCCGGCGCGGACTTCGCGTTCGACGTGCTGCAACAAACGGCTGCCCAGCCCGCGACCCTGCATCTCCGGCAACAGGTAAAGCTTGTGCAGCTTCATCACGCCCGGTTCGACTGTCGGTCCGTAAGACGCAAAGCCAGCCAGCTTGCCATCCAGTAGCAGCCGGTCGTAGCGGATTCCTTGGGAACGGATTTCGTCGCGCAGCACGTCGAGCGAATACATCCGCGCCAGCATGTAATCAATCTGCTCCATCGTGATGATGCCCGGATAACACGCGCGCCAGATGACGCCGGCCAGCTCGGAAATGGCCGGCAGGCCGGCCTCGGTGGCCCGGACAATTTCGTTTCGGTTCGGCCGTGTAGCGTTCATTTGCGCCCGCGAAACTCGTCCATCAAGCTGAGGATTCCTTCGCGGATTTCAAATAATTCCTTGCGCGCCCCGGCAACCATTTTCTCCGGCAGAAGTTTCTTCGGCGCCACCGCTTCAAGCCCCGCCTGCGCCTTGTGCAGATGGTCGAGCGAGCGCTTCAGGTAGGCGACGGTGAATGCGCCGTCGCGCGGCCCGCGGCCCTGGGCAATGCCATGCAACGCGCCGCCGAGTTTTACGCCCGTAGTTTGAAATTCAAAGACGAACTGCTGCAGATCTTCGTCTTCGGATTCCTTGAGGCCCAATTCATCGGATTCGTGCCAGACCTTCATCGCGCTTTCATGACAACGATGTTGGAGCGGATGCCGGATGTCGCCGGCAGCGGTGCGAATCCAGTCTATGCCCTCCCGGTGCGGTTCAGGTTCGGGCGGCGGTTCGTGCAATGCCTCCTCCGTAATGCGATTCATTTCTTCGACGGTAATTCTGTCGTCCCCGTCGTCCTCGTCCTCGTGATCCCAGCCCATTTCCTTCGCGATTTTCGCCTCGGCCTCGTCGGAGTCGCCGTATTTTTCCTGCAATTCCATGTATTTATCCGTGCGGGCGTCGCACTCCTTCATGAACCGCTCGTAATCGTGCTCGTCCCATTCCGCCTCCGGATCCTTCTGCCCGCGTTTTTGCTTTTCCAACGCGTCGTTCAACTGTTTGGAGAACATCGCCCAGCCGGCCTCGGCGTCTTTAACGCGCTGTTTTTCCTCGGCGGGTGTCAACCGCCATTCCGGCGCGGAAATTTCCAGTTCGTAATCTGCGCTTTCGATGACGACGCGTCCGTTGCCCTCGCTGAACCATTCGAGATAAAGCGCGTTGGCCGTGCGCTCCGGCGGTTTCTCGCCGCGATCAATCATGGCAAACGCATCCTCGTCAGGAATCGTGAACACCCGCACCTTTTGCGACGCCGAGAGATTGCCGATCTTGCCGCGCTGGAGTTGCGCGAAGACCGGCTGTTTGCGGATGGGAAAAGTTTTGGCCGGGTTCTTGAATTCGAGCCGGCAGCCCGCGAGATCCGGACACGCATTGCCTTCCAAATCGAGCGTGACCGGTTCGGCGAGGCCGTCGAGCCATAACTTGCCGCGCACGCGCCCCTTGACGCGGTTGTCAATCTCGCCGCGGATCACGCTGTCCTGAATGCGCCAAGCCATGAACCCACTTTGCCAAAACCGGGTGACATTGGAAAATATTTCCATCGCCCCTGTCAGGCTCATTTGTTAACAAACACCCATGTCCAAGCCGCCGATTGACCTGATTGACCCTTTCGACGACTGCGAATGGCTGCCCGCTCGCGATCTGTTCCGCCGGCTCGGTTTTGAACCGGTGCCTCCTGCGGGTCTGGACGATTTCCAACTGCGCGGGCGGCTGTGGGAGTTCATCTATGCCCTGGCTGGGCGGCGGTTTTATCTTCATTACACCGACCACTTGGGCGACCGTGAACTCTACCATTGGCTGTACAATCAGTGGCTCGTCGAGCAGGTTGCCGATATTCCGGCTGAGGCCGAGTGGAACTGCAACGTGTGTGTCCTCGACCTCGGTAACGGGAACGACCGCGACGAACAATTCTGGCTTCGCTGGTATGCCGGCGAAAAAGAACGCGAGGCATGGGCCCTCGAAAACAGACGCTCGTCCATGCCGCCTCATGAAGACCCGCGGTACGACCGCGACCGCTGGCTGCCCGGTCCGCCGGGAATCCCGCAATCGGCGGACGATGAAAAGCTTTGGTTCGAGGACGACGAGGAAAGCGCGGATGAGCGCGACGAATCCGATCCGCTCGGGCTAAAAAAAGTGGACGCGGAGATCGAAGCCGAAAAGCGCCGTAAAGAACTGACTGCGGTTGCCGATGCTGGGCAATCCGAAGACTGGCAGCGCCCGATTGACCAGTTGCAGAAAACCGAAGGCTCACTCCTGCCGCCGGACGAACTTACGGACGGAACGCTGCCGGCCAAACTTTGGGAACTGCTTCACAACCTCGCCTGCCGCGGCTTTTACGTGTTGCACGCCGATCATCTGAGCGACCGCGAAGTATATGCCGAACTCTGGACGCGCGGCCTGCGTGACGAGGCATTGTTGCCCGGCCAATGCAAAACCGGCGGCTGGTTTCACGACTTTCTCGGCAGTTGGGGCGAGGACGAAATGCAACTCTGGCTGCGCTATTACGCCAGCGAGGAAGACCGCGCCAAGCACGCAAAAGACTGGCCGAAAGACGCGATCCCAGCGAAAGAAAAGCCACCCTTCAACCGCGACTGGCGTTTGCCCAAAGGGCCATTTTAAGCCGGAGGCGCTTTGGCTTCCCAGCGCGCCAACACTCCCTCAATCTTGGCGCGGACTATTTCGCGGGCCTGCTGGCGGTCGCCGTATTGCATGAGGAGTTCGTCGTAGCGCGTGTGTTCGTGCCGGATGTGCGCGATGACCGCGAGCCGCAGGGCCTGCGGATCGAAATCTTTCGCCGCCGCCGAGCGTCCGACGCGGCCTGAATGCTTCTGGCAGGTCCACGCCGCGATGCGCGCCGTCGCCTCCGGCGGACAACCCGGAAACAGCTCCTTCAGCTTTACCGTGACCGCAGCCAGATATTCCAAGTCCTCGTTCTCGCGGCGTTCCGCCGCCCGCTCGCGTTGCCGGGCGCGGCGTTCCTCGTCGGCCAAACACTCCTCCTCCGCACGGCGCAAGGCTTCGGCGGTGATGAGGATTCCCTGGCGTTCGTAGCGGTTGCGGGCGCGCGCCCATTGGACGACCACGGCGCGGAGCGGCGAATGCTTTGTGGCCCGGCGCGTGAGGGCGGTGTTGCCGCTGGGCAGATACTCCAGATACGCAAGGTCGGCACAGGCCAGACAGAGCGCCTTGTCGTTCTCCACACGAATCCAGCGCCCCTTGCCCAATTCCTCGCCGCACTCGGCGCATTTCGTGTCGCGGCGGACGATGAACACGACGATGTCTTTTGATTCACCGGGTGGAGCGCCTCCGGGTTCTGGATGCGTCTGGGGAATGCTCATCTGGATTTCACGTTCAACTGATTTGCCTCGGCCAGCCGCTTCGCAAATTCCTTATCGGGAAACGCCGTTGGCAGCGAGAGAAACGGCGTCTTGTTGATCCAATCCTCGTCGTCTTTCATCGGGCCGACTGATGTCTCCGTGCGCCAGGCCAGATGCTGCCGCATGTTGTTCATCGAACCGACCGCCATGCGCGGATTGCCCGCCGCATAAACTATCGGTGCATCTTTCCACCGTGCGAGCAACGGCGCATCCACCAGCGCAAAGCCGAGACGCAGGCGGAACAACTTCTCGAAGTTCTCGCGCCTGCCGAGCTCCTTGACCGGGAAGACGAATGTGTAGAGCGTGGCGACGTTTGTCACCAACACCCAGCGGGTGCGATCCGGTTTCCGGCCGAAGTCCAAACGCCACTGACCCGGCCAATGCGCGGGCGGTTCGGTGGCGCGCACGGTGGGTTCGACCCGCCAGTTCTTTCGCACCTGCGCCGATAGGATGATCTCGATGGCATTTGCATCCAAATTGGCGGGCAATTCCACCTTGGGTTTACGTGGCGCAGAGGGCTTGCGCGACTTGGGCGGCAGTTCGTCGTAACGATCCAGATCAGTGCAACGCTCACACAACGTTCCCTTCGGCCCGATGGAATGACCGTCCGTGCCGAGCTTGATGACCACGCCGCAGCGACCGCAATGCGTCGGCTCGTAGTGCGGCGGGTCCTCCAGTTTCTCAAAGTTGAACTCGTTGGTGCCGTACCAGACATACATCTCGGTCTGGAACGACGCGCGGCACTTCTTGCAATCCTTCCAATGCCCCTTGTGCCCCTCGCCGGAATGAAAGCCGCACAGCGTGAAACGCCGATGGTTGCGCGAGCAACTGTTCCGCGCGTAGGAGAACAGGACGTATTTATGCTCGTCGTTGCAAATCCACTGCCCGCAGCACTCCGTCTGCGCGAGGTTCTTCGTCTTGCCGCATAGGCCGCAGCGGGGTTTGCCGAGGCTGGTCTTGTTGGCGTGTTTCATCGGCTTTTTCGGTTCGGTTTGAAAATTACCAGCCCGATGAAGCGGCGGCGTTTGTCGAATTGCAGCATCACGGGAAATTTCTTCAGCAGCTTGCGCGGGAGTTCCAAAACGAAATGGCTGTAAGGTCGAACGATGTCGTGGATGTCGTTTGGGTGGCGGCGACGCCTCGTCGCCAAAGGGTGGACGCGCCGCCCCCGGCGCATCAGGCCACCCACCAAAAAGTTCGCCGTCACCCATCTGGCGACGGGGGCGTCGCTGCCACCCCGCTTCAACGCCGGATGCCGCGACACGAAATCCATGCTGCGGAACACGCGTCGCAGGTCGCACCGAAGCTGCGTCTGGTTGGAATTGTTGCTCATGGCTCGACCTCCCGGCTCACCTGCCTCGCACCTTCGGATCGAACTATCCGGAATTTCCGGACAACTGACTCCGGCTGCAATTCCCCTTCCTCAAAGATGTTCTGAATGTGCTCGTTGATGGTGCGGACATCCTTCTGAAAAAGTTCGGCCAACAATTTCTGCGTGAGCCAGACCGATTCATTCTCGAACCGGCACTGGACGCGCGCCTGCCCGTCCTCGGTCTGGTAGAGGATCAGCGAGGAGGAATTGTCAGACGCGTCTGGCATGTGATTATTCGTAGCAAAAGCGGCGGGCGGATAAAAGATTTTCCTTGTCGCGTCGAAGCGTCTCGTCGCGTTGTAGCACAGCGAAAACGGAACCCGTCTTCACTGCGTTACGACGCGGCAAGGAAGGCGGCGCGGGAAACTGCAAGAGTTTTGCGCTGTTTGTGCATCTTTGTGGCCAACCGAATCTTTGCCGTTGTGGCGTTCGCGCCGGTGGCCCGTGGACACAGCAGAAAATGGCCGGTTTTCGTCAATCGGCGTGTGGCCGTGTCCGTTTATAGGTTGGATACTGAAGCAGCAGAATTGGCGTGGCGAAGTTTCCTTTGCGCTGAAATAGAGATTCAGGCAACTTCGCCGAAAGCAGATTTATGATCGCAGCCATTACCGGGTTTATCGCAGGCCTCATCCACGTGTGGTCGGGGCCGGACCATCTGACGGCCATTGCGCCGCTGGCGGTCCGCCGGCCGGAACGTGCCTGGGTGCCGGGTGTGCGCTGGGGTCTGGGTCATTCGGCTGGCGTGGCCGTGATAGGGTTGTTGTCGCTCTGGTTGCGGGATTTGTTGCCGGTGGATTTGTTGTCGTCCTGGGGCGAGCGTCTGGTGGGCGTGATGCTGTTTGGCATCGGCCTGTGGGCTTTGCACAAGGCGCTCAAGAGCAACGTGCACGTCCATGAACACGACCACGACGACCAGCGGCACGCGCATATCCACGCACACGGCCATCGTGCCGCCAAAGCGCATGAAAAACAGCAGGCGCATCAACACATGCACGCGGCCTTCGGCATCGGCATCCTGCATGGACTGGCCGGCAGTTCGCACTTGCTGGGGGTATTGCCAATTCTCGCTTTTCCAACCAAAGCCCAGGCACTGGCCTATCTGGCGGCGTTTGGCGCCGGCACGATAATGTCCATGGCTGTATTTTCTTACGGCATGGGCTGGCTGGGCAGACGATGCAACGCCAGCGGTCTGAACGTTTACCGTGGTTTGATGAGCACCTGCGCCGTCGCGGCGATGGCCGTTGGCTGTTTCTGGCTGGCAAATAGTTTTCGTTGAGCCGAAAAAAATTGTCTTGCCAAACCCGCCGGTCAGTCTTCATTTTCTGACATGGCAGCGACGCGCAATTCCGGTTTTGACGATCCGTTCTACCAGTCCGCCGATCAGTTTTTTTCCGCAAACAACCACCTCGCCCTGACCTTTGACGACGTTACGCTGGCGACGCTTTATTCGGAGATTCTCCCGCGCGACACGCAACTCGACACCCAGCTCGCGGAAAATCTGCGCCTCAATATCCCGGTCATTTCGTCCGACATGGACACGGTGACCGAGTCGCGCATGGCCATCGCGATGGCGGCCAACGGCGGCCTTGGCCTCATCCATTACAACATGCCGGAGCGCCAGCAGCTTTCCGAGGTCAGCCGCGTCAAAAACCACGTTCACGGGCTGATTCAGGAGCCGATCCAGGTCGCCCCCGACCAGCTCATCGGTGATGTGCTGAAAATGATTGAGGAACGCAAATTTGCGTTTGGCACATTTCCGGTCGTGGATGACAAAGGCAGGCTCGTTGGCCTGCTTTCCGGTCACGTCGTCAAGCCGCGCTACGCCAAGCGCAAAGTCGCCGAAGTCCTGACGCCGCGCGCGCAAGTTCATACCATCCGCCAGAAGGAACTTGGCAAAGACCCCATCGCGCGCGCCGACAAATTTTTCAACGAGCGTCCCGGCATCCACAAACTGCTCGTCGTGGACGACCATGACCATTTGCGCGGCCTTTTCACGATGAGCGACATCGAGCGCATCACCCAGGAACGCAACGCGCAGTTCAAACCGGCGCGCGACGCGCGCTTTCATCTGATTTGTGGCGCGGCGGTCTCGGCCACGCGCAACGCCTTTGGCGAACTCGACCGCGAACGCATTCTGAACCACGTCGGCGCGCTCGTGGAACGCGGCGTGGACGTCGTGGCGGTATCCACCGCGCATGGCCACAGCCGGGGCGTGGGCGATACGGTGAAGGTTTTGCGCGGCGCGTTTCCCCAATTGCCCATCATCGCCGGCAACGTTACCAGCGCGGCGGGCGTCGAGTATCTCGCTGAATGCGGTGCGAACGCCATCAAAGTGGGACAGGGGTCGGGTTCGATTTGCACCACGCGCATCGTCGCCGGGGTGGGCATTCCGCAGATGACTGCGCTTTATGTTTGTTCGCGCGCGGCGGCGAAGAAAAAAGTTTCCATTCTTGCCGACGGCGGGATTGTGAAATCCGGCGACATTGTGAAGGCACTGACGCTTTCACAAGCGGTGATTTGCGGCGGCATTTTTGCCGGTTGCAACGAAGCGCCCGGCGACGTCATGGAAATCGGCGGCAAACTTTACAAGCAATATCGCGGCATGGGCAGCCTGGCGGCGATGAAATCCGGCTCGGCGGCACGCTACGGCCATTCATCGAACCCGACGCAGAAAGTTGCGCCCGAAGGCGTCGAGGCGCTCAAGGAGGCGTGCGGTTCGGTGGATCGCGTGCTGGCTCAACTCATCGGCGGCATCCAATCCGGCATGGGTTATCTCGGCGCGGCAAACCTCACGCAACTCCGCGAAAAGGCGCGTTACATCCGCGTCAGCCCCGCCGGCATGCGCGAAGCCGCCCCGCACGACGTGGTGGAATTGAAGACGGGAAATTGATGGGGTTGATTCGCTTATGAATTCGCCCCGCTGCATCATCATCGCCGGACCGAATGGCGCGGGTAAAACGACTTTTGCACGCGAGTTTCTTCCCAAAGATGCAGGCGTGATTCATTTTGTGAATGCTGACCTGCTGGCCGCCGGGTTGTCGCCCTTAAAACCGGACTTGGCCGCATTGGCTGCGGGCCGGCTGTTACTTGGCGAACTTGACCGGTTGGCCCGGACACGGCAGGACTTTGCCTTTGAGAGCACGTTGAGCGGTTTGACATATTTGAGCCGGCTTGAACGCTGGAAATCCGCCGGCTATCGCATCGAAATTATTTTCCTGCGGCTGGCTTCGGTGCAACTGGCATTGCGGCGCATCGCCGCCCGTGTCAAACAGGGAGGGCACGACGTGCCGCGCGCGGATGTCCTGCGGAGATTTGATCGCGGGTGGAAAAATTTTGAAGGCGCCTACAAATCACTGGCGGATTCATGGGCGCTGTATGATAATTCTGAAGCCAGTCCCAAGCTGTTGGAGAAAAGCGAATGAAAGCGAAGAGCGGAAAATATAACTCAAAAGATTTCGCGGCTGTGGTTGGCCGCGCACTCCGGCGTGCCGGCCTGGCCGCGCGCAAGACCGCCCGTATTCACGGTACGCCCATTTACGTTTGGCGCGACGGCAAAGTAGTGGCGGAGAAACCTTAAATCGCCCCGCCGGCATGCGCGAAGCCGCCCCGCACGACGTGGTGAAATTGAAGACGGGGAATTGAACAAAAAGCTGATTGAAGCGAGATGGAATGAGCGAAAAAGCCATTAAAATTCGCCATGTGCGGGTGGACGAGAACCGTCTGACGGTGGAATTCACCGACGGACGCACGCTGGTCACGCCCTTGAGCCATTATCCGACCCTGCAACGCGCCACCGGGGAGGATCGCGCTGTGTTTGAGATTTTTGGACGTTCCATCCACTGGCCGCGTTTGGATGTGGATTTGGGCGTGGCAGGTCTGCTGGCTGGTGCTCGTGAATTGCCCTGTTACGCGGGCAAAGCTGCGTCCAAAAAACGCCGTCCAAGCGAACTTGCAGCGGCATAAGCAAAAAGCCCCTGCCGGCCAGCGCGAAGCCGCCCCGCACGACGTGGTGGAATTGAAGACGGGGAATTGAACCGTTGAATTCTCCATTGAGGTGTTAGCCCACATGGTCATCTGTTCAATGCCAAAAAATCTCGATACGTGCGCCACTGAGACTCGCCCTCACGAAGAACGGGAGTATCATCAGTGATGAGACCATCCTTGCGCATACTCCTCAAATTGGCAGCGTCAAGTGGCCCCTGTTGCTGTCCATCAGTAGAATAATAATAGCCTTTCGTCGGCTGTGAGACAGCCGAACTGGATGGAGGCAGGCTGTTCTCAATGCTTTTCAGGCGCTCCGAGATGGAGGTTTCAAGTATGGTGCATAGCCGGTCAGTGGAGTGCGCGGTGCGAGCCAAGTAGTCAACGGCCTGACCAATGCCGAAATAGATAATGGCAGCGAGCGCAACGGAGATAGCTGCGGTAATGGAAACGACGAAAACGCAAACGACTGCGCCGACGAGAGCCACTACACCCATGATGTAAAAGCTGCTCGTAAGAATTGGAGTCTCGTATTTGGTGTTCATAGGCCTCGTTCGATTCATGGTGCTTGTCGTAGCTTGTCTTCAATGCTTCGGATAGTGCGCTGTAGCTCCTGCGCCTTCAACTCGGGGTCGATGTCTTGAATGTATTCGACTGCCATGAAGTCGTCGCCACGTCGGCGATTCTGGGGAGGCTCGAGCGTCTCGATAAGAATAGCCTCCAATGCTGTGACGAGGGTGGCAAATGTCGGAGTGATCTTGCCTTCGTTGAGCTTTCCGGTGTCCAAGACGCCATAAAGCCCGAACCACGAAAAGCGGTTCCATCGGCCGGATACGCGGTCAAGCGTGTGCTCAAACAGTCGCTGGCCAAGAGGGCGATCAATGGCACGGCCAACGTAAATGGCGGTGTGATGATCGTAGAGAACGTAGATGCCGCGCTGTCCTGTAAAGTCCACTCCTTTGGCTCCGGCCTGCTGGCGGCCAAAGAGCTTGGGCTGCCCGCGCCATACGACAAGCTCGCGCTGCCAATACATCCCAAAGGCGCGGATAACCTCGTCTGCTCCATCGGCCAAAGGCTCGATGTCTGGCTGTGCAGCTTGCTGCCGTAACGCAAAAATCCCCTTGCCGACCTTAATAAAGGGCGAAGCGATACCATCGTGCTTGATGGAGGCTGTAATCTGCGCGCCAACCGTCGCGTCGGGTGTCGCGCCGTCGGTAGTCTTAAGACCGCGAGTAAGAATCCGTTCAGTAATCTCGCGATAATGTAGAGGCTCTTTCGCGTCGGTGAGGACTGCGATGATTGCGCTCTTCCAAGATTGTTCTGCCATAAGTCAATGTGCGTAACACACGAGAACTGAGCCACGCCGGGCCGGTGATGTCAACCGCGAAAGCGGAACTGAAAGCGCCAACCGGCGTTGGCTGCAGCGATTTTCTCAGGAGACTGCTGGGTCGAAATCCAAGCAAACTCTTTGCAAAACGATATGATCGCCGGTGGCTCATGCTGCTGGAGGAGTCGTGGCCTCTACCAAAACAATCCGATGGACTTCATCATCGAACAGACGCAACCGCCAACCATTGATGACCTGCGAATACTCACCGGTCGCCAGAATGGACGGCTTCATGCGAGCCTGGATGTCGCAGAACGTCTGCGCGTCGAAAGCCGAAATCAAGAACAACACCCAATATGCCGCTCGCTCGGCTGAACATCTGCTGGCGTATCCAATCTAAAAGAATGAACAATATCCGAATCAATGCTCGGCGAAGCGGTAAGAACGACGCGGCCACAAACCACCTGTGTCTCAGTCGTGAAATAGGGATACCGGGCCGTCTTCAACTCGCCGATGTATTTCTGAATAACGGGATGGTGCATGATATGGTCAAGCAGTCTAACAAACAATGGACGCCGCGTTGTGCAGCCTGTCCTTTTTCATGATTGCCAGTGTGTTTCGCATTTAAATTTCTGTCCAGCACACTTTTGAAACTATAGCAGTTCATATTGTTCATTGGCGCACAAGAGTTCATGCGGAAATCTCGTCTACTTGCAAAGCGCCAGAGGACTGGCGCAGTCCAAGACGCTTCGCGTCTTTGAAACCTCACCTGCCGCGCGCCAGCGTCTTGGACTGCGGCGGCCCTCCGCCGCTTTTCCCAGAGCATATCAAACCGTGCCAATGTTGATTGAAACTGCTATAACAGATTCAAAACCCAATCGGCTCGTTCAGCTTGCCGCATTGCGAACAGCGCGAGCATAGCCGCGATTTGGGGCAACAAGAGATCAGGCCGAGATCGGCTGTTTCTTCCGCAACCGGGCGTTTTCGGCGAATTTGCGCGCTTCCTTGATGCCGCGCAGCAGGCAATCCGAACTGATGTCGCAGTCGAGCTTCGGCCAATGCACCGAGGAATGGCAAATCTCGAATTTCGCCCGCTCCGCCGGCGTGGCCAGCATCAGCGTGGGATAAAACGCCAGCGGCACGCTTACCGTCCGCCCGTCTTCCAGGTCGAAAGCCAGCCGTTCGTTGGTGACATGCACCGCCGCGACATCCGGCGGCGGGGTGTTATTCAATTTCATTCCAGGCCTCAATCAGTTCGGTTTCATGCGCCGCCAGAATCCGCGCGATTTCCCGCAATTCGGCTTCGCGAAAACCCTTGTTCCAGCTCAATTGCACCGGATTCAGCCAAAATTTCGCTTCGCAACCGGCCTTGACCACGTGAACGTGAATCGGTTCATCGGGTTCGGAACTGTAAAAACCGATGCGATAACCTTTCTCGCGCAACACCGTTGGCACTGGGTTATCTTAAATCGTCATCGCCGCTTCCGCAAGCGGCCAATTCCCAACCCGCCCCGCACGATATGGTGGAATTGAAGACGGGAAATTGACCGGCTTGAATCGAACAACAAAGCAACCAAGAAACAAAGGACTGATGAAAGATTTTAACTTCGTTGCTTTGTTTCTTTGTTGTTCATCTGAACCAGTTCAAAACACAATCGGCTCGTTCAGTTTGCCGCATTGCGAGCAGCGCGAGCGGTCCACGTCCGCATCGTCCGTATAAACGTAGCCGCACTTCTGGCAGCGAAAAATCCTGTCCTCCGTGTGCGTCGGGCCGAAGCGGCGGCGGCGCATTTCGGAATAGATCCCCAGACCACACAGCGCGCCGAGCAGCAGGGTCACATAAATCACGATGAGGGTGGCGGCGCTCATGGCACTTTGCGCGTTGAATCGTGAACTCCGATAAACTCCGTTTCCGCGAGCACGCGACAAAGTCGGTGTCGCGAGCGGGCCGTTGAACTGTTGAACCGGCCCAGCAGCAAACCGATGCAATGATTGGACATGTTATACCATTTCCCGATAATAATCGGCACATATTCCAGACGGTAGGGCCGCGTTGCTGCGCGGCTGTCATACCCGGCGGCGCAGCTCCGATAGATCGCGAGCCGGCAGCGCCGCCCTACCCATTGTACCGATTGTCTCTGGGAATTGGTATTAACGGCTTGGTTCATTCGTGTTTATCATCGGCACGGTGTGCCAGTTGAAAATCATCCGGCCAACGGTCAAATGCGATGACGGGGTAAAGCGCACAGCGCGGGCAAGTTCGAGCGCGCGCTGGTCGGCTTTGTCATACTGGTCGGCGGCGGTAAAACCGCTTTCGGGAGGGAGCAAAACGGTTGAAACGACATTGCCCGCCGCGTCCACGAGCACCTGCACTTTGCTCGGCGCAATCACGTTCGCATACGGCCAATTCGTCAGGTTGATTGGTGAAGGCAACTGTCGTTGGGCCCGTTCGCCTTCGACGCGCAACGTGGAATTTTGCGCGAGCGCAGGTTCAATCGGCAACCCGGGCGCGCTGAGTTTAAGCGGCGGTTTTAATTGAAGTTCAAAGCTCGCGAAATGATTGGTCTGCATGAATTGATTAAACGCCAGTCCCAATTCATCGGCGGACAATGGCAGCCAGCGCGGCGGTTCGGTCCAACGGAACGAGGGTTGTTTCAAAGCGGCCGTTTGCAGCCAGATGGCGGACGCAAAATCTTTCTGATGCGGCAGCGCAAAAAGCGTCGGGTCGTTCAGCGCCAGCCATTCGCTGGCATCGTCCGCGAGTTTGAGTGTCGGGACGTTTGTTACCGCGCGCGGGACAATTTGTTTTCGCCCGCCGAATACGAAAAGCAATGCGACATGCGCGGCGAAAACAAGCGCGATAAGCGTCAACCACCGGCCGCGCGTCCACGAGCCTTTGCCTTGCGGCTCCCGCCTCGGCGGGGCCTCCGGCGCAACCCGGGTCGTTCCCGCAAGTCCGGTCGGATGCGGTTCGGCGGAAGCAGCGTTCATGGCCCGGCGGGCGCGGTGACGACGCGCGGCAACGTCGCGAGCAGCGCGTTTTGGATGCCGGCGTCGCGCGCGAGCAACGTCAGATGGATGAACTGGTCGTAAGTCACGGCTTTGTCGGCCTGAATGACGAGCGTGAGCGGTTCGCGGGATTTTTGGGCGGCGGTTTTGAGGGCTGATTTTAATTTATCCTCGGTGACAATTTGATTGGCGAAATAAAATCGTCCCTTGGCATCCACGGCAACGGTGACGGTCGGTTTGTCGGTACCGGGCAGGTTGTCCGCCACCGGCAATCGCAGCGGCAGGCCGGAGATGGGCACGAGCGCGCCGAGCATCAGGAAAATGACCAGCAGAAAAAAAACCGCAGCGAACGGCGCCATGTCAAACGGGCTGCGCAGCAGCTTGGAATTGCGCGGAAATTTCATGAAGGTTTGCCGTTTCCATTCTCGGTGACGATGTTGACGATTTCGGCGGCGGCGCGTTCCATGTCGAGGACGATTTTATTGATGCGGCTGACGAGATAGTTGTAGCCGGCGTGAACGGGAATGGCCACGGCGATGCCCGCTGCCGCGCAAATGAGCGCCTGCCAGATGCCGTGGGAAAGCTGCCCAAGGTGCGCATACAAACCGGCTTCCTGCATCTGGCTGAAAACATCCATGAAGCCGATGATGGTGCCCAGCAAACCCAGCAGCGGCGCGATTTGAGCGATGGTGGCGAGCAGATTCAATTTCTCTTCGAGCCGCGGCACTTCGGTGAGGCCGGCTTCCTCGACCGCTTCGCGCACGCGGTCGCGTCCGCGATCGCGGTTGAGAATCGCCGTTTTGACGATGCGCGCGACGGGGCCGGGCGTGGCGTCGCAGATGGAAATGGCCTCGACGACGTTGTCGCGCTTGAGCACGGTGCGGACGCCGTTGAGGAATTCGGCGGAATTGATTTGCGCGCGGTGGCAATAGAGCACGCGCTCGATGAAGGTGGCGAGGGCGATGGCCGCGGCGAGCATAATCAGCCAGATCACCGGGCCGCCATGGGTCAGAAGCGTTGGCATGAAGTTTTTATAGGCGGTTGCGGGCGAAGTTCAAAGCGCAAAGTTGCAGGCGTGACAAGTGACGAGTGTCAAGTGACACGAATAGACCGATGTCTTTATCATGTCACCTGTCACTTGTCACCGGTCACACTCAGGTTTGGACTTGCTTCCCGTGCCGCCCGGCGAAATCCTTCGCGCATGGAAAAACCCGACCAATTCCGCGAATTGTTCCGCATGCAAAAGGCCCTCAACGAACGCATCGGCGTCAAAACCGGGGGCATGAGCGAGGAGGAAAAAACCAGGTGGATTTTGAATTATTGCCGCGCCATGACGCAGGAAATCGCCGAACTCACCGACAGCGTGCCGTGGAAATGGTGGGCGAAGTATCAGAAATTCGACGACCAGAACGCGCGGGTCGAGGTCGTTGATCTTTTCCATTTTCTCATCAGCCTCGCGCAGGTGCTGGGCATGAGCGCGGACGACGTGTTCGCCGCTTACGTCAAAAAGAACGAGGTGAATTTCAAGCGTCAGGACAGCGGTTACACGGCCAAGGACGAGCACGATTCCAAACACATTTGAATTGAACGACGTGTCTGCCAAAATCAAAACTCAGAATTCAAAACTCAAAACTCCCGCGAGAAATGTCCCCCCGCGCTGGCGCAAGGAAGTCGAGCGCGTGCTCATCACGGAAGACCAGATCGCGCGGCGCATCCGCGTGATGGCGCGGGAAATCGAACGCGATTTTCGCGGGCGGGAAATGGTTGTGGTTTCACTGCTCAATGGCACGGTCATGTTTCTCGCGGATTTGATCCGGCACCTTTCGCTGCCGTTGCGTCTGGATTTCATGGGCGTGTCGAGTTACGGCGCGGGCACGGAATCGGGTGATTTGGTTTTCACGAAGGAGTTGCGTCTGGATGTGCGCGGGCGCGACGTGCTGCTGGTGGACGACATTCTCGACACTGGCAAAACCATGAGCCGCGTGCTGCCGAAAATCCGCGTGCTCAAACCGCGCCGCATCAAGATTTGCGTGCTGCTCGACAAGCCCAGCCGCCGGACGGAAGGCGTCGAGGCGGATTATGTCGGTTTTCAAATCCCCGATTTTTTTGTCATCGGTTACGGGCTTGATTTTGCCGAGCGGTATCGGAACCTGCCGTTCGTCGGTGTGTTGCATCCGCACGTCTGCAAGCAAGCCTGCCAACGGATCAATGAAGTTGAAGTCCGAAAAAGCAGCCGCTGATTTACGCTCATGGAACTGAAACTCATCAGCCTGCTCGGTTTGGTTGCCATGGTGGTCATGGCGTGGGTGATTTCCGAGAAGCGACAATTATTTCCGTGGCGGACGGTGCTATGGGGGCTTGGCCTGCAATTCATTTTCGCGGTGCTGATTTTGAAAACGCCGTGGGGCGCGGCGGTTTTT
>Ga0209540_10000763_pt1 | contig 27069 bp, 24 predicted proteins | sample BarGraIncu01121A_FD_184501 | JGI IMG/M metagenome (GOLD analysis project Ga0209540, IMG submission 184501) | Arctic peat soil microbial communities from Barrow, Alaska - Barrow Graham LP Incubations 011-21A (SPAdes) (version 2) | ecosystem: Environmental > Terrestrial > Soil > Wetlands > Peat... | reverse complement strand
GTCCATGGTCAGCTGCGACAGCTTGCGCAGCGTGAGCGCTTCGTCCGCATAGCCTCGTTCTGCCGTCTCCAGGCAAAGCAGTCTCAGCAGCAGGTGCGTGCGGTCGTGCTCGTAGCACACGTACATTGCCCGGCTGGTCGGGTCGCGCAACACGGCGTTGCGCGCGACCTGCAGCGCAAAGATTGTCTTGCCCACCCCATACGGCCCGCCGATCACCAGCAGCTCGCTCGGCCGGAGCCCCCCGCTCAAGATGTCATCCAGCGGCTGGAAGCCCGTCGCCAGCGGGTGCAGGCGGGTTGTCTCGCCGCTCCTCACCTGCTCGTCCAGTTCCTGCATGACGGCGCTCAGGCTCGCCGCGCCGATCGCCTCCGCGCCCGAGCGCGCCGGCCTGCTTTTCTGCGCCGCTTCGGTAGGCGCGACACCCTGCATTGCGCCCGCCGTTGCGGCCCTCGCTGGTGCAGCGCTTGCCGCCTCGGCGCCCGGCACTGCGCCGCTTGCCGCTGCTGCCGTCCTGTCAACCATGACGTTAGCCATCAACCCGCCTCATCCTGCCCGGACCGCAACGAATATCCAGATCGCCCGGACGCCACCATCCGGTTATCCGTTAAATATCCGTTGCCTCAGCGTTTCTTGACCTCGCGCGCGGGCGTGAATAGGTTCGGCGGGAGGTAGATGCCCCACGCCTCGATCTTGTCCGCGAACTTCGGCCGCATCCCGGTGGCCGTGAAGTGGCCCTGCACCTTTCCGGCCTGGAAGCCCGTCTGCAGGTAACGGAAGATGTCCTGCATCACGATGACCTCGCCTTCCATTCCCTGCACCTCTGACACATTCACTACCCGGCGGGTGCCGTCGATCAGGCGCTCGAGGTGGATGATCACGTCAAAGGCCGAGGAGATCTGCTCGCGCACGGCCCGCAGCGGCAGGTCCATGCCGGCCATCAATACCATCGTCTCGACGCGGTGCAACGTGTCGCGCGGGCTGTTGGAGTGGGCTGTGGTCATCGAGCCGTCGTGGCCCGTGTTCATCGCCTGCAGCATGTCCAGCGCCTCGCCCCCGCGCACCTCGCCCACCACGATCCGGTCGGGACGCATGCGCAGCGAGTTGATCACCAGCTGCCGGATCGGCACCTGGCCCTTGCCTTCCACGTTCGGCGGGCGCGCCTCGAGCGGGATGACGTGCCGCTGCTGCAGGTGCAGCTCGGCCGCATCCTCGATCGTGATGATGCGTTCGTTATCCGGCAGGAAGCTGGACAGCATGTTCAGGAACGTCGTCTTGCCGGTCGAGGTACCGCCCGACACCACGATGTTCAGCCGCGCGATCACGCACGCGCGCAAAAACTGGCCCATTTCGGGCGTCAGCGCGTTCAGGCGCACGAGGTCGTCCAGCGTGTAGGCGGTGCGGGAGAATTTGCGGATGCTGATGCACGGGCCGCACAGTGACAGCGGTGGGATGACGATGTTGACGCGCGAGCCGTCCGGCAGACGCGCGTCCACCATCGGGCTGCTCTCGTCCACCCGTCTGCCGAGCGGCGCGACGATGCGGTCGATGATGCGCATCACGTCGGCCGTATCCCGGAAGTGCACGTCGCTCTCTTCCAGGATGCCGTTGCGCTCCACGTAGACCAGGTCCGGGCCGTTGACCAGAATTTCCGTGATGCTCTCGTCGCGCAGCAGCGGCTCGATCGGCCCATAGCCCAGGATGTTGGCCACCAGTTGCTCGAACAGGTCGCTGCGCTCGGCCCGGCTCAGCGGCAGGTTCTCTTCGGCCAGCGCCTCGTTGAAGATGCGTTCCAGGACCCGCCGCACCTCTTCCACGTTGTCCGAGCTGACCGTCGGGCTCAGCTCGGTCAGCAGCCGCCGCTGCACGCGATCGCGCAGCGCCGTCAGCGAGCTGCCTTCCTTGCCATTCCCCGCCCCCCGGTTTGGCCCGGGCCTGACCGCCGGTCCTGTGTTGCGGTTGACCATGCTGTTCACCTACTTAACCCAGAGTGGATCGTACTCGTCCCACGCGACTTTGCTGATGTTGCGCTGGTTCTTGCCGTCGCGGTCCATAATGTAGAGCTGCTTGGTGCCCTCACGGTTGGTCCAGAAAACGATGCGCTGGCTGTCGGGCGAGAACGACGGGTGCTTATCCCACTCCCACTTGTTCGGCGTGCGGTTCCAGCGGTTGTCGCCGTCCGGTTGGATCGTCCAGATGTCGTCGCTGGTCAACTCCGTGCTCACGAAGGCAATCAGGCTGCCGTCGGGTGACCACACCGGATCGTAAGACATTTTTGTGAGATTCGAGACTTGCCAGGTGGAAAGGACGCCGTTCTGGTCCTTCCCCTGGATCCAGATCTGCACCGAAGTGCTCTGGTCGGAGGTCGCGTACACCCGATAGCGACCGTCAGGAGATAGCGCCTCTTTCGTGCGCAGATCGTCATACTGCTTGCGCACATCGCCCGCATTGCCCAGGAAACGCCGGTTCCCGCCATCCGGATTCATCACCCACAGGCCCGGCTGATCTTCCCGGTCGGTCCAGAACAGGATCTGGTTGCGGAAAGTCGACAGCGGTGGCGGCGGCGTCGCCGATGGGATGGCGGTCGGCGGCACGTAGACGTAGGCAGTTGGCGTCGGGATGGGCGTGGTGGTCGGAGTGTTGGCGGGCGTGGGCGTGGGCGTCAGGAAGGCGAACACGGCATCCATGCGCGCCCGCGCCAGCGCCGTGTCGGCCACCGGCAGCTCCGACGCCCGCCGGTACTGCTCCCAGGCCCGCGGGTAGTCCGCCGCGTCCCGGGACGCGTCCCCGCTGTGGATGTAGGCATCATAGAGCGGATCGACGATCAGCTTGCCACCCAGGTAGCCCGGCCGCTCGTCGAAGATCGCCCGCAAGCTCGAGACCGCGTCATCCCACTGTTTCTGAGTATAGCTCGCCTGCCCGCTCACGTACAGGTTCGCCAGCCGGTGTTCCGCGCTCGCCTCCACATCGGTCGGCTGCAGCGCCAGCGCCTGCGCAAAATAGTTGACGGCTTGCGGCAGCAGCTCGGGAGCCGGTGGCTGTTTCTGCACCAAATCACGCCCCAGCGCCATATACAGGGTGAACAGCCGCCCGCTGATCGGGTCGCGCTGATAGGTGGCGCTCTGGGCCTTGACTTGCTTGTACTTGGCCAGCGCGTCCGCGTATTTCCCCGCCGCCAGGTCGGCCTCGGCCGCCCGGAACAGGTCCCCCAGTTGCAGTTCCTGCTTGATCTCCCCGATCCGTACGCTCACGTCCCGGTAGGCCGGCCTCTGCACCACGATCGGCCCCAGCTTGTCCAGCGCTCCCGCCAGGTCGCCGGCCTGTTGCCGAGCGACCCCGTCAGTGTACGCCCCGAAGATCGCGCGTCCCTCGGCTACCTGCTGCAGCCCGGCCTGCGCCTCGGCCGAATCCGGCCCCAGCGCCAGGGCCTCGCGGTATTTCCCGTCCGCCGCGTCGTAGTTCTCGGCCTGCAGCAAGGCGTTGCCGGCGCCGAGCAGCCCCGCCACCTGACCGCGCAGCTGCGCCTCCTCCAGCACCGGCCTGACCTGCCGCTGCATGAGGATCAGGCCTTCGGCGGCCACGACGATCACGACCACGACCAGCAGGCTGCCCACTGCCCAGCGCTGCCAGGGCCATACCCAGCGCCGGGCGCGCACCCCTGCCGTGGCATCCAGCCTGGCCTTGAAGCGCGCCTGTTCCAGCGCGCTGCGCACGGCCGGGCTGTCCGGGTACTTGGGGGCCAACGCCTCGAAGCACTTGAGCGCCTCGGCCCACTTGCCCCCTTGCAGGTGCGCCAGGCCCTCGTTGTAGAGCGGATCTTCCCGGCCGGCGCCGGACGTGTCTACGGTAGCAGTCATATAATCTCTCAGCTTCTTTTTTGGCTCACGGCAGGCCGCCCACCTGGATGCCGCCCAACACCCTTGCGATTCTCGGGATGGCCGGACCAATGCCGATAATGAACAGCACCGGCAGGATGAACAGCACCAGCGGGAAGATCATCTTCACCCCAGCCTGACGGGCCAGCTCCTCCACCCGCATGCGCCGCTTGAGACGCACCTCGGCTGCCTGCGCGTGCAGCACGTGTGCGATCGACATGCCGAGCTGGCTGGATTGGATCAGCACGGCCACGAAGGTGTTCAGGTCCGGCACCCCGCAGCGTTCGGCCATCCGTCGCAGGGCCTCGTCGCGCGGCGTGCCCACTCGCATCTCGCCCAGCGCCCGCGTCAGCGCTCTGGTCAGCGGGTTGTCCCACTTCTCGCCCACCCGCAGCAGCGCCGCCTCGAATGCCAGCCCGGCCTCGACCCCGATCGTGAGCATATCCAGGGCATCGGGCAGTGCCCGCTGGATCTGGTGTTTGCGCCGGCTGATGGCCGAGCGCAGCCAGAGCGCCGTGAGCAGGAACCCGATCAGACCGGCCAGCGCCGCGTAGGTCAGGGCGCGCGCCAGACCGTATTGGGGCATCACGACCAGGAAGGTGACGACGGCAACCGCCAGGGATACGAGCAGACGTACGCCGTACCAATCTATCGGGCTCAAGCCCAGCGGCTCGCCGGCCCGCAGCAATTGCAGCCGCGTCGCCTCCATGCTGCGCCGGGGCGCGAAACGCCCGAGCCGGTGTATCAGCCCGGCCAGCAGCGGCCCGAACACGCGCCGGAATAGGCCGCCTTGCACGTCCGTGTCGCCCAGCGTATTCGTCCGGTCCAGGTAACCGCTCAGGCGCTCGTCCACGCGCTTGGCCTGCGTGGCAGGCGCCAGCGCCATCCAGGCCAGTCCCACGGCCAGCGCCAGCAGCGCCGCAAAGACCGCGGGCGACCAGAGAGAACCATACGTCGTCAGGATGTTGCCAGCGTCCACCCCTCACACCTCGATGTCCAGGATCTTGCTGATGATCAGGAACCCGACCACCATCATCACCGCCCCCGCAATAGGCAGGAACATCCAGCCTGGCTGGAACAGTTCCGACATATAAGCCGGGTTGAGTAGGAAAAGGATCCCGCCCAGCACCACGGGCAAGAGGGCCAGGGCATAACCCGTGAAGCGCTGCTGGGAGGTGAGCGTCCGGATCTCGCGTTTCATGCGGATGCGGTCGCGCACAGTCTCGCCGATGATGTCCAAGGTTTCCGCCAGGTTGCCGCCCATCTCGTACTGCACGTTCATCGCCGACACCACCAGGTCCAGGTCGTCGCTGCCGGCGCGCTCGGCCATGTCGTTGAGCGCCCGCTCTACGCCCTGCCCCAGGTTGATGGCCCGCGTCACGCGCCCGAACTCCTTGGCCGCCGGGTCCGGGACCTGCCGTACCACCATGTCGATCGCCTGCGTCAGCCCCAGCCCGGCCCGCAGCCCACCCACCAACAGGGTCAGCACGTCCGGCAGCTGGTCGGTCAGCTTGCGCCGCCGCCCACCCACGCGGGAATTTAGGTAAACGATGGGCAGATAGCCCAGCACGGCGGCCAATGCCCCGCCCATCAGCGGATTCGCGCGCAGTGCGCCCAGCGCGAACCCCAGTAGGGCCAGGACGACGACCAAGAGCGCATACTCGGCTGCGGTGACCCGCATATCCGCCCGCATGAGGCTGGTTGCCAGGCGCGGCCCCAGCCCGAAGCCGTTCAGCAAGCGCGTGATGATGGGCCACTTGCGCCGCCGGCCCGCGTCGCCGGCGGTGATCACCGCCGCCACGCCAAACTCCTGCAGGCGTGCGTCCACCGGGTCCTTGGTTTCGGCGAAACGCCAGAACCCGACGAAGAGGATCATCACCATCAGCGCCAGCAGCACGGCGAACAGCAGAGGTCCGATCATGACTTTGCCTTACCTGTCACCCTTTACCGATGCCCTCTCAGGAGACCCCGGCCGGACGTGCCCGCCCACGCAGGCGTCCCAGCAGTCCGCCGGCCGCTTTCGCTTCCTGCGTGTCCGGGGCCTGCGTCCGTAGTCCTCCGGCCAGGTCGCGGGCAAAGCCGTTGACCGCGCGCGCCACTGCGCTTTTCGGGTGGCTCATGACGATCGGCACGCCCCGGTTGATGCTGTGCGTCGCCAACGGCTGGTCGTCGGGGATGCGATAGCGCACCTTCACCCGCAAACGCTCTTCGATGTCAGCCACCGAGACGCCGGCCTTCATCGCCGCCCGGTTCAGCACCAGCCAGGTCTTCTCCTCGGGATAGCCGCGCTGGCGGAACTGGTCCAGCATCAGGCGGGTGTTGCGCAGCCCCACCATCTCGGGCAACACGGTCATTACGATCCGGTCCGCCCCGTCGAGAAAGGCGAAGGCCGTCTCGTCCATTGGCAGCCCCAGGTCTACCACCACCCAGCCGAACATGCGCTTGAGCCACACCAGCACCTGGTGCACCTGCTGCGGGCGGATCGGGTTGGCCAGGTCGGCGGATGGCGGCGCCAGCAGCACCCGTACTCCTGAGGCGTGCTTCGCCAGGACGCTCGCCACCGCGTCCTGGTCCAGCCGGGCGACCTTGGGCAGCAGGTCGCCGATGTTGCGGGCGGCCGGCAGGTTGAGGGCCACGTCCAGCGCCGGCGCCGAGAAGTCGGCGTCCACCAGCACCGCCGGCTGTCCGGTGATCCGCTGCAAGGTGATCGTCGTGTTGATGGTCAGCGTGGTCCGTCCCGTCCCGCCCTTGGGCGCGCAAAAGGCCACGATCTTTCCGCTCGCCGGGCCCTCCTCAGCCTGGACCGGCGCGCCTTTGCGCTGCGCCAGCACCTGGCGCAAGGCCGTCAGGAAATCGTCCTGCTGCAGGGGCCTGGTGACGAAGCCGCGTGCTCCCGCCAGTACCGCCCGCTGTGCCAGGTCCAGGTTGCCGGCCGAAACCAGGGCCAGCACGGCCGAGCGGGGCAGGCGTCCTGCCAGTTGGCCGATCAGCGCGCCCGGGTTGGCATTCCCCAATGCCTCATCTACCAGGATGACGTGAGGCAGCAGGTCTTCCGCGCGCGTCGCCGCCAGGTCGGGCTGCGAGACCCAATACAACCGGTGGTCGCCTGCCCTCCCGGCCAGAGCCTGGCCGACCTCGTCACGCGCTTCCTCTCGCGCGCTGACGAGCAGGACCCGCAACGTCTCTCCCGTGATCAGACTGGCCAATCCACCCTCCCGCTCTCTCCGCTCTAATATCAGTTCACTTACCGACCTGGGTCTGGACGCGATAGCGGTTCACCAGGTAGTTCATGTCCACCGGCTCTACCGTAAAGGGCTGCTCGGCGCCCGGCGCACGCAGCACCTGGTCCATAACGGCCCCATTGTCCCGCAGGTACTTCAACACGAGCGCATCCTGCGGACTGACCACCAGCAATAGCGCGGTCGGCGCCTGGGCCTGTTGCCCATTGGCGGGCGCGGCCCCGCCCACGATGGCCGAGATGGTGACGTTGTCCAGGACGGTCAGGCTGGCCGGCTGCTCCTTGTCCTGCTGCGCGCCGGCCGGGAACTTGACGGTAAATAACATGTCCACGTGGTCCCCCGGCTTCAGCACCCCGACTTTGCTCAGCAGGTCGGACGCCGGGAATGCCGTCAGCACTTCGTTCTCGGCCATCACCAGCGCCTGCCGGCCGTCGCCTGTGATCACGTTGGGGTCGGTCAGGCGTTGGCTGAGCAGGATCTCGCCGGGGTAAAGATCGACCAGCGTCAGCTTGCCGGCGGCAGCCGCGACCTCACGCAGAGCGCCTTCGGGCGCCGCGTTCACCGGCACGTTTTTCACCGCCAGGTCATCCGCTGTCAACGCCGAACGCACGGTGACTGCCCGCGCGGCCACCACCACCTGCACCTCGGGCGCGGCCGCGGGCGCGCCGTTGGCCTGAGCGCCGTACTTTGTCAGCGTCATGTAGCCCACGAAAGCGGCTACCAGCGCCACTACCAGCCCGGCCGTGAGCCACAGGCATCCGCGTAAGCGTCCCATACGTTATACCTTTCAGTTCTCGGTGTTCATTGTCGACGCCGCGGCCAGGTGGATCGTCCCGGATACGCCGACCACGCGTAGCATCGGCGCAGTGATCATCTGATAGGGGTAATCGACCACCACCCGGATAGTCGTTTTGACGACAACGTTGCAGTTCGAGGTGACGTGAGCCGGCAGGCCTGTCACGGAAGCCAGCGCGGCCGCTTCGATACCCGGACAATCGACCGGATGTACTGTGCCGTAACGTGCCCCTTCGCGGGCCGCGTTCGAAATGCTGTTGTAACAGAAAAAGACCAGGCTGAATTCGATGATGCCGAGCAGGATTAACATCAGCCAGGGGGTGATGAGGGCAAATTCTACCAGGTCCTGGCCGTGTTCAGAGCCTCGTTTGCGACGGGATGCCATGCTGCTCCTGCTCCTCTTCCCGGCGCCTACCCAACACGTCCAGCATTCGGCAGGAGCGAGAGTTGTCCAAGCTGTCGACCAGGTGTGCCGGCTGGCTCTCCCGGCTGTCCGAGGAGCGCAGCCGCGGCGATAGAGGCAAGGCGTCCTTGCCTCTATCAGTTTCGTGTGCTGTCAGGGCAGCGTTGGCAGAGAGTTGACTGTCAGCCATGCTGCGATCTGGCTCCAGAGGGCCGAAACCTTACCGCCCATGGCGGCAGTACCAAGGACGGCAATCACCATTTCAGGGCGATGATCAGGCCGTACTCGACCAGGTCCTGGCCTTCCTCGCAGCCGAACCGCTCCCTGAGGGTACGATAGAACGGGAGCATGGCTGCCTCCTTGCTTACTGGAACGGGTAGGAGCGGGCCTGTCCGATCACTCACCGGTACGTACGTCCCGCTCCTACCTGTCCTTTGTCAGTGGGGCGGCGACGGCGCGCCGAGGAGGCCTTCCGTCGCTGCCCGACACCATTATTATGAGGCTGCGGGCAGAGCGATTCCCTGCAGCCAAGCGGAAATTGCGCTCCAAAGGGAGCCGATCCGCGTACCCATCAGACTGAGGCCTACGACGGCAGCAACGACCACCAGGGCGATGATCAAGGCGTACTCGATCAGGTCCTGCCCTTCTTCGCCGGTGAACCAGTTCTTGAGGTTGAGATACAGAGCCAACATGGGTTCCTTCCTTCTGGGCCGTGCCCGAAATGGGGTGGGTGGATGAACAGACCGATTGGCCGGGTTGGGTGGCTCCCGGCCGGAGCCTGCGAACTGAGCTTGCGATCTGCTGACTACTGCCAGATTTCTACCTCCTTCGCCCGGCCATCGCCGTTCCGGCGATGCCAGGGCCGGCCAGCCAAAACGCCCACCGGAGGATAGGCGTCCCTTCGTCCTGCAGATCGCCGTGTGCCAGAGCGCAAGCGCCGTTGGTGCCCCGAATTACGATCAGGGTACCAATGCACGCCGACAAACCCTGTGCTGGGCTTAGCGCGGACGAGGAGTTCCGCCCGAACACCAGAGTCCTGTGGTCCCGCTAGCCGGGGCCACTATTTGGGAGAGACCTCCGTGGTCGAGGCCGCCCTCCGTTTGTGTCACCCTGCGCAAGCAGGGCTAGCACCCATTCTGTGATAAAGTTAGGATCAGTCTGGTTGTCGTTGGGCAAGGCTCCAACACTTGCCATCAACGGTCGATGAATTAGTACGAGGACTCACATCTAATACCGCCCAACTATACCACCGTCTCTCCGAGATGTCAATACGGGTTAACCCCGATGTCAATACGGGTTAACCCGCATTCCCTTACCATTCCCTGACGATCATTTCCTCTGTCGCTCAGCCATGCCTGACTCCGGCCGACGAACAGTACCTTTTCTTCCGGCCTAGAGTACTGGCGGACGCTTGTACTGTCGCTTCAGGCGTTCGATCACGGTCTTCTGCACCTCAACGCTCAGCGTTTCTCCACCGCGCCGCGTGTCCGCCAGTTGCAGGTGCGCAAATTCGGCGTCTAGTATGCTCAGGTACCCCGGTTTCCCCAGTCCTGCCCATTCTGCGAGTTGCAGGTGGTCCACCTCTTTGCTAGAAAACCCCATCAGCTGCGCGCAGGTGAGATCCAGGGCGACGGGATCGGCGCTGACCGCCATCACGCCGTGTGGGACGGGGGTGCCGAATAGCGGGCCGTCGCCCTCCATGCCCACAATGCCGTCCACTACCCCTAACACCCGTGGTCGCACGAGCGCATACAGCCCGAGGATGCTGAGGGGCAGGCCGTTGACGTGCAGCATATTCTTGGGCCAGCCGTAGCGCGCGCCGGGCAGGATGCCGAACAAGTTTTTCAGGCTCAGCGACACCCCCGCCCAGTGATGGGTCTTCATTTTGGGGACCGAAATTACGAAGTCGGCTTCTCTTACGTGGCGGGGCAGCCAGATCGCTGAGGCGCCCCGGAACCAGCCATCGCGGGCCGGAACCGGCCGCGGGTCATCATAGTTGAGATCAACGAAGGGCACATGCCGCGCTGCCAAGACCGCGGCCAAACCGCAGCTTCTTGCCACCGGCTCAGCTTCCCGCCGGAAGCCTGGTCCATCGCCCACGGCTATCTCGGCCGCCCCCAGCTCCACCAGCAGGTCGAGGATCGCGGCCACTACCGCCGGGTCGGTTGTGACGGGATGGCCGTCCAGCAGATCGATCAAGTTGGGTTTGACGAGCACCCGCTTTCCCTGGACGAGCGGCATCCGGGCCTGGCGCCACAGCTCGCGCAGGCAATCCAGGACTTCGCCGCCGTATGAGGTGCATTCGCCCAGGCCAACCGGCATAGGGCGCCCCAGCGTGGCCTGCTCGGCGCCGCGCAACGTCCAGCGCAAATAGTTTAGCAGTCCGACTGGCCGCGCCGTGCGCTCGATGACCGCCCCCCCGGCTGCGATCCCGCCCAACGCGGCCAGGCGCAGAAAAGCGCGCCGGCTAAGACGTCTGGTAGCCATGATACCTGCTCTCGCACCCACTCGGTTTTATAGATTGCCCCTGAGGGCCATCAGTGCCACCGCGGTGTGGTAGGGATTCCCGTTCCAGCCCCCATCCGGGCCCCGCTGGCCTACCAGCCGCCCGGCCGCGCCCGCATCATCCTCACCCAGCGCGCGCAGGGCCAGCAGACCCCAGGCCAGCGCCAGCGTACCCCCGTCACGATCCATCTCGTTCCGCAGCGCCTGAACGTCCTCCGTTCGAATCGCTTCACGAGCGATACCGGCCAGCGCCAGCAAAGCCGATGCCGTGGGGTGAGCGCGCGGCGGTAACGCTGCGCCGAGCATGACGGGGTTGCCGAAGTTCCACCCGCCCTCGCTGCACCGGCGATCCTCAAGGTAGCGCATTGCCATGTTCAGGCGGGCCTGAATGGTCGGGTTTTGTGAAACGGTCAGCAATGCCAGCATGCTCAAGGCGGTGGGTTCGACCCAGCTGGCTTCACCTCGTCGCCACGGCCAGCCGTACAGCCCGCCGTCGATCGACAGCTTTGCGCGCGTCTCTTCCAAACCCTGGGCCGTGAGCTCTGGTGGTGTGGTCCCGAGCAGCCAGTTCGCGCCCCGGGCAAGCGCCCCATCCCCATCCCCCTCGTGCTCCAGCGCCAGCAGCGCGCAAGCCGTCTGCCACCCGCTTTCTGCATCCGCCGCGCTCATTCCCCAGCCGCCATCGCCGTGCTGGGCCTGGCGCAACCATGCCAGCCCGCGCGCCCGCGCCTCGCTCGCTGCCCCGCCGGCCTCATCTCGCAAGGCGATCAGCACCGCGCAGGTCGCTTCGACCGTCGAGCCCTGCCCGGCCGCGTAGGCCCAGCCGCCGTCGGCGTTTTGGGCCGTCAGCAGGAACTGTACCGGAGATATCTCCATAGACTCCGCCTTCCAAATGCGCAAGTGGCCCCAGAAATCATGTTCTGGTGCGAGCGGAAGCGCGATGCATATGCTTCTCCAGACCTTATCGTAGGTCAGCGTTGTCGGTGATAGATTTCGTAGGAGCCAATTGTCTTCAGCAAAGCGAACCTGCCCGCAGCTATTATCTGGTCATATAGCCTGTGCGGCCGCGCATACGGGCCCACCACCAGATAGTCCGGATTTGCGGCCAGCGGATCATAATCGACCTGCGCAGTTGAGTCCAATGTATAGCGACGCTCCAGAGGGACGAAAATATCGTCGGGCGGGTAATGATAGCGTCGATCCAGCAAGAAGAAGAGCTGGCTTTCGTAGGTTTCGACAACAGCCCCGGTTGGAGTCTGGGTATTCAGGAAATCGACGGTCTGCAGAACTGAATCGTCCGCGTTGACCACATAGCTTTGGTACAGCGTGAATGACCCGGCTCCGCCCATCAGGAGCACGAGCAGGAGTGAGACCAGGACCAGCGCGCCGCGATGTCCACGACTGCGTCGCGTGAGACCGTAACCGATGCTTTTCAGCGTGTCCATAACCTGGAAACCGCGCGTGAGATCGGCCAGAAGGGCGGCGAAAAACAGGCTGCCGAAGAACGTCACCTGGAAAAGATAACGGGGCCAACCGATCGACAAGAACAGGTACCAGCCGAGCCAACTGGCGGTCAGACCGAGGAGAGCCAGTCGGGTTGTCTCTTTGCCGTCATCGAGCGCCAACCAGGCGCGGGTCCTGACCGCCTTATGGGCCGCGTACGCCAGGCCAAGGACCGTGGGCAAGCCGAATGCGAAGGTCCAAACCGAAGCGCTCAGGCGAGCGTTGAGCTCCATCGGTACGAGGGCCAGAAATTGGGTTAAGCCCGGGATCCAATTCACAGGTACGACGTGACCGCGCAAGAGATACGACCCTAGCCGCGCTAGCAGTTCCGAGGCGCCCCAGGAACCAAACAGGGAGCTTCCCACGAGCACCGCTACGCGCCAGCGCTGCCTGCAGGCGGCGATCGCGAGCGGGATTACGAGCGAGGTGGCCAAAAAGGGCAGCACCTGCATTTTGCTCATTAGCGCAAGACCCCAGGCGAGCACAGCCAGGAGCAAGCAAAAGGGCTTCCGGAAGGCGAGTAGCAGGCAAAGATACCCGCCCAACAGGTAGAACGTCGAAGGAATTTCGCCCATCGCCTGGCGGCCGATCAGTAGGGGATTTAGTTGCCTGAACGGCGTCATGAGCAGCACGATCAGCAGCGCCGCTCCGGCGACAGTGGTGCCGTACAACCGTTTGGCCAACCAGTAGAGCAGACCCAATGCGCCCAGGGTGTAAAGCGCAAAAGGCAGGCGCGCCTGCCAGAGTCCGACGCCGAACAGACGAAAGCTAAATGCAAGCGGAACGAGCAGCGGGAAACCACCGTTCAGTTGCGCCGACGCCGGTTCGCCCATGAGCAAACGACCGAAATGCCCGAGGACCACCCAGTTGCGCGCGACAGACAGGTTCCAGCCCTCATCCCACCAGAGAGGTGGTACGCCGTTCAGTCGCCAGAAGGCGAGAGCCAGCACCGCCAGGGCGAGAAATGCTTCCAGGATCCCCAGCCAGGACAGCCTTGTCACCCATTTCTGCACTCTCGAATGCCGTGTCAGCCCCATCCATCCCTCGCATAACCTAGCATGCGACTTACGACCATGCAAGCTCGCCTGCATGATCTCGTCCCAACGCGCGATGGCATAGCCGCCGTCTTTCAGATTGGTCGGCGCACAATTCGCCAGGTCAAATCCATACACCTTGTGCCGCGCAGCTTTCGGGCTCCTGTTGGCCAACTCAAGCACACAGCGTGGTCGGCTCATATCCAGATACCGGGAGACGTCAAGACACCGACTCTCCGCCATGCTTCGCCCGGCGCTGCTAACCCCTCGGCGTGCTTCACGTCACGCGTAACGAACATGCTCCAAGAACGGTAGCCTCATAGGCTATCCGTTCACCAAACTATTGAGGAATTCGAGGCGCACACCCTCTTTCTGGCGCGTGTCCAGGTGACAGATTTCTGCTCGCGGCACTCGGAGGCCTTTCACCTGCTCCACGAATCTGCCGATCGTGCTCAGATGAGTGGCGACGTTATCAGGCGTGTTTGGCAACTGGAGGATATAGGGCCGAGGTTCCGGCAAATCGCTATCGACATAAGCGATTATGATCGGCAAGCCGAGCGCCAGGTATTGGCGCACCTTCAGGGGTGAAGCTTCCTCCATGTCCTTGCGATGCAAGGCTAGGGTGCCGATTCCGACGTCCGCGCGCTTGCAGATATCTTCACAGTGCACCCGATCCAGTATTCCGTGGAATGTCACGTTCGGCATCACCATCTCTGGCACCTCCGCTGACGGGACACCGATAATGTCAAAATGCCAGTCCGGATAGCGGTCAGCCAGGAGGCCTAGCTTATCAATCCCGTGCCAGGGTGCGCCCGGGGAACCAATGAACACCAGCCTAGGCCAGCTGTTGTGCTCTGGGGGCAATGGCGGGTAGCTTGACAGGTCGATGCCGTTCGACACGACCGTTGATAGTTTCCGAAAGCAGGTGTAGTGTGCTTTCTGGGCAAGTTCATGGCTTAAAAAGACCATGCCCCGGGCGCGTGCTAGCAGCCATCCGCGGGTCAGACGATTGTAGATGTGACGGTACGCTGGTCCGAGCTGGTATTCGGCTAGGTCGTCAGTCTGGATTTCGAGTACCAAAGGGATGTGAGCAGCCAGCGTGACAAGTGCTGGATAGCACCCTTCAAAGCGAGCATAGACGATATCCGGCTTCCATTTTGCGACCATGGAGGCAAGTGGATAGTATTGAATGAATCTATCGGCTATACCTCGGCAGTTGCGAACTACGAGTGGAACTCGGGAACCGACAAGGCTGACAAGATCGCCTCCGGGATCATGGCGGGTAAGGGAAAAGAGGCGCACATCGTAGCCGCGTTCCTGCCAAACAGTCAGTTGGTCCAGCACCATGTTTAGAATTCCCCTTCCCCAGCGAGAATCCCAGTTCTGCACATAGGCTATTCGTTTCATTAGATCCTCTTTCGCTGAGAGGCGAGACGTTGCCTGCTGCTTGCTTCGATGCGTCGGTAAAGCGCGAGGAGCTTCTGGCTTTCTAGGTCCCAGTTATAGCGGTCCCGTACCGCCTGCTGGCCGCGCGCGCCCATGGCCTCAGCTTCCGCAGGATGCGTCAACAAATAGTCAATTGCTTCTGCAATTGCCCGCGGATCTTGTGGATCAACCAGGAGTCCACAGCCGGCATCCTCGACGATGCTCCGCCAGAGAGGGAAGTTGGAAGCGATAACAGGAAGGCTGGCTGCCATGTACTCGAATAGCTTATTAGGGTAACTCTCAAGATGTTCGAAGGTTGGATGGAAGAGGACCAGGCCAGCTCGGGCGCATAGTAGACTGCGTAAGGACTTCTCGCGCGGTTGCCAGCCTCGGAAGTCGACGCGCTTCCAGCCCGGCGCCCTCTCGATATCTGACCGCAATTCCGGCGGCGAGAACTCGCCGAGTAATAGCATCTCGAATCCCGGCCGCTCGGGCAAAAGCTCGAGAGCACGCACCATCTCGCAGATGCCCCTGATCGCTAGAATCAAACCAGAATAAATCACACTATAGCGTCTGTCGAGATAAGCGGATTGCTGGCTCGCTTGCTGTAGCAGTGATAACTCGTTCAGCAATGGGTAATTCTGGACCATGACCGTCTTCGGCGGAGGGAACTTGCGCGCAATGGCCGGCGTAGCGCAAACAAATCTATCGATGACCAGGCGCGCCATCATTTCAAGGGCGGCCCAGCCCAGGGACTGCACACGAGCCCAAAGGGGGTTGTCCCGATTGAGTTCGAGCGCTTCCTCGGGGTAATCTTCGTGTACGTCATAGATCACCTTCGCTCCTCGAAGCTTAAGCAAAATGCCTGCCGGGATCAAGTCCGGATCGTGAAAGTGATAGATCCGGGCGCGTAGCGCCGCCGCCTTCTGATACGCGGCATAGGTACAGGTCAGTCGCTTCCCTAGGCGCCGGAACCTCTGTGGATCCTTCGGCGTAGGCACCGCGTGGAAATAAACGCCGTCCAGTTTCGCCGCGGGAGGATCGGGCGCGACCAGATGCACCTCATATCCTGCGGCGGCCAGCGTGCGGCACTCCTTATAGAAGATGCGTACGTCTAGTGGCTGATGGCTTGTGGTGATATGGACAACTCGTATTCTAGTCTGCAAACGGGACCTCGAATAACTCCGCCCAGCGAATCAGATTGACCCAGCGCCAGGCCCGGAAATCAAATGGCTTCCGCCCGGCCAGGATCGCCTGCCATTCGGCTTGCAGCGCCCGTTCGTTAAGCATTGGCATGCGCCTGGCGCTATCGCTGTCGATGATCCTATCCACCCAGGGACGCAAGGTAGTCAGCCAGCTTCGTTCGGGCGTGGCGAAGCCGATTTTGTCCTTGCGGTTCAGAATCACGTCCGGGACGATGCCGCGCATTGCGCGCCGGAATATTGCCTTGGTAGTGCCATCGAGCGCAATGATGTACTCGTCCGGAAGGGACAGGGCGAAACCGACCAAAGCCGGCGTCAGGAAAGGTACACGGCTTTCGATCGAGTACGCCATCGAGTTGCGGTCTTCGTAACGCAGCAGCGCCGGTACGCTGCTCTCGACCAGCGTCCCCAGCAGATGGTCGCGTAACGTATCCTTGGCATAGCGCTGCCAGGGCATTACGGGTGCCACGCCTCGTTCGGTAAACCAGGCTACATTCAGCCAGGCCGGTGCCTCGGGTGTGCCCGCCAGCTTCAGCGCCGAGCGGCGAAGACGCTGCGGGAGCAACAATCCACCCACCTGGGTCATGAACGCGCGGCGATTCAGGCCAGGCAGACATAGAATATTGCGCAGAAAGCGAGCGGCTTCGAGCTCTTTTCCCGACCGCGCTAGCGACAGCAGCCGGGTTGGCAAGTAATAGCGGTATCCGCCCAGGATTTCGTCGGCCCCCTGGCCGTCCAGCATCACCTTGATTCCCGCCCGGCCGGCCAACTCGAAGACCCGTCGTTGGGCGTAGATACTCGTGCTGCCGAAGGGATAGTCCTGGGTGTGTATCATCTGGTCCAGATCGCGCGCCAGTTCGGATGCGTTAGGCCGGACCTTGTGCATGATAGCTCCGGCAGCTTCGCCCACCACGTCGATCCATGCTTCCTCGTTCGTCGCCTGTTCCTCGGAAATGTGACTGAAGGTATGGAGCTCGAGTTCGCGCCCTTGCAGATGGCGCATCGCCATCACAATCGCCGAGGAATCGATCCCACCGGAAAGGCAAGCGCCGACCGGGACGTCGCTGCGCAGGTGCAGACGGACATTCTCCAGAAACAGCGCGCGCAGTTGTTCGGCTGCGCTCTCGAAGGACAGCCGAATGGGCTCACCCAACTCGATTTGCCAGTAGCAGGTTGGCGTTATCGTGGCCAGGTCGTCGAGCGCAAGCTCGAGACAATGGGCTGCGGGCAGCTGCCGGATATCGGCCAAGAACGTGTCTGGACTGTGGTCGCTCAGGCCAAAACGCAGATAATCATAGACCTGCTGGGCGTCCAGCCGTCGTCTAGTGCCGGGCAGTTCGAGCAGCGCCTTCACTTCGGAGGCAAAAGCAAATGTGCCGTCCTGACAGGTGTAGTAGAGCGGCTTGATGCCGAAGAAGTCGCGCGCCAGAAGGAGAGTACGCGCTTCGACGTCCAGGATTGCGAAGGCAAACATCCCGATCAGTCGTTCCAGTGCCCGGCGCCCCCACTGAGAGTAAGCGGCAAGCAAAACCTCAGTGTCGGACTCTGACTGAAAGGCATAGCCCAAGACCTTGAGCTCCGCGCGTAGCTCAACGTAGTTGTAGATCTCGCCGTTGAAGACGATGTAGTAGCGCCCGTCCGCGGAAGCCATCGGTTGGCGTCCGGCTTCCGAGAGATCCAGGACTGAGAGGCGCCGGTGCACCAAAAGCACCTCGCCACACAGATCCTCGGGCAACTCGCCACCGCACCGTACCTGACTCTCCTCAAGGATGAGCCACCTGGAATCATCTGGACCACGGTGCTGAAGGCTTCGGAGCAGGACCGCACCCGCCTTTCCAAAGGTCAGCCGTTGTCCCGAGCTTATTATGCCGGCAAGTCCGCACATAAAGATCACATCCCGAAATCTAACGGTCCGCTTCTTCTGCCCACCAACCGATATATGCTTGTGTTGGCGCCGGCCGTTTGTTGCGACAGACGAATGTCCAGCCCTGTGCAAATTCGTAAAAGTGACAAACTGTTACCAGTATCTGGTTAATTGTGCGCAGCAGGGGGTTGTCGCGATACTTGGTACCCACCGGTATCACGCGCACTTCCGCAAAGTACCCGCGTATGATGGCTTTCCAGACGGTCAGATCGGCTAGAAATCGATGTGTTGTGTCCAGATGGGCCGAAAATGTGCCAATATTCGGAACGCGTAGAATTGCCCGCCCGTCTGGCTTGAGAATGCGCACCACTTCGTCCATGAGTTCATATGGGTTATCAAGATGCTCCAGTACGCAAAGCGAGTACACTTCATCGGCGATCTCCGATCTGAAACAACTACGTCTCACGTCGCAGACTGCCTTCGTCTGCCGGGTTCTCCTTAGATCCACTCCGATGGTTCCAGGTTCTCCGGTAGAGCCGCAGCCCAGCTCAATTCTGATTGGTCTTTGACTCAGGGCGGGGATAAAGTGTGTAAGCTCCGCCCGGAGCGCTTCTTCTCGCAGTCGCTTATCGAACCGCGCTATAACCCTGCCGCGAGCGTGGGTCATACAGTGGGGCGTTGCCATCAGCGCCTGTTCAATAGCTTTGGCTGCCGAAGCCGAATCACCATAAGGCACGACATAACCTGTGTCACCTACAACCTCTGGCAGCGAATACCGGTTACTCACAACTGGGATGCACCCGCAAGCCATGGCTTCTGCCAGCGAAACTCCAAATCCCTCGTGGGCCGACAATTGCGCATAGACACTGCTAGACTGTAGTAAGTCGCGATAGTCCGCTCGCCGGGGCAAACGCGCCATGAAGCGCACATTAGCGGGTGCGCTGCTCTGCAGGTTGGCAGCCGCGGCACCCACGGCATTGCCGATCAACACGAACTCCACATCAGGTAGAAACCTGGCCGCCCCAACGAAAGTTCCGAGCCCTTTCTGGGCAACCTGGGTCGCGGCATACGCATAGCAGCAAGTAACGACACGCCGCTGCCTCTCCTCGCGACCGGGCAGGAAGAACGCGCTGTCGATTGGTGGGTAAACGGTGGTGATCCTCCGCGGGCGGAACGTTTGGAGTACCGTGGCCCTAGATGCATCTGAGAAGGGTAGCACGACGTCCGCGAGCCGTATCAAGGCTGAGAAGCTTAGCCGATGCCAGCGACCTTTCAGTGCGCCCCAGTCGAGATCCGGCAAATACACGGCATCCCAGCCGCCCGTGATGACTATCACCGCTCTTCCCAACAGTTTGGCGATACCTGCCATGGTTGGTCCGTAGCCTACCGGAGCGAACCAGAAAACCGCTGCTCTGGCATGTTTAACCGTGAGATAGTAGGTAAAGAGAAGAAGATTCCGGATAACTCGCGCGACCGTCCAGAGTGTTCCTATTCGTCGCGGCCACCATTGCAACTCGAGGGCCAAAGGGTCGACCGTCTGACGTAATATCCGCAGGTCGTCCTTCATGAAGCTATCCGTGAATATGGCTGAGACTACTACTACGTTTGGGACGGTCGGAACGTCGTGGCACATTCGTGGCTTCCTTACCTTGTATTCTTCTTGATCGCCTCTTGGCGGACTCGCCACGCAGGCAGGTCCAAATACTGGTAGCGATCGGGATCAGTCGCAGTCCTCGTATAGCGAGCACAGAACTCGGCCAGAGTGCCCTTCACAGTACCCAGGCAACCAAAGGCAACGGCCTCGTCTGGTACGTCCCGCACAACCACCGATCCAGCTCCAACCACCGCGCGCCCTCCGATAGTAACTCCACACAGGACCGTCGAATTGCCCCCAAGGTAGGCCTGCTCTTCGATGGTAACTTTCCTTGTCTTTATGGGCAAACCTGCTACATTGTTGAACGGTGAATCATGCATCATAATGGTAGGGCGAGCTCATATGACTGCCCCATATTCGGTTGTCAAGTACCAAGTGAACCCCTGATCGATCGCGGCCTCAAACCCAACGAAAACAATCTCCCTGATCTGCGCGCCCATTTTCCTCTACGATACATGGTCTGCTATGCGGCCGCGCCCTTCGTCCGCTGGCGAGCATAAGCATACAACATAAGTATATGCTGCGGTCTGATAAGTCCTAGCCAGAGTGCCACCACGCCAAAGGATAGGCACATCAAGGCGCGCACCACAATTGCTGCCAGCCCCCAGGTCGGCACGAAGCAATGATCGATGATGATCAATGTCCAGGAGAAGGCCAGGCAAACCAAACTGTCGCGGGTTCGGTAAGGGATGGGGTAGCGGTGTTGGCTGGCGAAATACATGCAGATCGTGGCCGCTGTATAGGCCGCAAACGTGGAAATAGCGGCGCCGTTCTTACCGAGAAATGGGATGAGGACAAAGTTTAGTCCAGTGTTCACCCCGGCCGCAAGGAAGATCGTGGCGGCTACCGGGCGCGATTTCTTGGCCGCGTTGGCGCCGATCGCCACGATCTCGAAGGCGCCGATAGCCAGATAGCCAAAAGCCAAATACGGGACGGTGGACGTGGCTCCATAGTACCGCTCGGTCGTGAGCACGTAGAGCAACTGGGGTGCGTACAAGGAGAGAGCAGTAGCCAGGAAGCATCCAACCAGACTATAGAGGCTCAAAACATTACGGTACACGTTGCCCGCCTCTGGCTTGTCCATTATCGAATACGCAAAGGGCCCCCATGCCATTCGAAATCCACTGATGATTAGCATAATGCTGGACGCCAGCGAAACACCAACCGCGTAGACCCCGATCTCGGAGGTAGGCACAAATCCCTTCAATATGAAGCGATCCGCTGAGGCTGTTACCCACGCGGCAAGCGCGGCGGGGATGAGGGGAAAGGCATAGGCGAACATAGCACCTAACATCGGGCGCGAAATATATCGTGGCAGGATGCAGTTTCCGATCAAAGCGAGTGCAATAGCACCTGTCAGAACCCCTGCCGCAGCTTGCCCTGCGAACAGACCTGTCATGCCCATTCGCAGCCACAACAGGCACACGGCAACAAGCGCGACCGATATGAGTGAATTCAGCGCGAAGAACACGGTCGTTTTCCATGCCAGGCGTTCATAGCGCAGCCAGTTGCCGATAACCTTGCTGAAAGTGCTCAGCGGGATCGTGAGTGTCGCCACCACGACCGCTACCGCATATTGCGCCGAACCGAGGACCAAGTGGGCTAACCGGGGAGCTAACAGAACCATAACCAGAGTCAACAGGGCGCCCACGGCGGTCTGGCACCAGAACCATGAGCTGATCACTTGCCGGCGCCGCATTGGGTCTGCGTCATCGTAGTACCATCTTGCAGATGCTCCGTCCATACCCAGCACAATGAAGGTGGTCGCTAGGCTGACTAGGGAGGTTAGGAGGGCGACTCGGCCATATTCCTCAGGAGAAAAGACGCGCGTGTAGAGAGGGACCAGGAAGACGGCGACGAGGCTGCCAATACCGCTTGACGTCCCATAGATGATAGTTTCGATGCTAAGTTGCCGCATGTGCCTGGCAACGTTCATGTTGGGTAGAATTGCCCTAAGCTCCTAGAACGCCTGTGGTCTGAGAAGGCTGGCGACACCCAGAATCAATCGGGGCTGCGTGCTCGTTGAACAAGGTAAGGTACTGCTGTGCGACTGTTTCCCAACTAAACCGTTCCACTCGCCGCCGCGACTCGGCACCCATGCGTCGCGCCAGCCCGCGATCGAGCGCCAGGCAGCGCAGGTGAGTCACGAGCGCGTCCACGTCTGCCCAGGCGAACGTGAACCCGTTTACGCCCTCTTCCACCAGTTCGCCCGTTCCACCCGTGCGTGTGAGAACCAGGGGCAGACCTGCCGCCATTGCTTCCAGCGCTGCGACGGCCATGCCCTCATTGTATGAGGGCAGGGCGAAGACGTGCGCTGCTGCCAGGTGTTGCGGTATCTCGCAGCGCGGAACGTAACCCACGAATCGCACCCTGTCTACCACGCCGAGGCGGGCGGCCATCGCCCTGTACGCCTCGAGCGAGTCTCCGGTGCCCACCAGGCTGACGGTAATGTCTATACCCTCGTCTGCCAGGCGGCGGGCAGCCTGGATCAACTGCTCTTGTCCCTTCCGCTCGATCAGTCGCGCGACACAGATGACGTGCAACGGTCCATCGTCGGGGATGGAGGGTGCTGGTTGAAACGCGGCCAGTTCCACTGCATTCGGGATGAGATACGGCGCCATCCGGCTGTCGACGCGCCGGATCATCGCAATCTCTTCCTCGCACTTGGCTATTACGAGGTCGGCATGCCGCCACACTGCCCGGATCAACGGGGTGAGCAGCGGATAGATCCGTCGGTATCGCCGTTCGAAACCGGGGATATCCGGACCACTGACCCAAACGATGTAACGCAAGCCCATCCAGCGGCGCAGCGCCAGCGCCACCGCGCCAGCAGGCAGAGCGCTCCAGGCGAAGCAGAGATCGTAGGGATGCGCGCGGTGAAGTTTCGCCCCCAGCGCGAGGGCTCGGCCTGCGTACGTTATCAGCTCGCGGTTGCTGGAATGGTGAAGATTGCGGTTCCGCACCGGTTGCTTGAAAAGCCGGATGCGATCGGCGAAATATTCGCTCTCAGATTGGGCGCCGAGGGCGGCCGTGATCAGGTCGATTTCTAGGCCGGGCACGTCCGCAAAATGCCGCAGTAACGCTTCGTTCAGGGTGCCCATGCCGCCGCCGAGGGGTGGGAACTCGTTGTCGAGCATGAGTATACGCATCAAGGTTGTCCTCGAGTGATACTCCGCGCCACGTAAAGCGGGCGCCGCTTCACTTCCTCGAATATCCGCCCGATGTACTCGCCGACCACGCCTAGAGTCGTCAGCTGCACGCCTGCTAGAAAGAAGATCGCCACAACCAGCGTGGCAAAGCCGGGCGGGTTCAAACCGGCAACTAACTTCTTGACGGCGTAGAAAATCGCCAATATGATCGAGAGCGCGGAAACACCAAAGCCCAGCACCGTGATCATCCGCAGCGGCATGTAGCTAAAGGAGATGAGCCCGTCCAGTGCCAGGTACAGTAACCGTCTGAACGTGTATTTGGGTTTCCCCGCATAGCGCGTGTGCCGCTCGTACGCCAGTCCTACCTGATCTAGTCCCACCCAACTGCGGATGCCGCGCACGAAACGGTTGCGTTCGGGCATGCTGACCAGCAGGTCGACCACCCGGCGATTCATGATGCAGAAATCTCCGGAGTCCAGTGGGATGTCGATATTGGCCACCCGCCGTAGTAGCCGGTAAAACGCAGAGTAAGCAGCGCGCTTCAGGCGCCCTTCTTTGCGGCGCTCCCGGATGGCGTACACCACGTCGTGCCCTTCGCGCAACTTGTCAATGAATTGTGGCAGCACTTCCGGCGGGTCCTGCAGGTCGGCATCCATGATGACGACGCCGGCGCCGCGCGCGTGATCCAGACCCGCGCTGATTGCCACCTGGTGGCCGAAGTTGCGCGCCAGCTCGACTAGCACCACGCGCGTGCTCTCGCACGCGAGACTACGCAACCACTCTGTACTGCCATCCTGGCTGCCGTCGTCGACGAAAATGATCTCGTAGGCCGGTTCGCATTGGTCCAAGACTATGGTGAGGCGGGAATAGAGCTCGGGGAGATTGTCCTGCTCGTTGTACACGGGGACCACGACGGATAGCACAGGCGGCAGGCTGGCGATGCCCCCCGCACTGCCAGTTTCCGGGACCCGCCAGGATGGCTGTCCGGCCAGGTTTTCAATGCCATACGGGGATGAGACAACGCTCGCTAGATATCGACAAAACTGAAGAGCGGCCAAAGGATCGGTTGTGGGAATACCGGCTGCGCTCCCGGGGCCGGAACAGCTGATGCCACCACCCTTACTGGCAGCGTCCGGTCCTGAAGTTTCATCGATCGGTTGAGTCGACTTTGCCATCCCTATCCCCCACCGAAACATACTAATGTCCTTCGAACCACTGCCATGGCGGGCACGGTCAGCACGAATTGAGGTGTGTGGCGGGCGAACCTATGAAGAACGATTCCTCACATCACCCACTGGCGTTCTGGCAATCACGGATGATGCCATACCGCACGAATTATTATATCCCGTATCCGGAGGAATTGCAATTTTGCTTACTGATTTGACGGTGACTTGCCGACCGCTCGCTAACGAGCGAAACGGGACGGTCTCACGAAGTAGAGGCGGCCTGCGGCGAGCGCAGTCGTAAGGGATGCTTAGCCCTTCCCGAAGAGCCGCGCGCCCAGCATGACTATCGATACCATCAGGCAGGCTATCGCCGTGACGCGTAGCCCCACGTGATGTACCTCCACCTCCAAATGCGGCGGCAACTGCAGCCCCACCTGCGCGAGGCTGAGCAGAAACAGGTGCCCGCCGTCCAGCCCGGGCAGGGGCAGCAGGTTGAGCACGCTGGCGACCGCCGACAGCAGCCCGGTGTAGACCAGCCAGATCTGCAGCCCCGGCAGAGCTCGCGTGAGAAGCGCGGCGAGGAAGAGGATGACCGTCAGAATGAAGCTCGCCAGCGGCCCTCCGGCCGCTACCGCCAGGTCGTGCGCCACCGGCCGCCGCAGCTGCCCGTCCGGTCCGCGCCGCCCGATCACCCCGATCACCATCCCCACCGGCAGCGCGCGCACCTCGAACCGCACGTCGTCGCGCAGGCGGAAGCGCCAGATGGCCGGCCCGACGCCCAGGCCGATCAGCTTCACCGGCACCTTGAATCGCCTCGCCACCCAGAGGTGCCCCAGCTCGTGCCACACTGTCACCAGCATCAGCGCAGCCAACAACCCCAACACACCACCCGCCCCAGCCCCGATCCACATCATCAGTTACACTTCTCCCGGCGGCCGGTCTGTGCTAGACTGAACACAGGAGCCCCATGCCTTACTGTGTAGATTACACCGAAGGGGCGTTCGCTTCTGTCGCCTTGACTGCCAAAGGAGGAGAGCATGTTGTGTGTGGAAAATGTCACGCGTGGCACCGCCCTGGTCGAGCGGGGCCGGGTGGCCGATAACCTGTGGACGCGCTTCCGGGGCTTGATGGGCGAGCGCGCCCTGCCGGCGGGCGATGGGATGTTGATCACGCCCTGCACCAGCGTGCACTGCATGTTCATGTCGATCCCGATCGACGTCGTCTACTGCGACCGTCAGGACCGGGTGGTCGCCATCGATGCCGCGCTCAAGCCCTGGCGCATCGGCAGCTTACATAAGGGCGTGCATCACGTCATCGAGCTGCCTGCCGGCCACGCGGCCGCCACCGGCACCCTGGTCGGGGATCAGTTGAACGTAAACGCAAGCGTCAGCCGTTAGGCCCGCGGTCTGGCTTTAACCGCCGGCGGCTGTGGCCACCAGTCGTCGCCGCCGGTCGTTTCAGCGCTCACGGCCCCCACGACAGCTTCTCCTGCTCCCAGTGCGGCCCGAACCCCTCGGGCACCGCCGCCAGCAGCCGTTTGTTGCTGCCGTCGGCGTTCGCCGCCCAGATGCCCCAGGTGCCGCCCCGGTTCGAGATCCAGGCCACGCTCCGGCCGTCGGGCGAGAACGTGCCGCCCATATCCTGGCCCGGGTCGTTGCTCAGGTTAAAGGGCGTGCCCTTGGGGTCCACCTTGCGCGCCGGGGGCGTCCAGCGGATGCGGTACACTTCCCAGTTGCCGCTCTCCGCCGACGAGTAGAGCAGTTGGTCGCCGGCCGCGTCGCTCGCCTGGTCGTTCGGGTTTGTGGTCACGTTGTACGGGTAGTATTCGCCTTTAAACTCGGTCTCGATGTAGAGCACCCAGATGCCGCAGTTGGTGTAGTCGGCCCAGCCGTCGCAGCCCGTGAACGCGATGCGCCTGTTTCCCACGAAGAGCGGGTAGCGGCCGAACATCGGCACCGGCGCGTCTCCCCGGACCCGATCGATGAGCAGGGCGGTGTTGCCCTGCGGGCCGCTCAGGTCGCGCTGCTCGGCGACGCGCTCCTCATTATAGATGGACGAATAGAAGGTGATCGCGTGTTTGTCGGGCGCCCAGCCCGGGTAGGCATCCTCCGCTTTCTCGCTCACGATCTTCAACCCGCTGCCGTCCGACTTCACCACCCACAGATTGTCTCGCCCGTTGCCGGCCCCCTTGAACACGATCCAGCCGTCGTTGTATATATCAGGCTGCCGCCCGCTGCCGGCCACGACCGAGATCTTCCCGCTGGCCACGTCCAGCAGGGCCAGGTCGCTGCCGCCGCCGTTGCCGCGCGCAAAGGCGATGTGCCCGCTGCCGCCCAGCCCGCTCCCAGCGGGCCGGCCGCCGGCCGAGGGAGCCCCGCCGGCAGCGGGGGGCGCGCCGGCCGTCGCCTGGGAGGGTGGCGGCGTCGGCGGCAGTTGAGCGACCACCGCGACCTTGGCCGCGTCCGCGCCGGCGCTCACCAGCGAGGCGGCGATCCACGCCGGCTTGCCGAGGTAGGTCACCTGCCACCACGTTCCATCCTGCAGCCTGCCGGTCACCGCCAGCTGTTGGCCCTTGCTCGCCCCGCCGATCACCGGGTAAGCCGTGCCCGGCCCCGAACGCAGGTTGGCGGTCGCGCCGCTGATGGTCAGCGCCGGTCCGCTGATGCCGGTCGCCGGCGCCGGCGTCCCGCCGCTCTTCGCCGCCGCCGGCGTCGGGCTGAGCTCAACGGTCGGCGAGGCGACGATGGCCGGGGTAGCCGTCGCCGGGCCCGGGGTCACGGTGGGGGCCGGGGTGCTGGTGGGCAAGAGCAGCGGCGTCGCCGTGGGCGCCGGGGTCCGCGAGGGCACGCGCGTCGGTAAGCGCGTCGCCGTGGCCGTAGGCGGCGGCCCGGCTACGGCCAATGGGCTGGGCGCGGAGCCACAGGCAGCCAGCAGCGATGCGGCGATCAACAGACACGCCGGCAGTAGGATTCCTGTCCGCTTCATGGGCGACCTCCTTCGGCTGAAACAGAGGTTGGGTATCAGACACGTAGATCGGGGAGCGCGCGCTAGGGAGCGCGTGGTCATAATACACGGGCCGCCAAGAAAGGTCAAACCGCCCATCGCCGGCCCGGGTTGCTCCCCAAGCGCGCGTTACCACTGGCCCGTGGCTAACCTGGCCCGGATGTCGCTCTGCAAGGCCCGCAATGCGGCAACGTCAAGCGGAGCCGTAATCATCAGGATCTGTCTCTGCTTCAAGGTTCTTGAGGAGATAGACCA
>Ga0209540_10000762_pt1 | contig 27085 bp, 27 predicted proteins | sample BarGraIncu01121A_FD_184501 | JGI IMG/M metagenome (GOLD analysis project Ga0209540, IMG submission 184501) | Arctic peat soil microbial communities from Barrow, Alaska - Barrow Graham LP Incubations 011-21A (SPAdes) (version 2) | ecosystem: Environmental > Terrestrial > Soil > Wetlands > Peat... | reverse complement strand
TCTGTTTAATTTTCAAAGACCATTTGTTCGCTGCCTCATCTGACAACTTTTATATCTTATCACTTAGCCGGCTTCCTTGTCAATACATTTTTTCAAATCTTTTTCAGATTTTACTTTGTTCTCCAAGTAGTCGTTTTCGCGACAACGAAGATTAGTATATCACGAATTATAGGCCCTGAATCGTCATCTTTTTCATTAAATCCAGATTAGCACAGAAATGCTCCCTTCTTTTAATTATTCCTAGCTTATCCGCAAACTGATACACCAGGATATGTTTGCGAATAAATAAGAGGTTTTTTCCTATAAACCATGTATTTTCAGCCATATCTGGGTTAAAATAAGCTTGGGGTGATAATATGCCACAGTTAAAACTAAGCGGCGTTGAAGTTGAAAAAATATGTTCTTTCAGTAAAAATCTGATTGATGAACTAGAAGCAATCATTAATTGTCCAAGAAGTTATTTTACGATCGAACACATATCCTCAACATTCATAGCAGACGGAAGCGTTTCAAAATCTTATCCTTTTGTGGAGGTATCGTGGTTTGACAGAGGCCAGGAAGTTCAGGACAAAACAGCTCTTGCAATAACAAAGGCTGTCCAGAACTCAGGGTATGGGAATGTAGATGTCATATTCACGGCTTTACAGGAAAAAGATTATTACGAGAACGGAAGTCATTTCTAACAAAAAAGTTCCGAGGAATTAATGCTCCCGGAACTTTTTGTTTTCCTTCATTTTCTTCTCTATTTCCTTTAACCCCTGGTTAATTTCCTCTTTTGAGAAATCGCCCCGATTAAGCTCCTCATCGGTTTTATCCATAAGCATTTTATAGAAGTCAACACCTATTCTGTACATTTCATCAGGAATATCGTCGTCCAACTCTTTAAATAGCAAGTCCTCAGCCTTGTTGAACTCATTTTCATGAATAAGCCGTTTTAAAACTCCAGGGAGTATATTAGCACTGCTTATCTGATCCAGGTTTATGACGTCGCTTTCTTTTTCTTCCTTATTAAGCAGAAACTTACCTCCGGCTTTCCCCAGATTTTTAAACAGTTCTTCAAGATTCATCTGTTGATCCATCGACCTTTTTCATCTTGAGCACATACTCGAGCAATGGCTCTACAGATTTCCTGTCAGAGAAGTCAACCTGCTCCCCATAGGTAGCAAGCATCTGCTTATCCTCCTCAGTCATTTCCTCTTCCTTCTTCTTTTCGACCATCTTTTTAAGCATAGCCATCATGCCTTTGTGAATCATCCCTAGCTCTTTGTAATTTATACCGCCCCTGAAGTGGAAAAATTTTATGTTTTTGCGCATTTCTTCAGTGAAAGCTTTTTCTATTATAGCAGTATAAATGCTTGGGTCTTCTGGAGAAGCAAGTCCTACCGTAAATACAATCAAGTTTTTATCTTTTATGCTTTGAAAGTTCTTAGAGATAAGGTCTGCCCCGTTTATCCCTCCAGCATAAAGACCTCCCCCATAGATTATTTTGTCATAGCATGCAAGTTCACTGCTCTTGATTTTGTCTTCCTCGAAAAGATCGGCTTCGAGGCTTTCAGCAATCCACTCAGCATATTGCTTTGTATGCCCATATTTTGACTTATAGATAACTGCTGTTTTTTCCACTTGCTCTTCACCCCTTATAAAACATTTTCTAATCATCTTTCATGTCTTCTTCTAGTTTCTCAATTTCTTCTTCATTCATTTCCAACTCAGCCACATCCAGCCCCTTGGTTCTAAGGCCTAAGTACCGGAGCAAAGCTGCGAGACAACCACCGGATAAATCGATCATGACATCCTGGAATCTGGCTGCTCTGCCCGGAACGAACATTTGATGGAACTCGTCCGTTACAGAATAAAGGAAAACCGCTGCAATTGAGTAATTTATTGCTCTTCTTAAATCGAATTTGCCGTAGAGAACATTAAACCACAGCAGGAACAATATGAAGTACTCGGAGAAATGGGCCACTTTCCTTACTGCAAAGATCGCCATATCGCCTAGCATAGAATTGAGGTCCAGTCCAAGGAATTTAAATATAAAAATGATAAAGCCAGTTTGCTGGTTCGATACAACCGCCGGTCTGCTTGAAAAATAGAATATAAGAACCATCCACAGCATGACGAGAACCAGGCTAATATATTTTTTCATTATGTATACCTCGCATTAATTTACCTTCTACTATTATAGTTTATTCTACAAATAATAAAAAGCACCCTTTTTCAAGGATGCTTTGGTGGCTCACCGGGGAATCGAACCCCGGACAACATGATTAAAAGTCATGTGCTCTACCAACTGAGCTAGTGAACCAAAATCTATGATTAAGCTTCTATCAAGAAGCGGACAGCTTTTATATAATATCATTTATATTTTTAGCTGTCAACCCTCTTTGTCGTTCACATAATAGTCTGTCAAAACCTCTCGTTTATAAGCGCGAAGTTCAAATGGTCTCTCCATTTGCCGTCTATTTGCAGGTATTTCTCGCTTAACCCAACTTTCTTGAAGCTGCAGGAAAGTAGGACCCTCTGGGATTTTATATTGTCTACCAGCGTTGACGCCTCCATCCTGTGGAGATCCATGAACTCAAATGCATAGCCGCAGGAAAGCCTCACAGCCTGTTTCATATAGCCTTTGCCCTGCTCTTTTTCGTCGATGGAATAGCCTATAAAAGCATTCTTAAAAACTCCGTATATCACATTTGATATTCTAACCCTTCCTATAAGCTCATCCCCTTTAAAAACACCGAAGCTCACAGCCTCACCATTCAGAAATTGCCTGTACTCTTCGGAAAGATATCTTCGTTGAGCTTCTATAGTGTAAAAATCTTCTTCGCGGTCTGGTTCAAAGGGCTTAAGATACTTCTCGTTCCTTGTGAAGTATTCAAGGAGCTTTTCAGAATGTTCTGGAGTCAGCACCTCTAGCTCTATGTCCTGTCCTTTCAAACGCGTGATTCTAAAGCTGCTTCCATACATATAAACATCTGAATCTATGCCAAAAATAAATTCATCCTTTAATGTTTTTTTAGACATGATGCTGCCTGACAATATCCCCTCCAGGCTGAACCCAAGTTCAACGAACGGCTCTGTTTCTCCATCCTCCTCAACAAGGACGTCTACCTTGCGGAGTTTTGATTTTTTGAAAGCAGTCTCGAGAAACAGCTGCAGCGCATCCTTCAGATTCTGCTTGTTTTCTGTATAGAATTTTAACCTTATAAGACTTAACTTGTTTGCCACCGAAAAATCGATGACAAATATTCTTCCTACGGTTATACCTGATTTGTCCTTAATTATCAGCTCGCTGGCATTGCCGGCTACAGCAGTTATCGATACAGACATTTCCTTTTGCACGCTTGGTTTACCTCCGAAAAATAAAATTGATACGGATAACATTATATCATATAAATAGTTATTATAAGTTGATATTTTCACGCCATATGTTTATTATAAAATTACCTTAAAATATACATAACTAAAGAGGAAGTGTGAAAATGAACAAACAGAATATTTCCAAACTCAGGCTATTTCTCATAGGGCTGACAAACAGGTTTGAGGAGCACTCATCGATTTTCAAAGGAATCAGAGTAACCTTCAGTACAGGCTTGAAGGATTTCAACGGTACCGGCGACTTTGAAAATGGCGATATTAAATATAACTTTGGCGGCAGCACTAAAGTCTTTACCCTAGACAATCTGTTCGACAGTATATGCATGGAAGCTGAAAAGTATGAGCGTCTTCTGCTAATATACAGCGAACGGGGCGTAGACATACAGATCACAGCGGACAACAAGAGTGTGGTTATGAAAAACGTTGAAATCAAGGAAATCGAGTCCTCTCCTAAAGGAAATGCTCCTTATGAAACCTCCACACTGCTTAACAGAAATTACCTTATAAAGACCGAGGATGCTGCCCCTCTTCTCAAGGAAATCGGCATAATGACCAAGGACGGCAAGGTTAAGAATGACAAGATAAGAAAATATAACCAAATCGATCATTATGTCGAATTATTTACAGAAATCATAGACAAAATTCCCAGGCCGAAAAAACTAGTGATTTTGGACTGTGGCTGCGGAAAATCCTACCTGTCCTTTGTCCTGAACTACTATCTTACAGAAGTAAAGAAAATAAACTGCCATTTCATAGGACTTGACTACAAGGAAAGCGTCATAGAAAATTCCGGAAAAATCGCCCAAACCCTCGGATACAGAAACATGGAATTCCACGCAGTGGATATACAGCAGTACAAGCCGACTACCAAAATAAATGTAGTCATGTCCCTTCATGCCTGCGATACAGCTACAGACATGGCCCTCGCGCTCGGGATAAAGCTGGATTCAGATGCCATAATCGCAGTCCCTTGCTGCCACAGGGAAATGCTGAGCCAGTACTCCATAGACTTGCTAAAGGGCATAACGAAATACGGCGTACTCAAGGCAAGGCTTGCCGATGTACTTACTGACGGGATGAGGGCGTTGATGCTTGAAGCAAAAGGATACAATGTCTCAGTCGTTGAATATATATCTCCTCTCGAAACCCCAAAAAATCTCATGATCCGAGCTGTAAAGGTCAAGGACCACGACGATGAAGCATTGGGTGAATACTTCAACCTGATGGCCCAACTTGGTGTATATCCTGCGCTTTATGGATATCTTGACGAAACCCCGTTGGAAGAATAAAAATATTGAGAGACTCTGGTCACATTGATCAGAGTCTCTCTTCTTGCTAAATTATTATGTTAACAGATGAATGAACAGCCCGCTTCTCAGCTTAGGTTCAAACCAGGTTGATTTTGGAGGCATCACTTTTTTTGCATCGGCTATTGCCATAAGGTCGTTTATGGTTGTCGGATGCATTGAAAAGGCAACTCCATCATTGTTCTTGTGGACTCTTCTCTCCAGCTCCTTAACTCCTCTAATGCCTCCCACGAAATCTATCCTCCTGTCAGTTCTTGGATCCTCGATCCCCAGCACCGGCTTCAGGAGATTATTCTGCAGGATTGAAACATCAAGTCTGTCTACAGGATCGTTGTGGTTGAATGTCCCTATTTTAGCCCTAAGCTTGTACCATCTGCCTTCGAAATACATTCCATAGGTGTGTTTTCGCTGAGGCTTGAATGCGGCTTTGTCTTCATGCACTATCATGTCAAAATTTTCTCTCACCATATTGATGTATTCCTCTTTTTCAAGGTCATTTACGTCAAAAACCACCCTGTTGTAGTCCATAATCGCAAGATCCCTGTCAGGGAATGCTACCGCCAGAAAATAATTAAACTCCTCTTCGCCTGTGTAATCAGGGTTCTGCTTTCTGCGCTTCAGTCCCACCTTTACTGCTGAAGCTGCCCTGTGGTGTCCGTCTGCTATGTAGAGGCTTTCTATGTTCCCAAAAACATCTCCTACTTCCTCGATTGTGCGATCATCATCCACGGTCCACACTATGTGCTCAACGCCATCTTCTGCTGTAAATTCGTAAAGCGGGTCGTTCTTTGTCCATTTGTTTATTATCATGTCGATATTCTCATTGTATCTGTAAGTCAGGAATATCGGACCCGTATGAGCATCGCAAACATCCACATGGTTGATCCTGTCTGCTTCCTTTTCAGCCCTCGTATGTTCGTGCTTCTTAATGACGTCGTTCATGTAGTCATCTATTGATGTGCATCCCACTATGCCTGTCTGCATCCTTCCGTTCATTATAAGCCTGTATATGAAAAGATTCGCCTTTTTGTCCTGTATCATGGCACCTTCCTCAACAAGCTTGTCGAGATTTTCTCTTGCTTTCTCATAAACTTTTTTATCGTAAACATTAATATTCTCAGCCAAATCAATCTCAGCCTTATCAACATGCAGGAACGAATAAGGATTGTCCTTAGCCATATCCCTTGCTTCCTCACTGTCCATAACATCATATGGTAATGCTGCTATCTTGCATGCGTACTCTTCCTTTGGTCTCATTGCTTTAAAAGGCCTTAATATTGCCATAATTATCTCCTCCTATTAGTGAAAAAGTGTAAAAAAATGTCCCTCAGAATATCTGCAGGGACGATGGTTTCGCGTTGCCACCCTAATTGGCCACCAAACCATAAGCTGTGGTAACCCTCTCAATCGATTTATCGGTCTTGCCGTACTGCTCTTCGCAATATTCCTCCGAGGCGGATTCACAGCTTTAGGGGTATCAGTTCTCACCAACCACTGACTCTCTTGACCTCCGTCTGCTGCTACTATTCTCTTCACCGGAATTATTCAGTTATCTATGTTATACAATTCGCTGCTAATCGAATGTCAAAAGCATGCACTCGAACAGGTCCTTAATACATTTGCCTTCTGCGTATTGTGTGCAGTTTGCACAGGTTTTTCCTGCGCAAGAGGATACTAACCTACCTCTTTTGTAATTAAAGCATTTTCTTGCCACGTTCATCATCTGTTCTCTGTTTCCCATCATTAATATCCTCCTTTTACAAATTTTTTAAATAAAAAAAGCCCATCAATCCCTAACAGGGACGATTGACTCGCGTTGCCACCCTAATTGGCCACCAAGGCAAAGCTTTGGTAACCCTCTCAATCGATTTATCGGTCTTGCCGTATTGCTCTTCGCAATATTCCTCCGAGGTGGATTCACAATATTAGTTGGTATCAGCTCTCACCATTCGCTGACTCTCTTGACCTCTATCTACTGTTACTGTTCTCATCACTGGAAGTATATAATTTTTTCTAAAATAAAAAGCCAATCAATCCCTAACAGGGACGATTGACTCGCGTTGCCACCCTAATTGGCTATCAAGCATACGCTAAGATAACCCTCTCAATCGATTTATCGGTCTTGCCGTATTGCTCTTCGCAATATTCCTCCAAGATGGATTCACAACATTAGAAGGTATCAGTTCTCACCAAACACTGACTCTCTTAACCCCTATCCATTGCTACTATTCTCTTCACAGGAAAATATTTTGTTTATAATGTATAGCTTAATATGAATTTTCTGATTTGTCAATACTCTTTTTAAAATATTTTCAATATTTCCTTTATTGTTCAGGATCTCCGCAATGAGCAGCCTTACTTAAGATCCAGATGCGTTATAATCTCTTTCTGGGTCTGATTAATTCTCTTTCCTTTGTAGAGAATCGCATTTTCAGGGCACAGGTGTATGCATCTCAAACACAGTATGCAGTTGCTGTGGATTATAGCCTGCCCTTCCTCAAATGTGATATTCCCTTTCGGGCAATTCCTGAGACAGAGTCCGCATTTTATGCATGCATCGCTTGCGATAAGATTTTTTGAAAACTTTGGTATGGTTTTTCTGAAGTTCTTACCCACAAAGGAGCCTATATTCTTCCTTAAAGCTGAAGTCTTGGCTTCCTGATCCTTATCTTTGCTGAAATCGCGCGCAAGCTTTCTTATCTTTCTCTCTGCAGCGATCAGCACCTTGTATATTTTTTTATCAGATGGTTCCTTGCCCAAATAAAAATAAAAATTATTCGGCATTTCGACCATTGCCTCGCACGCGACATCGTATCCTTTTTTCTCCAGTTCAGTGGAGATTCTCTTTACTGCAGAACCGCGTGCTCCCCCCTGGGTTGAATAAACTATGCATCTGGTTCTTGCTTCGCTCTCATGGATGGTACCGACAAAGTCTTCCACTATTTTCGGCTCAATTTCCGCATATACCGGTGTGCCTATCACAAGAAAAGAATACCCGCTGATGTCAGCCTTCTTCTCCTCTTCGATGCTTTTTATATCAAGCTGAATATCGTATCTGACAAAAACGTCCTTTAGCTTATCAGCCACCCATTTTGTGTTACCGGTTCCGCTGAAATAATACAAAACGCCTTTCATTCTGTGATCTCACCTCCTAATCTTTGAGACTGTGCTCTATTCTTCTGATTCCTCTTTGTAAATTTTTCTGTATTTGTTCATCAGGTCGCTCTGTATGTCTGCTCCAGGCGGAGGAGTAAATGTAATCGCATTGGCTCCAGCTGCTATTGTCTCCCTTATTGACTCAACCGTAGGCCCTCCGGTTGCAATGATAGGGAATAACGGAAATTTATCTCTTATCATCTTCACTATCATGGCTGTCTTTCTGGCTCCCGATACGTTGATAATAGTCGCTCCCGCCTTTATTCGCGCATCAAAATCTTCGAATTCTGAAACAACCGTGACAACTATTGGAATATCTATAGTTTCCCTCATCTGAACTATTGTATCGTTCAGTGTCGGGCTGTTGACGACCACACCCATTGCTCCCTTGAATTCCGCATCCAGGGCAAGATTGACCACCCTTTTTCCCGTGGTGATGCCTCCGCCTACACCGCAAAAGACAGGTATGTCGGCTGAATTGATTATTGCCTCAGTTATGACAGGCTGAGGAGTGAACGGGTAAACCGCAATGATAGCATCGGCATTTGTGTTCTTTATTACAGCCACATCGGTACTGAATACAAGTGACTTTATCCTTTTGCCGAATACCCTTATACCGCTGGCTTCCCTTATGACTTCGGGCACCTCTATCATATGGCTTCTCAATATTCCTTTTATTTCAGGCACATATTTATTATTCATATTTTTCCTCCATTACATCTTGCCACTCAAGTTCTCTTATCACTTTTCTCACTATTCTTTTGCCTATCTCGTCCTCCTGCATCTCTTCAAGGACGTTCTTTATGTTTATCCACTCCGCATCGTCAACCTCGGGTGATTTTTTTAATTCGCCTGATTCGTAATTCGCCATAAATGTGAGCATTACTATCTCCTTTGCCTCGAGATAGTCGCTTCCCAGATATTTCAGATCCTTTATATTAAGGCCAGCCTCTTCTTTAACTTCCCTGTGTACAGCATCCTCAACCTTTTCGCCGTGGCCTACATATCCTGAAAGCAAAACTTTTGAATTTTCGTATGTGTAATTCTGCTTAAGAAGCAGAATGTCTCTCTCTTTAATTATCGCCACTACAATGCACGGTTTCGGCGTGTCAAAAAACATCATGTCATCATGTGGACAATAAGGAACTATTCCTTCATCCCAGCTTTCCCTTTGCTGCAGCTTCGTTCCGCAAATTGGACAATAAATAAATTTCATATTGTTTACCTCTCATAGATATTTTAACCCTTACTACATTATAAATTTTTACGAGCCGCAATACAACTATAATAAGATTGGGACACTGTCCATCAACGTGATGTGATTCTCTCCCACATCACAGTTGTAGGCATATAAATCCACTCCGTTTTCACTTGCTTCCCTGAGAGCCTCTCCAAACTGCTTGTCTCTTTCGTCATGAGGCTTAAAGCAGTATGCATCCCTCATCTGTATGAGAAACAGAACTCCTGCTCCGCCCTTGTTCCTGCGCACATCAATCAGCTCCCTGAGATGCTTCCTGCCTCTCTCTGTCGGAGCGTCCGGGAACATGGCAACCCCGCTTTCCTCCAGAGTTACTCCCTTAACTTCAAGGAAATAAGTCGCATCGTTCCCGTCTGTCAGCCTAAAATCGAATCTGCTTGTCCCGTAAGTCTTCTCCCTCTCCACCTCTGCGTATCCTTCAAGTCCGGGTATTCTACCCGCATTTAGGGCCTCAGCCACAACTTTGTTCGGTATCTGGGAGTCAATGTTTATTATCTTTTCCTGTTTATAGCATGCTATCAGGTCATATTTTGTTTTCCTGTTTTCCCCGTTTTCTTCCCTGAGAATCACTGAGGATCCCGGGATCAGTATCTCCCTGCATCTGCCTGTGTTCGGCACATGCACCATAGTCTCTTCGCCCTCTATGTCAACGTAGGCCTGGAACCTGTTAGGCCTGTGTATAAATCTCGCCATTATGGTATTCTTTACTATCTTCAATGCCACACTCCTCCACATAAAAATCAAGAGCGAAAAGCATCAAGTAATATTCTACGCATGCCTCCCACTCTAATTTTTCCTAAAGTTCGGTTCTTCCTTCCAGCGCCTTGGCCAGGGTCACCTCATCTGCATATTCCAAGTCTCCGCCCATCGGAATTCCGTGAGCTATTCTTGTAACCTTTACACCGAAAGGTCTTAAAATCTTCGATATATACATCGCTGTGGCTTCGCCCTCAATATTGGAGTTTGTTGCCACAATAATTTCTTTAAGGTCACCGTTTACCCTTCTGATAAGCTCTTTAAGCTTGATGTCCTCGGGTCCCCTACCCGCCATCGGTGATATTGTTCCATGAAGCACATGGTACATGCCGTTGAACTCTTTGATCCTTTCCACGGCAATTATATCCTTCGGCTGTTCCACAACACATATAATAGATTTGTCCCTGTTCGGGTTCCTGCATATTGCACAGGGATCCGTATCAGTATAGTTTCCGCACACAGAACAGTATTTTATGGTTCCCTTTGCGCTTATAAGAGCTTCAGCAAACTCCTTCACTTCATCTCCAGGCAGGTTCAACACATGGATTGTCAGCCGCTGCGCCGTCTTATATCCTATCCCGGGAAGCTTTGCAAATTCCTCTATCAGTCTTTCAATTGCCACCGGATAAAAATCCAAATCATTCACCTCTTATAATCCAGGAAGGTTCATTCCGCCTGTCATTTTGCCCATTTCAGCAGCACTTTCTGCCTCTGCTTTTCCTATAACCTCGTTTACTGCTGTCAGTATAAGGTCCTGCAGCATTTCGACGTCATCAGGGTCAACCACCTCGGGTTTAATCTTTATGTCCATCAGCTGCTTCTTTCCGTTTGCATATGCAGTTACAGCTCCGCCCCCTACTGCAGCTTCATAAATCTTACTCTCAAGCTCTTTCTGCTTGTCTTCCATCTGTTTCTGAAGTTTCTGAGCCTGCTTTAACATATTATTCATGTTAGCTCCGCCCCCGAAGCCACCAAATCCACCTTTTGCCATATTCATTTCCTCCTTAAAATTCCTTTATGTTGATTCCGTTATTATTATACCAAAATAGAAGTTTTTACTCCATAGCTTATTCTTCAATAATTTCCACAAAATCCTCGCCGAATGCCTGCTTTATCAGATCTTCCTTTGCAACCTCGGTTTTCTCCTCGTCAATCCTGTATCTCACGGATACCTGTTCACCCAGAACCTCTGAGAAAACACTGTTTACTACCTTCTTGTTGTCTTCCTTTTCGAGTCTATCTTTGTTGAATCTAAAGTTCATTTCGTATTTTATAGTTATTATTCCATTTCTGCAGTCCGACACCTCACCTGTTGTAAGGGCAGCAAAGAGCGTCATCAGCCTCCTAGCCTTGAAGGCCTCCAGGATATCCTTCCATTTTTTCCTTATGCCGTCCAATGTAAGGGAGGATTCCATGTTTTCATTCATGACCGGCCTTATGATCTCCTCTTTTTTTGGTTTAACCAGGGCAGCCGTTTTCACCTCTTGAGCAGGGGGTTGCACTCCCTCAATTATCCTTTCGCAGGAAACTTTCACCTCGCCCTGTCTGTAGGATTCCTCTAGCCTGTTCAGCCTTGCCAGCATAACCTCTTTTGAGGTGTCATACTCAATTTTGCACATCTTTATAACGGAAAGCTCAAGATATATCCTGCTCTGCTTTATCCATTTTGTCTGCTCCTCTGTGTCCTGAAGTATGCGGATATTCCTCATAATCTCCTCAACCCTGATGTTTGATGCCTGGTCCCTCAGAAGGTCTATGTTCTCATCGGACATGTCAATTACATCCGTTGCGTTCTGGCTTACCTTTATAACAAGAAGGTTCCTCATATGGGATATCATGTCGCGTATGAAGTTATATATGTCCCTTCCGCTGTAGACAACCTCATCAACCACCTTCATAGCCTTGTCGATGTCCCTGCTGATGATCGCATCCGTCAGCCTGAGCAGGTTCTCGTTAGTGACAAGTCCCAGCATATCCAGCACGCTATCGTACTCGACCTTGCCTTCACCCATGGAAATAGCCTGGTCGAGTATGCTCAGCGCATCCCTCATTGCTCCGTCGGACATCCTTCCTATGAGCTGCAGGCTTTTGTCGTCTGCAAAAATCCCCTGCTCGTCAACTATCCTCCTGAGCCTATCGAAGATTTCCGAGGATTTTATCCTCCTGAAATCGAACTTCTGGCACCTGGATAATATGGTGACCGGCAGTTTCTGCGGGTCGGTTGTCGCCAGGATGAATATAACATTGCTCGGAGGCTCCTCCAGCGTCTTGAGGAAAGCGTTCACCGCTTCAGCTGTCAGCATGTGTACCTCGTCCATTATATAAACCTTGTATCTTCCTTCCTGCGGAGGATACTTGACATTTTCAATTATGTCCTTGATGTCTTCCAGCTTTCTTTTTGAAGCTGCGTCCATCTCTATGACATCTATTAGTATACCGGCATTTATCTTTCTGCACATCTCGCATTTGTTGCAGGGCTCTCCGTTCTGGATATCCAGGCAGTTAACGGCTTTGGCAAGGATCTTTGCCGTTGAAGTCTTGCCCGTCCCCCTTGTTCCGCAAAAAAGATAGGCATGTGCTATCCTGTTTTTTATTATCTGGTTTTTAAGTGTTACGGTTATATGCTTCTGGCCAACAACATCGTCGAATGTGCTTGGCCTCCATTCCCTGTATAGTGCCGTGTAAGACAATCGCTTCACCTTCTCATTTTTACTTGCAATTACATTATAATACATAACAAAAAAGATACCAACCTTGGTATCTTAATTTTAAAATAAATGCCGCGCACCTTGCTTTGGCATACAATCTATGAACGTTACCTGTACAGTTAACTCAAACCAGGTTGATCCACGGCACACGAAAAGTTTCACTTACCGCTGCTTCCTTCCGGATCTGACGGAGTTCATGAGTTTCCGTTGCGTGGGACCAAGTTCTCAACGCCACTTTTACAGGGCAGACCCCACAAATTATAGTCTAGGCAAGGAGTTCAATCCTGCTGTAGCGGATTGCAGGTTACAGGGCACCGCTAGTTCCCCATCTAGCACGGCAAAGTCTTAATGGCGGAGAAAGGGGGATTCGAACCCCCGGTAGAGTTTCCCCTACACACGCTTTCCAGGCGTGCTCCTTAAACCGCTCGGACATCTCTCCATAATAGGTTTACTCATGAATTGCTGTGTTGCTTTTTTATCTGCAATATTAAATATTATACTATGATTATCTTTTTAATTCAATAGTTTTGGTCAAAATATTCTCCATGGTCTCAAATACCCCGCTCCAGGACAGCTTCTTTATGCTCTCATAAACAAAGTCCTCGTCAGAATTCTCATGCTTGAGCATCCTGTTGAACTGCGTTTCGATCGCTTCCCTAAGCCTTTGTTCAAAGCCGGGCAGCTCGTTCTCATAGGGGTCGTCTATCCCTTCCATTGCAGGCATATCCACATATTCTATTATCCCGCTGCTGTTTATTTCCATTCCTATCCATCCCTTGACCCCTGGCAGATCCGTAGTTACAACCCTTAGCCCTGAAGCCATAGCCTCTATAAGCACAAGAGGCAGCCCCTCGTAGAAGGACGACAGTATGAATATGTCCGAGTTCCTGAATAGCCTTGAAAGTTTATCCTGAGGAAGATTGCCTGTGAATACGACCTCATGCCTGCATTCTTTTGCCGCAGCATAAATACTTTCGGCCTCGTCGCCGCTGCCAGTGCCTGCAATTGTCAGGCGTAGCTTCTTATTATAGAAATCCAGGCCGCCCACTGCGCTAATGAGCGAAACAACCCCTTTTGAGCGGTTCAGCTTGCCTGCGTAGACCAGTTCCACAGAATGAGGGTTTACTCTGCAGTCCTCCCTGTGGAAAATGTAGGCATTGTAGCCGCTCCCGATGACATGGATTTTATCATCGCCTATGCCGTATTCCTGGGCTATCCTGCCCTTCTGGTAGTCGTTCAGCGCGAATGCCAGGTCGAGTTTGGAGCAGCCCTCCCTTGCATAGCCTGCAAACCTCTCGGCCTGAACCAGCTGCCTCAGATCGGTTCCATGGCAGACTGCAGCGAGAATAATGTCCGGAAAAAGCTCCCTCACGAAGGCGGTCAGTATCCACAGGTGGTGGCATATTATGGCATCGGGCTTGAACTCATCTACAGCTCTTGTTATGACTTCCCTGAAGGCGTTTTTCCACAGCAGGAGCATGTCATCCGTCATATCCCTGTATTTAGTGCTCTCATAGGGCATCATGTCGGTCATGCCTGCCATGCTGAAGGTCAGCTCTGCAGAATGGAAATATACAGGGTAAAAGGTTATGTCGTTATCGCCTCTGAAGACAAACTCCTCCCCCTTGTTTAATGCAGCCACGAAAGCCTGCTCATAATCCTTCTGGTCTGCCTCTCTCATCATCGCCTGAAGATAAGTGCCGCTGCCTGTCTTTTCAGGTCTCTGGGCCGTTATATGAAGCAACCGATTCATAACCTCACCTCCTTGATTTTTCTTGCGTCGCTTTTTATCTATTTTACATCAGATTGCACTATAATGAAAGCAAGAAGCATCATTGATTTGCCCACAGGTAAATGTTATTGTTATATTGAGATAATTCACAAATCAATAGGAGGAATTGTATATGAAAAAAGCTGATCTTCAGACACCGGCTATTCTGGTTGATCTAGATATTTTAGATTACAACATTAAACGTTTTCAGGACTTATGCGATAAAAACGGCAAACAGCTCTGGCCGATGGTCAAAACCCACAAAAGCATGGAGATGATAGATATTCAGGTAGCTGCAGGAGCTACCGGATTCCTATGCGGCACACTCGATGAATGCGAGAGACTCTGCCGCGGCGGCGTGAAAAACATAATGTATGCATACCCTGTTGCAAGCGATGTCAACATCAGGAGAGTCATCGAGCTGTCTAAGAAATGCAACTTCATAATACGAATCGACAACTATGAAGGCGCGCAGATGCTCAATTCGGCTGCACTTGAGGCAGATGTGAAAATAAATTACACCATTATAATCGACAGCGGACTGCACCGCTTCGGGATAATACCTGATGAGGCCGTGGCTTTCGCCGATTCCTTGAAGGGACTGCAGTCAATGATTTTTAAGGGTATTTCAACACATCCTGGCCACGTTTACTCCTCAGTTAAGCATGATGAAGTCCAAAAGTATGTGGCGGATGAGAGGAATTCTGTCAAGACTGCCGCCGATGCACTAAGGGCTGCAGGCTATAATGTGGAACTCATCACCAGCGGCTCCACCCCTACATTTTTCGGCTCTGTTTCTGATGAATACATAAACGTGTTCCATCCTGGCAATTATGTATTCAATGACTATATACAGCTTTCAATTGAAGTTGCAAAAGAATCCGAGTGCTCTCTTTCTGTCTATGCGACAGTTATTTCCCATCCTTCACCAGATGTATTCATCTGTGATGCGGGAACAAAATGCCTTGGACTTGACCAGGGTGCCCATGGCAACACTTCAATAAAAGGACACGGCTATGTCAAAGGCCATCCTGAGCTGACAGTGGATACACTGTCGGAGGAAGTAGCAAAGATGTTCGTTCATGGAACAACCGCTCTCAAAATCGGAGATACAATCGAGATCATCCCGAATCATGCCTGCTCATCAGCAAACCTCACAAGCTACCTGATAGGATGCAGAGGCGATAACGCTGAGAAGCTTATAACTATTGATATGAGGAGCAATTCCACAGCGAAGAACTTCAAATAATCGAGAAAACCGCCGGTGATCTGAACTGCTCCCTGTCAAGTAGACAGTAAAGTAATAAAAAATCATTAAGCTGCAAAGGCTTGGTTTCTCACCTGTAGAGGAGCCGAGCCTTTGTATTTTGCCTGGTACCTCTTGTTATTGTAGAAATAGATATATTCTTCGATTGCGCTTTCCAATTCGTCATAAGTCCTGAAGTTATTGAGATAATACATTTCGCACTTAAGGATGCCCCAGAAACCTTCCATAGGAGCGTTATCTAAGCATCGCCCTACTCTTGACATACTTTGAGTACAACCTGCGTCATCGAGCATCTTGCGGAAAACTTTGGATGTATACTGGAATCCTCGATCACTATGAAAAAGTGGCTTTGCATCAGGATTTTCGCCGATTGCCAGATTGAAGGTTCTGAATGCCAGATCATTATTGTTGCTGTGACCTACTACGTAGGAAACAATACTTTTGTCTCCCAAGTCTAAAATCGCACTAAGATAAGCTTTTTTACCATCACCGTACTTGAATTCCGTTATATCTGTGAGCCACTTCTGATTTGGATTCTCTGCATTGAATTCACGATTAAGTATGTTTTCCGCAGTAACCTGAGGCGTACTTGGGATATAGTTGTTTCTTTTTCGTCGAATCACTAATTGCAGGCCTAGCCGCCTCATCAATCGTCGGATTCTCTTAACATTATACTTAACACCAGACTCTACCTCGATCCTGGTGACGATTCTCCGAGGACCAAAGATACCGCCTCGTTCAGCATAATGCTTGATAATCTGTGCACAAATCCAATCCTCTTCCGAGGGACCCTGGATTTCTGGCTTATTAAGCCATTTATAGAAACCTGATTTAGAAACTGAAAGAATTTCGCACATCAAAGTTACTGGATGCCCCTTTACTTCGGCAGTGTCACGAATGACCACATACTCTATGTCTTCTTTTTTGTAGTGTATGCCAAACGCATTTTCATTTCTTCTAGTTTTTTTTTAAGCTCAACCTCGATTTCCAAACGCTGCAGTTTAGCTTTAAGCAATTTGTTCTCTGCTTCAAGGCGCTCCACATTGTCCATGTCTTCTAGGGCCTTACCCTTGCCGCGGGTATCCTTCAATGCTGTAACGCCTTTGGCGTTATATTTACCCACCCAACTGTATACCTGCTGGTAGGAGACATTATACTTTTTCGCGGTAGCATTATAGTCCTGGCCATTTTTCAAGCAGTCTTCGACAATCTCAATCCGTTCCTCGTATGTGGTTTTCCTTCCCTTGGTCATAATGATCCCTCCACCAGTCTTGTAAGACTTGAGTTTCTTATGATCATTATAAAGCTTTAACCAGTCTAGAATCTGCTTTTTTGAGCGAATTTTGTACTTAATTGTTAGAGGAGTTAAACTTATTCCACCTCTCAGGTATTCTTCTACGACCATATGCTTAAATTTTTCGGAATAGGCCTGATTTTTGCGAGTTTCCCGAAAGGCGTGTTCGCCTTGGCTTTTGTATTGTGAAACCCAATACAGTATAGTATTGTGATCACAGCCATATCTTTTGGCTAGCTCAATGCTCGATACATTTCTTTCTAAATACTCCCTAACGATTTCCGTTTTAACATCTTGACTGTACTTGCTTTTTCTACCCATGAAAATACTCCCCCTATGATAAACAGTTTTGTTTTTTAACTGTCTACCTTAAGGGGAGCATATCAATCAGCCGGCGGTTTAGGTTATTCTTTTATGTGTGGCGTGAGTGGCACATCCGGATCTCCGAATGGTTTGACCTCTTCAATTTCCTCTACTTTCTTTTCTCCATCTTCTTTCATTTCTTCACTTTCGTGTTTTGAAGGCGTCCTGGACATGCCTCCGACTCCAAATTGTTTCATCTCCCCTTCTTTTTCTTCTTTGTTTACCCTCCCATGTATATGCGGTGTCAGCGGCACTTCAGGGTTCCCGAAAGGTTTGATTTCATCGACTCCCTTGTGCTCATGGTAATGGATATGGATATGCGGTGTCAGCGGCACTTCAGGGGTTCCGAATGGTTTGACTTCACCGCCTCCCTTGTGATCATGGATATGGATATGGATATGCGGTGTCAGCGGCACTTCCGGATCACCGAACGGTTTGATCTCCCCGACTCCCTTAACTTCTTTTTCTTCGATATGGGGTGTTAGAGGCAATGTTCCCTTTTTAATCTCTTCTTCGTTATACATAATTATCCCTCCTATTTAATTTGCTATGTTTATTCTGAATATTCATATAATTAATTATACATCAAATTTGAAAAAAAGGAATGTTTTTTTCAAATTTTATTGGTTTTTAATGCCTATTAATGAAAAAAACAAATGTACTATACTTTAATATCAAATTCGATTAGAATTTACTTATTAGACAAACAAGATTTAAGGTGATTTAATGATCAATAACACTGAAATTAAAATATCTGTAAGAACCCTGGTTGAATTTATTTTCCGTTCCGGAGACATAGATTCCCAATTTATAAGCAATTCAAGGGCTTTGGAAGGAACCAAGGCGCATCAAAAAATCCAAAAGGACAATAAGGATAAAGGGTATACGCCCGAGGTAACCCTTAAATATACTTTAGAATATAAAGGTTTCAATTTTATTGTTGAAGGCCGTGCAGATGGCATAATCTCTACCGATAACACTGTTGTTATAGATGAAATAAAGTCAACAAACAGGCCACTGGAATATATAGAAGAGAACTATAACGAAACACATTGGGCACAGGCAAAATGCTATGCCTTTATTTATTGCGAACAAAATAACGCTGAACATATGGTTGTTCAGCTCACTTACTATCAATTGGAAACAGATGATATAAAAAAATTCGCAAACACTTATACCCGGAATGAATTAAGAGAGTTCTTTTATGATCTGCTTCAAAAATATTTGATTTGGGCAAGTATAACCAGGGATTGGGTTGTTAAAAGGGATGGCTCTATAAAAGAACTTGATTTCCCTTTTGAAAAATACAGGAAGGGTCAGCGAGAGTTGGCTGTTTCAGTATACAAGACAATCGCTGCGAACAAAAAAATATTTATACAGGCACCAACGGGCATTGGGAAAACCATTTCAACATTGTTTCCCGCAATAAAAGCAATAGCGGCCGGCCAAACGTCTAAGATTTTTTATCTCACGGCCAAAACTATTGTCAGGGGTGTTGTGGAAGAAGCATTTTCCAAAATGAAAGAGAATGGGCTTGAGTTTAAGGCAGTCACCCTTACAGCAAAAGATAAAATATGTTTTAAAGAGAAATCCATTTGTGATCCGGAGCATTGTGAGTTTGCCAAAGGCCATTTTGACAGGGTGAATAACGCAATCCTTGATATACTGCAGCAAGAAAATTATTTCACTCGACAGGTCATAGAAGCCTATGCCAGAAAGCATACAATATGCCCATTTGAGTTCTCACTGGATTTGACTCTTTGGTCTGATTGTGTGATTTGCGATTATAACTACGTGTTCGATCCAAGGGTATATCTTAAAAGGTTTTTTTCTGACAATACAGGGGAATACACATTCCTTATAGACGAGGCTCACAATCTGGTTGACAGGGCCAGAGAAATGTATTCCGCCGAGCTGTATAAAAAACCTATGCTTGATCTAAAAAGAATGTTTAAAGATGAAGATCCAAAAATAGCAAAGTCGCTAGGCAAATTAAATACATTCATGATCTCAATGAAGAAATTATCCGAGGATGACAATCACTTCATCCAGGAGAGCGAACCTAAGGAAATATATCCTTTGATCAAGAAATTCATCAGTGTATCAGAAGAATGGCTGGCCAAAAATGAAGGCAGCGAACTGCACGAGAAACTGCTCGAGATGTACTTTAACGTATTGACTTTTATGAGGTCAGCAGAATTCTACGATGAACGGTACATTACCTATGTCGAAAACAGCAAAGATGACACTAAAATAAAATTGTTTTGTCTTGATCCGTCCCACCTGCTGAGCGAAGCGATCAAGAGAGGCAAATCAGCTATATTCTTTTCTGCAACATTATCACCTATTGAATATTTTTCTGATGTTTTGGGCGGAGGAACTGACAGTTATAAGCTAAGACTCTCTTCACCCTTTGATATAGATAACAGAGCGTTATTTATATCAGATAATATCTCGACAAAATATAGAAACAGGGATAAGACCAGTGCGTCGATAGCAAAATATATAAATTCGGTTTTATATCAAAAGCAAGGCAACTATATAGCATATTTCCCATCATATAAATATATGAATGATTTATATGACGTATTTAAAGAAAACTACCCGGATGTCACTACAATCATACAATCCAATAATATGTCTGAAGAGGCTAGGGATATTTTTCTTGGTGAATTCCGTGATGATGCCAAGGGTGGAATTTTGGGTTTTTGTGTATTGGGAGGAATATTTTCTGAAGGGGTGGACTTGAAACATGACCAATTGATTGGTTCGATAATTGTAGGAGTAGGCCTGCCTCAGATTTGCTTCGAAAGGAATATCATAAAGGACTATTATAATAAAAAGAACAACTCCGGATATGAGTATTCATATATTTATCCAGGAATGAATAAGGTTTTACAGGCAGCCGGAAGGGTTATAAGAACCGAAACTGATAAGGGTGTAATTTTTCTCATTGATGAAAGGTTTACTAACAAGAGTTACCTTCAATTATTCCCCAAGGAATGGTTTCCTAATATCAGGGTAGGAAATTCCCAAGAGCTTGAGAGGGGCTTGAAGGCCTTTTGGACAAAAGCGCCAAACAACGGTCTATAAATTAAAATAGCCGGTAATTTCTTACCAACTCTTTAACTCCGATATTAATTTGGCGGAGACGGTGGGATTCGAACCCACGTGCCCGTGAGGACAAAACGATTTCGAGTCGTTCTCGTTATGACCACTTCGATACGTCTCCAGGTGACTACTAATACATTATACTAAAATATTCTGAGCAAATCAAATTTATTGTGCAAATCTCCAGCAATTGGTATTATTCTTGTATCGGAGGGATGATTATGAAACACGAATTTTACACGCTGTCCAGGTATCTGTTTTTGAATATAGAGAGGGAATATGCAAAGATTGTGGAGAAATCAGGTGTTACGCTTCCTCAGCTGAGGATACTCTGGATTATAAGCGCATTCCCGGGTGCCAATTCCAGCCTGATTTCAAAGATCGGCTGCTGGACCCCGCCGACTGTCTCCAGGATGATAAAGATACTGCTGGAAAAGAAACTCATCAACAGGGATATTTCGAAAAACAAGTCAAAGGGTATCCACCTCACTGATCAAGGAATTGAAATAATTCAGGCAAACAAGCAATCTTACGGCAGTTCATTTCCCCTGTTGAAATTATTGAGGGTTTCCAGAGAAGATGAGCTCGACAGCCTGATCGGCATATACAGATATACAGCACTGGAATCAGGGAACGCCTACATAATGGATTATATTGACAGGATAAATGAACTGTCTCTTAAAATTGACTATTCTACTTTCCCTAATGCTGACCAGTCTAAGCTTAAAAGCCTTGTAGCGTTATACAATCTTCTCAGGATTTTTGTTCTCTCTGCGGAGAACGCCTACAGCCTTCTTCTCAAAAAGCTTGACCTCACATACCCCCAGAGGGCGGCTCTTACGATTATACGCGCCTACAGAGGGGTAACATCCTCACATCTTGCAGAAATCGCTCTCTGGTCGCCGTCATCCGCCAATCTCGTGGTAAAAAACCTGCTGGCTAAAGACCTTATATACAAAAACAAAGGGAACGTAAAAAATTCCCTTCACATATACATCACCAGAAAGGCTGAAAAACTGCTCGATATGGATTCGGAAGAGAACGAAAATAAAATCGGCACATTGAACCTGCTGGACACTGTGCCGTCGTATAAACTAGAAGAGCTGAACAGCTTCCTTCATTATTTGAACGAATCCGTCAACAACCACATGGTTGTTGATTTTATCGACAGGTGCCTATACCCTATCAAGAAGCTTCAGTAGACCGTATATCAGGGCTTGAGGTGAAGGCGGACATCCTGGTATCGTCAGGTCCACGGGGAAGATTTCGCTTAACATGTTCACTACCCCATAACTTTCCTTGAAGATACCGCCGTCATGAGCGCAGGCTCCTACGGCGATCACTATCTTTGGTTCCGCCATGGCCTCATAGGTCTTTATTAGCGCTTCCTTCATGTTTATGGCGACCGGCCCTGTCACTACTATACCGTCCGCATGCCTCGGGGATGCGGAAAAGTCAATGCCGTACCTTGAGAGAGAATAATAGTTGTTGGACATTGCCGAAAGCTCAAGCATGCAGGCGTTGCAGGATCCTGTATCTACGGACCTCAGAACCAGGGACCTGTTGAATTTCTTGTATATTTTCTTCCTCAGGTCGTCTCCTGCAAGCTCAAGGTCTGCAATCCTGTACTCATGACTGTTTGAAATCGCCTCCTGGCTGCAGGCGTCGATGCATTTACCGCAGTAGATACAACTCTTCCCGTCAATTCTTGCCTTCCCGGTTTCAATCTTAATAGCTCCTACCGGGCACTCTCGGCTGCATTTGCCGCAGCCGCTGCAGCTGTCTTTCACTTCTATCCTCCCGTAGGAATTTTCATTCGCATAAAGAGGATCTTTTACTGACTCTTTTCCGTACTTAATCCTGTCATATATAAATCTCATAACACTACCTACCTATCATTCTCAGAATACGACATGTTCAAGCTTTTGTTGCAGAGCGGAAAATCAGGCACTATCTCGCCCATGACTGCATAGGTCAGCCCTCTCCAGTTTGCGAAGGAAGGCGTCTTCATATAGATTCTTTCGAATCTGTTGTCCCTGCCAGTTTGCCCGTAGATGATCAAATCCCCTTTCACGGTCTCGACCGATACTATTGCCTCTAGCCCTTCCTTCAGTGCGATGTCGTTTCGCTCCTTGGGGACGGTTCTTCCGTCAATGAACTCAATAGCCCCTTTGATGTAGTCAAATGCATTGCGTATCTCTTCAAGCTTCAGCTTGTAGCGTTCGAATACACCGCCGAGGGTCTCTGTAAGTACAGGTTTCTTCATCTTGGGATAAAGCTCATAGCTGAAGCTGTTCCTCACATCGTATATTATTCCGCTGGCCCTGCCCGCAACTCCAGTCATGCACAGCTTCACTGCCTTGTCATTCCGAATTATCCCTGTGTTCTCCACCCTGTCAAGGAAGGATACGGTGGCAAGTGTCACTTTAGCAATTTTATTGAATCTGTCCATAATTGCGCCCATTGTATCCATAATATCCACAGAATTCACATTTTTGTATTCCACATTGTTTCCGCAGGGGATTATGGAATTCCTCAGGAACCTGCTGCCGGTTACCCTCTCACAGAGCTGATGGACCAGCTCTGAAAGATAGCTGAACTTTTTTGCAGGATAGCTGAACCCTATATCGACACATATCCCCGCGACATCCTCAAGGAAGTTGTAAGCCCTTTCAAGCTCTAGCAATAAGACCCTGAGGGCTTTTATATCCTCTGGCGTCTGGTAGCCGTTCAGGCTCTCAACCAGGTGTGCATATCCTTCGGAATAAGCCGCAGTTGACTCTCCGGATACTCGCTCGAATATAAGGCTGAGCTTGTTTGCATCGACGTTCTCCATCATCTTTTCGATGCCCCTGTGCTTGTACATGAGCCTAATCTCGAGGTTTTCGATGGACTCGCCAATGGCGCTGAAGCGGAAATGTCCGGGTTCTATGATTCCGGCATGCACCGGACCAACTGCTATCTGGTAGCCCCCTTCCCCTGCCAGGCCCTTGAATTCATATCTGTCAGTTTCATTGTTATCCTTTATCTTGGTGCCGTAAGCGAAATCCTTTCTCAGAGGATAGACTCCCCTTTCCCAGGCCTCATGCTTCACAAGGTTCCTGGTGTCCTTTCCGCCTGCAATTTCAAGCCCGTAGAGATCCGATATCTCTCTCTCGAATAAATGGGACTGGTAGACCAGATCCTGGATCGAGATTATACTGTCCTCGGTTCTGTACCTTATCACAACATAGTAGTTGTGCTTTCTGCTGATGAACAGGATACTGATTAAAAAGCCACCCCCTTCAATGTCCTGCTGGCAGAATTCAGCAGCAAAATTAAGTTTATGTGCTGTGTAGAGCATGGATGCAACATCCACAGCCTCTCCTTTCGGAACATAAACGTATAGTTCATTCCTGTTTTTTATGTTTGTGCTGTATTTTAGGTTATCCAACTTTTCCCGGAGCTGATCGATTTTCATACTTTCACTTCCTAACCGCAGATTATTTCAACTGCGCTGTTTAACAATGGATTCAAAATGTTGCTAAAAGTGGCGCTTATGAATATTATGAGTGCCGCCGCAACAAAAAGGGGAATAATGTTTTCCTTGTCTTTTTCCATTCTCACATATTCTTCTGAACCATCATTCAAGAAGATCATCTTTATAAAGGGAACCACGAATCCGGCGAAGGCAATTAAAAGGCTGAACGCCAGTATTGAAACCGCAATATATTCCCCATTATTGAAGCCGTTCTGAAGTATCTTCAACTCGCTGAAAAAGGATGCCGCCGGCGGAGTTCCGGTTATGACGAGTATACCAATAATGAGGAATATCGAGTTCATAGGCATCGTCTTTATCAGGCACTTGATCTTGCCAATCCTTTTAGTCTGGTATGCGTTCAATATGTTTCCTGAAACCAGGAAGAGAAGGCTCTTTCCGTAAGCATGAATAACCGAGTGGAGCAGGGAGCCGTATACGCCGAGGGGCCCTCCGAAACCGAATCCGATGCACATTATCCCTATGTTTTCAACGGAGGAGAAGGCCAAAAGCCTCTTATAATTTGTCTGTTTAAGAATGCTGAAGGTTGATATTATGAGTGATATGCAGCCAAAGACTATGAAGAGATATCTGATGTTCTGCATTCCATCCGCTATCCTTATTATTACATAGAACCTCACGATTACATACAGCGCCAGGTTTATGAGAATACCCGACATCATCGCGCTTATAGGTGACGGCGCCTCGCTGTGTCCGTCGGAGAGCCAGGTGTGCATAGGCGCTATGCCTGCTTTAGTTCCAATTCCTATGAATATAAAGGTGAAAGCTGCGATCAACGCAGTCCTGTTAAAGCCTTTGTCCCAGCTCAGTAGATATGTCCATTGCAGCATGGAGGTGTTTATCTCTGAGTTAAGAGAGTAAATAAACAGTATTATACCAATTAGCCCCATCGCAAGACCTACAGAGCATATTATTATGTATTTCCATGCCGCCTCAAGTGAAAGCTTGCTGTTGTTGAAGCCGATGAGAAATGCTGTCGCCAGCGTTGTTGCTTCAAGCCCGATCCACATCCCCATTATGTTATTGCTCATGCAGAGGAATATCATTGAGAAAACAAATATTTGGAAGAGAACGTAGTACACTTTTGCCTTATTCAGCGATATTACTTTTTCATCATATTCACCCTTGATGTACTTGTGCGAATACAGGGCTGTCATAACGCTGACTGCAGTGATTATTATCAGCTGTATCTGGCTCAGGCTGTCTATATACACGGCACTTCCGAAATAAAAAACGTGTCCGCTGTTTGCTACATCAAGCCCAATCAAAAAAGACAGGATCATCAGAAGAACCGTACCCATTATGTTTATATAAGATATGATGTTTATATTTTTTAACATTATTGATGCTGATATTGCCACAATGAATATCGCAATCATTAGATTTATATGCATTTTCCCACCTGCTATTCCTTTAGATTCGAAAGATAATCCGTATTCAATGAGTCGAAGGTTTTGTTTATGTTAAAGATCATTACTCCCATGATCATGGCGAGGATAAGCATTTCGAATACTATGCCGAATTCGATAATGGATCCCATTTTAACCATTGATATCTCAAACAAGACAACACCGTTTTCCATCGTTAAGAGCCCTATCATCTGGGTGATTGCTTTTTTCCTGCCCATCATCAGAATGGCTCCTGTTATTATGAGGATGCATCCCACCTTGAAAAGATAGTCCAAGAAGTTCCCGAGGAAGATGAAGCTCATCGCCACGGCTATCCCCATGACAATGTATGACCAGGATCCGCTAAGGATAAGGTCTGTCTCCCTCGCCAGCTTTGTATGTATTAGCGATCGGCTTATTATCATCGGGATGATAATAACCTTAGTTATTATTGTAAGTATAAACAGGATGTAGTAATGGTACTCCCCGGTCATGTACCCCTTTGAAAGGCACAGCAGCGCAATGGTCAGGGACTGGATAGCAAAGCCCCTGTTCAAGAGCCTTGCCCTCCTGAAGCCGGACATGGCTACCGCGGATATTAAAATCAACGAAATTAAAATTTCAATCATTGTCACACAGCTCCTCTAAAAAAAATTGATTACGATGGCAATCAGACTCAGTGAAAAGGCTGCGGAAAGCAGCTCAGGAACCCTGAAAAGCCTGAATTTCGCCATGGAGCATTCAATCAGCGATATAAAGCCCAGAATCACCAGCACCTTAATTATGTAGAAAATGAAGGAGAGGGCAATGGGAACAATTCCGATTGTTCCAGTCATCCCCATAGGGAAAAAGCAGTTTATAAATATGGTCACAAAAACCATGAGCTTGATGTAGGCTGCCAGCTCCATCAGGGCTAAATCTTTTCCTGATGTGTCTAGTATCATGGCTTCGTGGATCATTGTGAGCTCAAGATGCGTTTCCGGGTTGTCAACCGGCATCCTGGCATTTTCAGCCACAATCAAAACGGCAAAGCCAATAGCAGCTATTATATTCGCTATGTCGTACCCGTTCATACCTGCTGCAGCTTTATTGATGCTGAATATATTCATGGATCTTGTCTCCATATAGAGAAATGTAACTGTCAGGAACATTACGGGCTCAGCAAGCATGGATATGAAGAGCTCCCTGCTGCTGCCCATACCCCCGAAAGCGCTTGCTGAATCAAGTCCCGTAAGCGTGATGAAGAATTTCACCATTCCCAAGAGGAAGATGATCACAAAGAGATTCCCAATGAAGGAATTCCCGTCATTGAAGAAAACAGGCACCATGAAGGATGCTGTGATGCAAGCGCAGAGGCAAGCAGCCGGTGCAATGATGGTTATAAAAGAGCTGCTTTTTGACAGCACTCTGCCTTTTCCGAACAATTTGGCTATATTGTAGTATGGCTGGAGAACAGGGCCTGCTTTATAACCCCGGATCTCTGCCTTGAGGTTTTTGATTATTCCCATGAACAGCGGGGTAAGCATGAGCAGTATTAAGCTTTGAATTATATATAATAAGTATTTCATGGCTTCCCCTCCCTAAACAAATTTGAGAACCAGTATCAGCGAAATTATCAACGTGATGAAAATATAGGAAACATATATCTGTATTTTTCCGTAATGGATTTTTATGATCTTCGATGCAAGATAATCTACTGTCCAAATGACCCTTCGGTAGACATTAGCTTCAATTACATCCCTTACCTTTGCCCTGGTGTGGATAGATCCATCTATCTTTACCTCTTTCTT
>Ga0209540_10000761_pt1 | contig 27092 bp, 20 predicted proteins | sample BarGraIncu01121A_FD_184501 | JGI IMG/M metagenome (GOLD analysis project Ga0209540, IMG submission 184501) | Arctic peat soil microbial communities from Barrow, Alaska - Barrow Graham LP Incubations 011-21A (SPAdes) (version 2) | ecosystem: Environmental > Terrestrial > Soil > Wetlands > Peat... | reverse complement strand
GGGAACAGTTCAACACCGTCTGTTGTTTTTTGTAGGTTGGCGGTGAGCGGTCTCATCGTGAACCCCAACGTTGCTATGTTGGGGTTCACGATGGAGCTGTTCACCCCAACCTACCGTCGGCAAAAGATGAAGTTTTAAGCTGGACTGGGTACTGGCGGCTAATCGCAGGTAAAAAGACACAAGGTATTGAGGACATTTTCTGCCTGGCTTCTGGCTAAGGTGTTATTATTCTCGGGATGCCCATCCCTTCTTCCTCCGGGCCTGCGCGCTGGAGCGCTACGGCGCGCAAGCGGGAGAAGGTGCTCCGAAGGGGCGGATTAGGGCGTTGGCCCAGAGTGAAAAGACCAAACGGAGATTTATGCGCAGATTGACGCTGATTGGGATGCCTGGATCGGGGAAGAGCGCGGTTGGAAAAATCATCGCCGCCCGGCTCGGGTGGAAATTCCTGGACACTGACAAGGCTATCGAGGAGCGCCATGGTATGCCGCTGCAAACGCTCATCGATACCGTCGGTGATGGGCCGTTCAGACGCCTCGAAGAGGAGACCGTCCTGGATCTGGCAACTGCCGAGCCGGCCGTCATCTCCACCGGTGGCAGCGTTGTCTATTCGGATGCTGCCATGCTTCATCTTGCCGCGCTGTCGACCATCGTCTTTCTCGATGTCACGATCGCTGCGATACGCGCTCACATCGAGTCTGAGGCGCCGCGGGGCATTGTCGGCTTGACGGCTGGGGGTCTGGAGGAACTCTTTAAGGAGAGGCTGCCGCTTTACCGGCGCTACGCCGACGTGATCGTCACATTCGGCACGGAAACGCCCGAAGAAGCAGCGGCCAAGATTCTCTCCGCGTTACCTGAAGACTGGCAAAACGGCTGACCATGCATTGACTTATTCAACGGCCTCCCCTACTATTCATCAATATGGAAACCGCAACCAAGTCAAAAGCCGCTTCAAGATTCCGCCTCTCTGGACTCTCACTGATTCAGAAGATCAGCGTTGGCTATGCAGCCATGGCACTCTTCACCATGGCTGCACTCGCTTTCTCATCCATGAACATCTATGCACTGAACAGGACTGCCCGCGGGATCGCCAATAACCACCTCCCGGTCATCAGTTCCCTGATCAGACTGCGCACCTCGATCCTGGCGCAGGAAAGCTACGCGGGGAAATATGCAATCCTCAAAGACCCGACCTTCATCGAGCTGTTCGGCCAGCGGGAAAAGGAGACTCTCGCCGACTTGGCGGTTCTGGACCAAGCGGACTCTGGCAGCGACACCGCTACACTGAAACGGCTCTATGCCGATTACCGTTCGGCATCGGCCAGGCTTTTCGCCGGCAAGACGGGTGACACCGCACAGCTCCGCACGTCGGCAGTGAAACTGCTAAGCGGGGTCGACGCGGTCTACGTCAAGCGTCAGGAGCTGCTCCAGTCCGAGCTCCAGAGGGCAAGCCAGCAGCAGGAATCCACCATACGGTGGACCATCATCATATCCTGCGCCGGTTTCCTGCTCGCCATGGCCGTGGCCCCCTTCGTCACCTACCGCACCTTCCGCGCCATCAGGAGGCTGCAGAGCGCAACCCACCGGATTGCCGAGGGGGATTTCGACTACGACCCGCAGATCCCGGACGGAGACGAGATCGGCGACCTGGCCAGGGATTTCACGCGCATGGCGGCGCGGCTCAAGGATCTGGAGCAGATCAGCCTGGACGCCAGCCCGCTCACCCGGCTGCCGGGGAACACTGCTATAGAGCGGGTCCTCGACGAGCGGCTCAAAGGCGGCGCACCATTTGCCTTTTGCTATGCGGACCTGGACAACTTCAAGCCTTACAGCGATCATTATGGATATGCCAAAGGGAGCGAGCTGCTCCGCGTCACGGGCGACCTGATTTACGAGACGGTCAAGGCGCACGGCGAGGAGGGAAGCTTTGTGGGCCACATAGGGGGAGACGATTTCGTCATGGTGCTCTCGACCGAAAGGGCAGCGGCCGTCTGCGAAGCGGTGATCAACAACTTCGACGCCGAAGTGGTCAAGCATTTCAGCCCCGAAGACCTGGAACGCGGAGGACTCGAGGGGTGCGACCGTTACGGCGTGCACCGGTTCTTCCCGATAACCACCATCTCCATCGCCGTCATCATCTGCGGCGGAGAGCAGTTCGCCTCGGCCGTCGAGATCGCCAGGGTCGCGGCCCAGGTGAAGGACGCCGCCAAGGAGACCCCCGGAAGCAGCTACCTTATCAGCCGGCAAAAGCAGGTGACATGAAAAGACTCGCCACACTATTACTGGCCATCTCCCTTTGTACCGGATGTGCCACCCCGCAAAAGGGCGAAAGCTTCGGCTTCATGCAGCGCTACAACGGATCGAATCGGCTTGCCTCGGCGGTCGCACTGCTGGACAAAGACGACAGCCCCGGTGCCGCCAAGGTGCTGGAGGCCATCTGCGCCAGCAAACCGGTGCCGGGCGTAACCGATGAGGCCCTGTTCCGGCTGGCGCTGCTCTCCCTCAAGCCCAGCGCGGAACGGCCGGCATCCACCAAGGCGCATCAACTGTTGAGGCGGCTCAAAAAGGAGTTCCCCTCCAGTCCCTGGACCGCCCAGGCCGCGCCGCTCACCGAACTGATAAACGCCGCGGAGGAGCTCAGGCGCCAGAACAAGAGCTACAAGGCTACCAACCAGTCCCAGGCCAAGGAAATCAACGAGCTCAACAGGAATATCGAGCAACTCAACAGTAGTATCGACCAGTTAAAGCACCTCGATCTGGAACTAGAGAAGAAGTCCCGCTGAACCTACTTGTTCCGTAGTCCGTGTGGAATTTATCAGATCTCCCCAGATTTTATCCGTGGCCAATGGTTTTAACTTTGATTCGGAGCGCCCCATGACCGTCGAAATGGAGACCTTCATCCGCTTCATCCCCAAGGCCGAACTGCACCTGCACATCGAGGGGACGCTGGAGCCGGAACTGATGTTCGGAATCGCGGCCCGCAACGGGATTTCCCTCCCCTTTGACTCGGTGGACCAGGTGCGCGCAGCCTACGATTTTTCCGACCTCCAGTCCTTCCTCGACATCTACTACCAGGGGATGCGGGTACTGCTGCATGAGCGGGACTTCTTCGACATGACCAGCGCCTATCTGACGAGAGCGCATGCGGACGGCGTCCGACATACGGAGATATTCTTTGACCCGCAGGGGCACACGGAAAGGGGCGTTTCCTTCGAGACGGTCATCACCGGCATACGCCGGGCTCAGCTTGATGCCGAGCAGCGCTTCGGCATCAGCTCCAGGCTCATCCTCTGCTTCCTGCGCCATTTGAGCGCAGAGTCCGCCCTGGCAACCCTGAGCCAAGCCCTGCCGTTTCGCGACTGGATTACTGCGGTGGGTCTCGACTCCTCCGAGGCTGGCAACCCCCCGGGTAAATTCAGCGCCGTCTTCGACCGCGCGCGCGACGAAGGGTTCCTGACCGTCGCCCACGCAGGCGAAGAGGGTCCTCCGGCCTACATCTGGGAGGCGTTGGACCTCCTCAAGGTGTCGCGGGTCGACCACGGCGTCCGCTGCCTTGAGGACGCGCTGCTGGTGGAGAAGTTGAAGGCCGAGCGGGTGCCGCTCACCGTCTGTCCCCTCTCCAATGTCAGGCTCCGCGTGTTCCCGACGCTGGGCGAGCACAATATGAAGCGGATGCTGGAACGCGGGCTCTGCGTCACGGTAAACTCGGACGACCCGGCGTATTTCGGGGGATACCTTACGGAAAATTTTCTGGCAGCCCAGAGATCGCTCGGCCTTGGATACCGCGACGTCCGGCGGCTGGTGGAAAATTCTTTCATCGGCTCATTTCTGGACCCTCGGGCGAAGGCCGGCTACCTCGACGAGGTGAACGCCTACTGCAAACAATTGACAATTAACAATGGACAATTATCGGTCGATTAGGACCTCCCCCCCTCAAGGAGGAGGAGAAAACAATAAACAACAAAAAAGGCGACCAGTGGCGGCCTTTTTTTAGGTATCTGCCTCGATGAACGAGGCCGCCGGAATACCCGGCTCCGTCACGGCAGCTCCAGCGGAGGCTCCTCGAGCAGCGCCAGCTGTTCACGCAGCTCGAGTATCTGCTCGCCCCAGTAGCGCACCGTGTTGAACCAGGGAAAGGTGCTCGGGAAGGTCGGGTCATCCCAGCGGCTGGCAAGCCAGGCACTGTAATGCAGCATGCGCAGGGCCCGCAACACTTCCACCAGGCGGAGTTCGCTGGGATGGAAATCATAGAACTCGCTGTACCCTTTGATCAGTTCGGCGAGTTGCGCCGTCTGACGCGGCCGCTCCCCGGAGAGCATCATCCAGAGATCCTGCACTGCCGGAGCCATGCGCGCATCATCGAAATCGACGAAGTGAGGCGCACCGTCGCGCCAGAGTATGTTGCCGGCATGGCAATCGCCATGGGAGCGGATGTAGCGCACCTGCGGGGTCCCGGAAATGATCTCGTCGATTACCTGCAGCAGCTGGCCGGTCACCGCGGTATAGCTCGCCCGGTACTCGTCGGGGATGAAGCGATCGTTTATGAGTGCCACGCTCTGGTGGCCGAAGCTGAGGCTGTCGAGGGTGGGACGGTGCAGAAAGGGGCGGACCGCGCCGATGCTGTGAATGCGCCCCAGCATGCGGCCGAGGATCAGCAGGTTCTCGTTGTTGTCGAACTCCGGGGCGTGGCCGCCCTGCCGCGGATAGAGGGCAAAGCGAAATCCCTCGTAATGGAGCAGGCTCTCGCCCGCCTGGTTCCGGCAGGGAGCCACCACCGACAGCTCGTGCTCGGCCAGATCGAAGCAGAAGGTATGCTCCTCGATGATCTGCTCGTCGCTCCAGCGCCCGGGGCGATAAAACTTCGCTATCAACGGTTGCCCTTCGTCGATCCCCACCTGGTACACGCGGTTTTCGTAGCTGTTCAGCGCGGAGGTACGGCAATCGCAGCGATACCCCTGGCTTTCGACGGCGTCCATGATGAAGCTCGGTGTAAGGGATTGGAAAGCGTGCGTGGTCTCGGCCATAAGTCGTGGTTCTCCGTAGCGGCCATGTTTTGCGGCCGCCCTTACCATAGCATTTTTTCCGGCGGGAACCAAGGAGAAGCAGACGAGGCGCAGGAGCAAGAACTGCGGAGATTAGCCCTATTAAATCCGGTAATGTTTCCATCTGGCGCGAGAACAGTGTATAAAGGTGCTATGAAGATCCCTAAGAGTTTCGAAATGCTGGTCCAAAACGGCCTCGTCGACGAGGTCATCTGTCAGCTCATGAGCGGCAAGGAAGCCGAGGTCTATGTGGTCCTTTCCGCAGGAGAGATCCGCTGCGCCAAGGTGTACAAGGAAGCGGGCAAACGCAGCTTCAGCCAGCAGGCTCAATACCAGGAAGGGCGCAAGGTGCGTAACAGCCGTCGGGCCCGCGCCATGGAGAAGCACTCGAACTACGGGCGCAAGGAGCAGGAAGGTGCCTGGCAGAACGCGGAGGTGGACGCGCTGCAACGGCTTGCCGCGGCCGGCGTGCGGGTCCCGCAGCTGCACTGCTACATCGGGGGAGTCCTCCTGATGGAGCTGATAGCGGACGAGGACGGCAACGCCGCCCCCCGGCTCAACGACATGGAGCTGACGCCGGCCCTCGCCCGTGAGTACCACCGGACCCTGCTGAACCAGATCGTCCTCATGCTTTGCGCGGGCCTGGTGCACGGCGACCTGTCCGAGTACAACGTGCTGGTCGGCAGCGACGGCCCGGTCATCATCGACCTCCCGCAGGCGGTCGACGCCGCGGGGAACAACAACGCCAGCAGGATGCTGGAGCGGGACGTCGACAACATGGCCGCCTACTTCGGCCGCTTCGCCCCTGAACTCCTCACCTCCCAGTTCGGCAAGGAAATCTGGAAACTCTACGCCAGCGGCGCGCTCCATCCCGGGGCAGAGCTGACCGGCCGCTTCGAGCAGAGCGGCAAGAAGGCGGACGTGGGTGGGGTCATGCGCGAGATCGACGCGGCGCGGCGCTGGCACGAAATGCATCTGTGACACGACTCGCAGGTCAGAGGGAAGTTCTACAGGGGCGACGTGAGTGGCCCCGCCTTTGATTCATCCGTGCCACAGAAGAGGGCGCCCCGCCGGGTCGCCCCTACCTTACCAAACCTGAATCCCCCACGACCTCCCGGATAATCAGCAGACCCCCAGCTGGCGCAGCAGCGGCAGCTTATGGATCTGAAACGACTCGATTATCTGGACCAATTCCGCAATATTTTCTTCCTTGGTCTGCAGGACCTCGCCGTTTTTGCTCAGCATGTGATGACTCGCCTCCATCCTCTCCCAGACAAATGACAGCGGCTCGACATTTTCGCTGATCTCGCACAAAAGCAGCAGCCGCTCCAGCCAGTCCACCTTTATCCCGTTTTGCAGTACCGGGGAAGCCAGGAACTGCTTCTCGATATTGTCGATCTGCCGCTCGAGGGTCACGTTGTTCAGCCTCCTGGTGGTCATCAGCGTGTACAGCGCCGGCTCCACCGCCGGCATCACGTACTCGGCGGAAAGGAGCACCATGAGCGCTTCTATCACCCTAGCCTTGCCCAGCACCCCAACGTCAGGGCGCCCCAGCAGTTCATCCACGGATTGAGGTTTCTCCTCCAGGGCAAACAGTATCGGGTCGTACAACTCCCGCTCGAAAAGGACCTCGCCGATGGGAAAGAGCGCCTTGCGCTCCATTCTCGCCTGCGGCACGACCAGGGCAAACAGGGACCTGCCGAAGTGCTCCAGCTGCAGCGCGGGGGTTATCTTCTGACGCCCCCGGGTAAAGACGTCCCTGCGCAGCAGGGGGGCCACCGCGAAATCCTTTACCGTTTCCCGCATCACGCGGTCGGTTACTCCATCCAACACCTGCTGCAGCGGGATGGAGAACCTGAGCATGTCCTGGTTTTCGGCGAAGCTGGCCGAGCCGACGAAGGTGAGCTTGGCCGCGGCAAGGTTGCGCACCACTTCGGAGTGGTAGAACAGGGTCCAGTCGCGGTTGAAGAATTCATGAACGACATAGTTCCTCGGCAGGGTGCAGACGTATTCGAAAAATTCCTTTGCTGACGGATTGGCTTCGAAGAAGGACGCCCCTGACGTCTTGAGCAGTTCCACAAACTGTATGGCGCGTTCGACGCGCTCCTCCAGGGGGCCGGACTGGGTATCGGCGTAGGAAGAGAGCAGTTGCCTGAGAGGCGCGTGGGTGCTCCACCCGGGCAGGCTGTTGTAGCTTAGGTAGACCACTCCCCCCGGCTTCAGTTTGTTGTGCAGGAACTCCGTTACGCGCTGGCGGTTCTCCTGGCCGACCCAGGTGTAGACGCCATGCAGGGTTATGAAATCGAATTGGGGCAGCTCGAGAGCAGCGAGATCGGCGAAGCTCGCCTCCCAGAAGGTGGCGTTGCTGAGGTTGGCCTGACGGGCCAGGCCGCGGGCACCCGCTATGTGCGCCGGGTTGAAATCGATGGCGTGGAACTGTCCTTCCGGGTGGCAGGCGGCAAAAAGGTTGACGGATTCCCCCTGGCCGCACCCGAGGTCGCAGTAGGTGAATCCCTCCTGCAGAGCTATCGGTTGCATGCTCTGCAGCAGCAGGACAAAATTGAGCACCGATGGGCCGAGTTCACGATAGACCCCATGAACGTACTCAATCTCGGTTATATAGCCGTCCTTCCAATCCATGTCTGCCTCGCGTGTTCCTGGTAGTTTCCGTTCGGGAGAATTCACCGCGGCTGAGAGTCCCCTTGGTCCAGGGGAACTCTTCTTCTGCTTCTCAATAGGGGCGTAACTGTGCGCCGCAACCGATATGCCAATGCAGATGCTTGGACGACTGGTAGGCTCCCAGGTTGGTATAGACGCGGCAGGCTCCGAATTGCGCCATGTATTCTGCAGCGATCTGCTTGGCAACTGCAACCAGTTCCAGCAGCAGGTCGTTGTCCGCCTCCTCCAGTGTCAGCAGCGACTCGATGTGCTTCTTGGGGAGCAGCACGATATGATGCTCCCAGAGCGGATTGGTATGGTGAAAGGCGAAAATGCGCTCGTTTTCCCAGTGGACCTGGACATCCTCAAGACCTTTCAAGATCCTGCCGCAGTAAAAATCACAAACCGTCTCCGCCATCCGCATATCCTCCCGCGCCGACCCTCCGGGGGTCGATCACGCCGCCATCCGCACACAAAAAAGAGCCGCTGTCCGGCACCGAGCGGGCGCCTGCGACTCCACGAAACCCGAACCTGCAAGCAAGATAGCACATCTGCAAAAAGACAGCAAAGTACTGCGCATGGCGGGCGATGTCAACGTATCGCGCCTTCCGCAGGTAGGCCGCGACAGCTAAAAACGCAATGGGATGAGACCGGACAATATGTTGGTGGGTATCTGGAACGGCCCTAGCGGGTTGACTTTGTCCTCCAGCTGATCGATCTGGGGCTCCCCGCTGGCGAGCTTGTAGGCGACATGGTGGTTGACGAATACGATGAGCGCCTTGAACCGCCACCCGGTTTCCTGGGTCACGCGCCGGAAATTCAAGGAATCAAGCCAGAAATTGCCTATGCGCTTGGAGTAGGTCCGTTTGGGTTCGAAGACGTAGGCCCGGCATTCCGCCCTGGCCCGCAGACAGGCCTGCAGACCCGAATCGAGTTCCTGGATCGGGATTGCCTGCACGGTCCCGGCTATATCGAGATAGTTGAGCACCTTGAGGTTCGGAGAGGATTTGATGTCGAAACCGAGCCTCTTTAGATCCTCGACCGTGGTCGTACCGACTATTATGCTGTCGAAGGCGGACTTGGCATCGGCATAGTAGAGCCAGGGCGACTCGGAAACCGCCTTTCCGCTCGGCAACAGGGTGCTGCACCCCACCTGCAACATGAGGGCGATGAAGATGATCGGTCGGAGCAGCGGATCCAGACGCATGACGAATGGCCCCCTGTGAGAGTGGTTGCCTGACGGCGCGGCAGTGCTGCTCTATTATAGCGTATTTTTCCCCGATGACAGCCGGGGGGTCAATCGCAGCTGTTGCGGCACGATAGACATGCAAAGTCCATCTCCAGCCGCAATTGGCATGAAAGTCCCTTTGGCAGATGGAGCAGAGGTGCTGAGCGATTAGCTGAAGATCGGCTTCACGCTAGCGGGAATCGGCTGGCCGTTTCTTGCGTGCCTTCAACCCGCAGAGCGGACAGCGTTTTTCGGGAACCGACCGGTTGCAGGACTCGCACCAGTAGGAAAAGATCGCCTCGCCGCGGCACGCAGCACACACCCCCTGCGGTTTCTCACCGCTGCAGCCGCATTCTTTTGTTGTCATGGCGTGCCTCCCGCTGCCGCAACCGTACCGACTACCTGCTCGCAGGCACCATAGCCTGGAGCTTTCCCGTTACAGCATCTTCTTCAGGTACTGCCCGGTATAGGAGCGCTCAACCCGCGCCACCTGCTCCGGCGTGCCGGTCGCGATCACCTCTCCGCCCCGGTCGCCTCCCTCGGGGCCGAGGTCGATGATCCAGTCCGCGGTCTTGATGACGTCCAGGTTGTGCTCGATGACGACGATGGAGTTCCCGGCATCGACCAGCTTCTGCAGCACCTCCAGCAGCTTCGCGATGTCCGCGAAATGCAGCCCCGTGGTCGGCTCGTCCAGGATGTAGATGGTCCGCCCGGTGGCCCGCTTGGAGAGCTCCTTGGCCAGCTTCACCCGCTGCGCCTCCCCGCCCGAGAGGGTGGTGGCGGACTGCCCGAGCTTGATGTAGCCGAGCCCCACCTCCTCCAGGGTCTTCAGCTTCCCCTTGATCCTCGGTATGTGCTCCAGGAACACCAGCGCCTGGGAAACGGTCATGTCCAAAAGATCCGCTATGGAGCGCCCCTTGTAGTGCACCTCCAGGGTTTCCCTGTTGTAGCGCGCCCCCTTGCAGACCTCGCACTGCACGTAGACGTCCGGCAGGAAATGCATCTCGATCTTGATGATGCCGTCACCGGAGCAGGCCTCGCACCTCCCTCCCTTCACGTTGAAGGAGTAGCGACCCGGCTTGTAGCCGCGCATCTTGGACTCAGGGAGCTGGGCGAAAATCTCCCTGATCTCCGTGAAGAGGCTCGTGTAGGTGGCCGGGTTGGAGCGCGGCGTGCGCCCGATCGGCGACTGGTCGATGTTGATCACCTTGTCCAGCGCCTCCAGCCCGTGGATGGCGCGCACCGCGCCCGCCTTCTCCCGGCTCTTGTAGAGCCGCTGGTTCAGCGTCTTATAAAGGGTGTCGATCACCAGCGTCGACTTGCCTGAGCCGGAGACCCCGGTTATGCAGGTCATGACGCCGAGCGGCAGGTCCAGGGTGACGTCCTTCAGGTTGTTCTCGGTGGCCCCCTCGATGGTGAGGAAACGCTCCCCCTTGCGGCGACCCTTGGGGACCGGGATGGAGAGCGCCCCGGAGAGGTAGCGGCCGGTGAGCGAGAGCGGATTCGCCATGATCTCCGCCGGGGTCCCCTGGGCCACCACCTCGCCGCCGTGCACGCCGGCACCGGGACCCATGTCGATGACCCAGTCGGCCTCCATGATGGTCTCCTCGTCGTGCTCCACCACGAGGACCGTGTTGCCGATATCGCGCAGGTGCCGAAGCGTCTGCAGCAGACGGTTGTTGTCGCGCTGGTGCAGGCCGATGGACGGCTCGTCCAGGATGTAGAGGACCCCGACCAGCGAGGATCCTATCTGCGTGGCGAGCCTGATCCGCTGCCCCTCGCCGCCGGAGAGGGTCCCGGAGGCGCGGTCCAGCGAGAGGTAGTCGAGCCCGACGTTCACCAGGAAGTTGAGACGTTCGCGGATCTCCTTCAGGATCCTGCGCGCGATGTCCTCCTCCTTCTCGGACAGGGAGAGGGTGTTGAAGAAGGTCAGGGAGTCCTTGATGGAGAGAGCGGTCACCTGCTGGATGTTCTGGCCGCCCACCCGGACGAAGAGCGCCTCCTTCTTGAGCCTGGCGCCCAGGCAGGAGGGGCAGGGCATGATGTTCATGTACTTCTCCAGCTCCTCGCGCACCTGCTCGCTTTCGCTCTCACGGTGGCGCCGCTCCAGGTTGTTCAGCACCCCCTCGAACGCTTTCTGGTAGTTGTGCCTTTTCCCGCTGTCGTCCTCCCACCAGAAGTCGATCAGCGCGCCGCCCGAGCCGTTGAAGACCACGTCCTTCGCCTTTTGGGGCAGGTTCTTGAACGGAACCCGGATGTCGAACTTGTAGGCCTGGGAGAGCGCCTCCAGGGTCTGATGGTACCAGCCGGAGAAGCGCTTCTCCCAGGGGGCGATCGCCCCGTCCCTGATGGAGATTTCCGGATCGGGCACCACCAGCTCGGCGTCCAGGTACATCCTGGTGCCGAGGCCAGTGCAGTCCGGGCAGGCGCCGTAGGGGTTATTGAAGGAGAACATGCGCGGGGTCATTTCCGGGTAGGAGATGCCGCACTCGATGCAGGCCGAGGACTCGGAGAAGAGCAGCGTTTCCGCCTTCCTCCCGCTCCCCTCATCCGCCGAGACCGCCACCTTGACGATACCCTCGGCGTGGGACAGCGAGGTCGCCAGGGAGTCGGCGAGCCTCTTTTCTATCCCCGGCTTCACCACGAGCCGGTCCACGACGATGTCGATGTCGTGCTTTTTCTTCTTGTCGAGGACGATCTCTTCGGCGAGGTCGAGCGTCTTGCCGTCGATGATCACCCGGACGAAGCCGTCCTTTCTGAGCTGAGCCAGCTCCTTTCTGTACTCGCCCTTCCTGCCGCGGATGATCGGGGAAAGGAGCGTGATCTTGGAGCCCTGCGGCATCGCGGCGATCTGGTCCACCATCTGGGTCACGGTCTGCGATGAGATGACCCGGCCGCAGCTGTAGCAGTGCGGCTTCCCGATACGCGCGAACAAGAGCCTCAGGTAGTCGTAGATTTCCGTGACCGTGCCGACCGTGGATCTCGGGTTCTTGCTGGTGGTCTTCTGCTCGATGGAGATGGCCGGCGAGAGCCCCTCGATCGACTCGACGTCCGGCTTTTCCATCTGCTCCAGGAACTGCCGCGCGTAGGCCGAAAGCGACTCGACGTAGCGCCTCTGCCCCTCGGCGTAGATGGTGTCGAAGGCGAGGGTCGACTTCCCGGAACCCGAGATCCCGGTGATGACGACCAGTTTGTCCCTTGGTATCTCTAGGTCTATGCATTTCAGGTTGTGCTCGCAGGCACCTTTTATGACGATCTTGTCCGTTGCCATGTGGCTCCCGCACTCAGATTTTTCTTCCGCGCAGGCGCTGACACCCGTGCAGCATTAAAATATAGCACATCCCGGCCCGGTTTTGCACGCCACTGAAAACGAGGCCTACCATTATCCGAGGAATTTTATCCCAAACGTTTTCAGTTCTCACCATTGCTGCCGATAAGAGGAGAGTCACCTTGCGCCCGCCCTCGTTTTTGCGGCTGGCGGTTCCCTTGGTAGGCAGAAGTTCAATCAGCATGTCCGGAGGCACCATGAACAGCCGCTTGACACCTCTACTCATAGCAGTTGCCCTGGCAATGCCGCCCTGCTCCTTCGCCGGGCCCGGGGCACAGCCTAAAGCCGGCCTGGCCCACGCCAGCAGCACGGACGAGGCACAGGCGTTCAAGGTCGCTGAGACCAAGCTGGCGGCCCTCGCCAGGGAGGCAAAGGCCGAAAACGGCGACGCCAAGGAGGTAACGGCGACCGCCGCCAAGAAAAAGCAGCCGCCCCCGGGGCGGAAAAAACGGCATTCGAAGTCGCTCAAGGCGCAGGTGACGGGGGGCGCGGCAGGGCAAAAGATCGTCGGCAGACGCCTCACCGCGGCCGAGGTGAGGGGTGTCCTTGCCACGACCCGCGACTTCTCGGGTTCGGATCTAAGCGGCATGAACCTGGTCGGGGTGGACCTGAAAGGGGTGAAATTCAATCGGGCCAACCTGCACCTGGCCAACCTGGAGCGGGCCGACCTGGCCGAATCGGACCTCGAGCTCGCCGACCTGACCGGCGCGAACCTGCGCGGCGCTTCGCTGAACCAGGCGCGTCTGCGCGGCACCCGGATGGATGGCACTAAAATGGACGGCGCGCTCTGGATTGACAGGACCATCTGCAAGAAGGGTTCGGTCGGCAGCTGCATCGAGTAACCGCGGGGCGGGAGGCGGGTGCCCGCAAAGTTAAAGCCACCAAACAACACAAAATCTTTTCGCCACAAAAAGGCACAAAAGGCGCAAAAAAATCTTCAAGCTTTTAAGCTTTTGTGCGTTTTGTGCGTTTTGTGGCCAATGTTTCGTTTGTGGTTTTGCAGGCCAGAATCAAAACCGGACAACGCTGGGGTATCCCTATAGAAATCGTAGGTTCCGTAGCGTGACCCCTTGCGGGCGCCCGCCCTGCGGAAAGATAAATTCACCAGAAAAAAAAAGCCCCGGAATTTCTCCCGGGGCTTTTTGTCGTTTAAAGCTTGCTTTAAACCCTTGTCACGTTGGCAGCCTGCAGGCCTTTCGGCCCCTTCTCCACATCGAACGTGACGGCATCGCCTTCTGCCAGAGATTTGAAACCGTCGCCCTGGATCGCGGAGAAGTGCACGAATACATCCTCGCCGTTATCCTGCTCGATGAAACCAAAACCCTTGCTGTCATTGAACCATTTTACTACACCTTTTGCCATTACCGTGTTCTCCTGTCTCTACTTTTTTTCGATGTTAAGCGGTCGGTACCATCCCCGACCACAATTAGGATTTTATGCACTCCACCCGAGGGTGTCAACGGTTATTTCTCGTACTTGATCTCCGACATCTTCTTGTAGAGATCGAAGCGGCGGGCGGTCAACTCGGTGGAACGGGCCATCAGGGCTGCGGCCGCCTCCGGGTTGCTCTTCTTCAGCACGCGGTAGCGGTTCTCGCCGTAGGCGTACTCCTCCAGGGTGATGGTCGGCTCCTTGGAGTCGAGCTGGAGGGGGTTCTTCCCCTGCTCGACGAGGGCCGGGTTGTAGCGGACCAGCGGCCAGTGGCCGCAGGCGACCGCACGCCTCTGCCCGTCGACGGCGGTGGTCATGTCGATGCCGTGGGCGATGCAGTGGCTGTAGGCGAGGATCAGGGACGGTCCGTCGTAAGCCTCCGCCTCCATGAACGCCTTCACCACCTGGGCCGGGTTGGAAAGAGCCACCTTCGCCACGTAGACGTTGCCGTAGGCCATGGCGATCATCGCCATGTCCTTCTTCGCCTGGGGCTTGCCGCCTGCCGCGAACTGGGCCACAGCACCCATCGGGGTCGACTTGGAGGCCTGGCCGCCGGTGTTGGAGTAGACCTCGGTATCGAGCACCAGCAGGTTCACGTTCTTGCCGGAGGCGATGACGTGGTCCAGGCCGCCGTAGCCGATGTCATAGGCCCAGCCGTCGCCGCCCACGATCCAGACCGACTTCTTGACCAGGTAGTCGGCAAGCGAGAGAAGCTTCTTCGCTGCGGGCTCGTTGCAACCGGCAAGCGCCTCTTTGAGGGCTGCCACACGTCCGCGCTGCAGCTCGATGCCGGCCTGGTTCGACTGGTCGGCAACCTTGATCTCCTGCATGATTCCCTTGATCCCGTCGCAGGAGCTGCAGCTGCAGCCGGAAAGCTCGGCCAGAAGTTCCAGGGCGGCCTCGCTGAACTTGTCGACGGCAAGCCTCATGCCGAAACCGAACTCGGCGTTGTCCTCGAAGAGCGAGTTGGACCAGGCCGGTCCGCGGCCGTCCTTGTTCTTGGCCCACGGGGTGGTCGGGAGGTTGCCGCCGTAGATGGAGGTGCAGCCGGTCGCGTTGGCGATCAGGGCACGGTCCCCGAAGAGCTGCGACAGCAGCTTCAGGTAGGGGGTCTCGCCGCAGCCGGCGCAGGCGCCGGAGTACTCGAAGAGCGGCGTGATCAGCTGGCTCCCCTTGAGGGTGTCGCGCTTGACGAGCGCCGGGTCGGTATCGGGAATCGCTAGGAAGAAGTCGTAGTTGGCGGCCTCGCTGGCGCGCAGCGGCGCCTGGAAGGTCATGTTGATCGCCTTGTGCTTCGGGTCTTCCTTGGACTTGGCCGGGCAGTTGTAGACGCAGGCACCGCAGCCGGTGCAGTCCTCGGGTGCCACCTGGACGGTGCACTTCAGCCCCTTGAACTCGTTACCCCTGGCTTCGGCGGACTTGAAGGTCGCCGGCGCGCCGGAGAGCTCGGAGGCGCCGTACACCTTCATCCTGATGGTGGCGTGCGGGCAGACGAAGGAGCAGATGCCGCACTGGATGCAGAGCGCCTCGTCCCAGACGGGGATGTCGACTGCGATGTTGCGCTTCTCGTACTGCGAGGTACCGGTCGGGAAGGTGCCGTCGGCGGGCATCTTGGAAACCGGCAGGTCGTCGCCAAAGCCGGCGATGATCGGGGCGGTTACTTCCTGAACGAACTGCGGCGCGTGGGAGCCAACGACCGGCGGCATCTTGAGCTTGCTGGTCGCGCCCGCGGGGACCTTGACCTCGAAGATGTTCTCCAGGGCCGCGTCCACCGCCTTGTAGTTCATCTCCACGACCTTCTCGCCGGACTTGCCGTAGCTCTTCTTGATGGCGTCCTTGATGGCGGCCAGCGCGGTGTCAAGCGGCATGATGTTGGAGATCTTGAAGAAGGCGGTCTGCATGATGACGTTGATCCTGGCGCCAAGCCCCAGCTCCTCGCCGAGCGCTATCGCGTCGATCACGTAGAAGCGGAGCTTCTTGGCGATCACCTGCTGCTGCACCTCGATCGGCATGCTGTTCCAGACCGTTTCCTTGTCGAACGGGGAGCAGAGGAGAAAGGTCCCCCCCTCTTTCACCTTGCCGAGCATGTCGTACTTCTCCAGGAAGGAGAAGTTGTGGCAGGCGACGAAGTCCGCCCGGTCGATCAGGTACGGTGAGCGGATCGCCCCCTTGCCGAAGCGCAGGTGCGAGGTGGTGACGGAGCCCGCTTTTTTCGAGTCGTAGACGAAATAGGCCTGGACGTTGTTGTCGGTCTTCTCGCCGATGATCTTGATGGAGTTCTTGTTGGCGCCGACGGTCCCGTCCGAGCCGAGCCCGTAGAACATGGCGGAGTAGGTACCCGGGGAGGCGTTGACGAAATGGGGGTCGTAGGAGAGCGAGCAGCCGGTGACGTCCTCGTTGATCCCGATGACGAAGTGGTTTTTCGGCTTGGCCGCCTTCAGGTTGTCGAAGACACCCTTGGCCATGCCCGGGGTGAGCTCCTTGGAACCGAGGCCGTAGCGTCCGCCGACGATCGTCGGATACCCCTGGAAACTGCAGAGGCCATCGGCCATCGCCTCGCCGATCGCGGTCCTGACGTCCAGGTAGAGCGGCTCGCCCAGGGAACCCGGCTCCTTGGTCCTGTCCAGCACGGCGATCTTGGTAACCGAAGCGGGGATCGCTGCGGCGAGCGCCTCGACCGGGAAGGGACGGAACAGGCGGATCTTCAGCAGGCCGACCTTCTCGCCGCCCGCGAGCAGCGTTTCGACCGTCTCCTCGATGGTCTCCGCCGCGCTCCCCATGACGATGACCACGCGGTCCGCGTCGGGAGCGCCGACGTATTCGACCAGGGAGTACTTACGGCCGGCGACCGTGGCGAACCTGTCCATCTCTTCCTGGACGATGGTGAGGGCGGCCGGGTAGTAGCTGTTCACCGTCTCGCGTCCCTGGAAGTAGACGTCCGGGTTCTGGGCGGTGCCGCGCATGACCGGGCGGTCCGGGGTGAGCGCCCGCGCCCGGTGGGCCAGCACCAGGTCGTCGTTGATCATGGCGCGCATGTCGTCGAAGGTCAGTTCCTCGACCTTCTGCACCTCATGGGAGGTCCTGAAGCCGTCGAAGAAGTGCATGAAGGGGACCCTGGCGCGCAGCGTCGAGGCCTGGGCGATCAGGGCGAAGTCCATTACTTCCTGGACGTTGTTGGAGCAGAGCATGGCCCAGCCGGTGGTGCGGGCCGCCATGACGTCGGAGTGGTCGCCGAAGATGTTCAGCGCCGCGGCCGAGATGGCGCGCGCCGAGATGTGGAACACCGTCGAGGTGAGCTCGCCGGCGATCTTGAACATGTTCGGGATCATCAGCAGGAGCCCCTGGCTCGCGGTGAAGGTCGTCGTCATGGCGCCTGCCTGGAGCGCGCCGTGGACGGCACCGGAAGCGCCCCCCTCGGACTGCAGCTCGGAGACCGAAGGGACCGTGCCCCAGATGTTCTTCTCGCCCCGGGCGCTTTTCTCGTCCGAGATCTCTCCCATGACGGAGGAAGGGGTGATCGGGTAGATGGCGATCACCTCGTTGGTGGCATGTGCCACGTGTGCTGCTGCCGTGTTACCGTCGATCGTTACCATTCTGCGGGACATTAGTTTCCTCCTGTTGGTGAAAATGACTAATCAGCAATGGACAAAGGCGAATCAAGAACTTTTCAGCGTCACCTGCTGCCACGGAAGGTCGCTGGAACGGTGATGCGTAGGGGCGGGTCTTGCCCCGCCCGGCGAACCGGAGAAAAAGGGTATAAACAGCCTGCGCAAAAAGGGCTCATTTTTTGACTGGATAACCCCCGGAAAACGGGGTTTCTATTACAACTCCGAACGTCCTTCCACGGCGCGCTGCACCGTCGCGGCGTCCACGTACTCCAGATCGCTGCCGATCGGTATGCCGTGGGCCAGCCGGGTCACCCTGATGGAAAGCGGCTTGATCAGCTTTGTCAGGTAGAGCGCCGTCGCCTCTCCCTCGACGCTGAAGTTGGTGGCGATCAGCACCTCGCGCACCTCCCCCCCCTGCAGGCGCCCCATCAGCTCGGCGATTCTCAGCTCGCCCGGCGTGACGCCGTTCAACGGGGAAAGCGCCCCCTGCAGCACATGGTAGCGCCCCTTGAAGGCACGGCTTCTTTCCATGGCGAGGATGTCCTGGGGCTCCTCCACGACGCAGATCGTCGTCGCGTCCCGCTCGCCGGAGCAGATCCAGCACGGGTCGTCCTCCGTGATGGCGAAACAGACGGAGCAGAAGCGGACCCGGTCCCTCACCTGAAGCAGGCTCTCGGCCAGCGCCTCGATGTTGCCGGGGGATTTCAGCAGATGAAAGGCGAGCCGCAACGCGCTTTTCTCGCCGACACCCGGCAGTTTCTTCAGCTCACCTAGCAGCCTGGTTAGCGAGTTCGAAAAATGTAGCATATTACCACCGCTGATAAAACAATTTTTTACTGATTATTTTAAGCAAAATTTTTTTTGACGGAACTGCCGGTAATTAGGCCATGCACACCGGGCTGGTCGGAAGGGTGGAGCAGCAGGGCGGCTACCCTTTCCAGGATAGCCGCTCTTTTTACCGCACTTCAAGCCCCGGCACAGCCCCTGAGGCTAGAAGAGCCCCGGAATGTTGAGCCCGCCGGTGATCTTGCTCATCTCCTCGCTCATCGCGGCATGCACTTGCTTCAGCGCCTCGTTGACCGCGGTGAGGACCAGGTCCTGCAGCATCTCGACGTCTTCCGGATCGACCGCTTCCTTCTTTATCACCAGCGAGAGGACCTGGTTCTTCCCGTTGACAACCACCGTTACCGCTCCGCCACCGACGGCCACCTCTGCGGTCCGCTCGGCTGCCTCCTCCTGCAGTTTTCCCATCTTCTGCTGCATCATCTGAGCCTGCTTCATGATCTGCGCCAAACCTTTAGACATCGTTTCCTCCGCTTGCGTGTGTAGTTTTTTGAACATCGTGAAAGGTGAATGGTGAAAGATGAAAGGTGAAGAACCCCAAACATCGTGAAGTTCACCATTCACCATTCACTATTCACCATTCACGGTTTTATCGGTTTTATCTCTTTCACTTCGGTGATCTCCCCGTCGAAGGTCTCCAGGGCGGCGGTCACCAGCGGGTGCGCCTCGGCCTCGCGCCTCAGGGTTGCGGCGCGCTCGGCATCTTCAAGGCTTTTTTTTTCCGACAGCGTCGGTGGCGCGCCCGACGGGATCGAGTTCAAAACGGCGATGCGCACCACCGGCTGGCTGCCGAAGTGGGCCTGCGCCAGTGCCTTCAGCTCGGCGATCTTCTCCGGGTCCTGCATACGGCGCAGTTCGTAGGAGCCGGCAAGGCAGCCGATCTCCAGCAGCTCCCGGGACACCTTGACCGGGTAGACCTGCTCCAGCTCGCTTCCCAGCATCGGCCTCTTCCCCTTGACGAACCGGACCAGGCTGCCCCAGAGGTCAGCCTCGTCAACGGCAAGGGTAGGCGCCGGAGCGCCGGGCGCGGCATCGGCGGGAGAGGCGGAAGGAGCCTGGGAGGCCGCGGCAGCGGCGGGAGAGGCGGCCGCTTCGCGCTGGGGTGGCGTGGGGGCGGCCGGGGAGCGGGGAGCGGACTGCTGTTCCCGGGGGCGCTCGGCGCCCGGTGCCGCCTGCTGGGGGGTGCGCGCGGCGACCGGCGCTCCGCCCTCCAGGGCCGCGAGCCGGCGCAACAGCTCCTGCACGGGAATGGCGGGGCGTAGCGTCGCCATCTTCATGAGCGCCATCTCCAGGATAAGACGGGGAAAGCTGGCGTGGGACATCTCCGCCTCGGCCTTCAAAAGGAGCGTCAGGTGGCGCTGCAGCAGGTCGGGCGCCTGCCCCTTGGCCAGCGCCGCGAGCTCGGCCAGTTCGGCCTCGGACAGCTCCAGGAGCCCTCCGGCGTCACCCACCGCCCGCAGGATGGCGATCGCCCTGAACTGGTCGATCAGCTCCTGGCAGAAGTGGCGCATGCTGTAGCCAAAGCTGTCGACCCGGGCCACGATCTCCAGCACGCCGCGCACCTCTCCGGCGAACACCGCCTGCGAGGCCTCCATGATGAGACGCCGGTCCACCACGCCGAGCAGCGCCGCCACATCGGCATCGGCGACGCTCTCCCCGCAGAAGGCGAGCACCTGGTCCAGGGTGGAGAGCGCGTCCCGCATGCTCCCGTCCCCCTTGCGCGCAACGACGGCAAGCGCCTCGTCGGAGATAGCGACCTTCTCCTGGTCCACGATGTAGCGCAGCCGCGCCACGATGCGCGGCAGGGCGATCCTCTTGAAGTCGAAGCGCTGGCAGCGGGAGAGGATGGTGATCGGGACCTTGTGCGGTTCGGTGGTGGCAAAGATGAACTTGACGTGGGCGGGGGGCTCCTCCAGCGTCTTCAGCAGGGCGTTGAAGGCGTTGGTGGTGAGCATGTGCACTTCGTCGATGATGAATATCTTGTAGCGCGAGCGCGACGGGAGGTACTTGATGTTGTCCCGGAGCTCCCTGATGTCGTCGACGCCGGTGTTGGAGGCGCCGTCGATCTCGAAGACGTCCACCGAGTTTCCCTCGGTGATCTCCAGGCAGGTCGAGCAGACGTTGCACGGCTCCACGGAGAGGCCGCTCTCGCAGTTCAGGGCCTTGGCGAGGATGCGCGCCGAGCTGGTCTTGCCGACCCCGCGCGCGCCGGTGAACAGGAAGGCGTGCGCCACGCGGCCGCCGTCGATGGCGTTTTTCAGGGTCTGGCTGACATGCTCCTGGCCGACCAAGTCGCTGAAGGTCTGGGGGCGCCACTTTCTAGCAAGTACAAGATAAGACAAGGGGGCATACCTCTCGGCATCACTGTTTTCGTTGGTGCATGGGGGGGGAAGGGCGCTTCGGGGGATTGCGGAAAGAGCTGATAGCTGGGCTACCCCGCGGCACACGGTGGCGGTTACTGCCGCTGCTTCCTTCCGGACCTGACGGGGTTAGTAACCTTCCGTTGCGCGGGACCCAGCTATCAGGTCTATCCGCAAGGAAAATAAAGTATGGCGGAGAGAGAGGGATTCGAACCCTCGGTACGCTATAAACGTACACACGCTTTCCAGGCGAGCTCCTTCAACCACTCGGACATCTCTCCACTAGATGGAGATATATAGTTTATAGCGGGGCGATTGTAAAGCTAATTCTGCAGCCGGCAAAAAAAAAGCCGCCTGACCGGCATTGACGCTGCCGGCCGACGGCCGCCGTCCGATCCGGCGCGCGGCCGGTCAGCGGGTGTCCGCTGCGGGGCGGATCAACCTCTTGCGCTGGATGATCGCCTGCAGCAGCGACTGCTGGTCCTTTTGCTGCAGGAGCTGTTTCACGATCATCTCGCGCACCGAGAGGAGATCCTTCTTGAGGGCCTCCGCGTTGCGCACCAGGTGCCTGGCCCGGGGATCGCTCCTCACGTAGGGGGAGAGGAGGTTGACCGCCTCGCCGATCTTCCGGCTCACCAGCACGCGCTCCCGGTAGTCACCAAGCGCCCCGGTTCGCAGCCGCTCTTCAAGGACGCCGAACTCGGAGGCGAAGTAATTGAGCACGTCGGAGTGTATGCTATCGTCATCATTCATTAGCTCACCTTTGCCTTTGACGGCAGTTCCTGCTGCCCAGGGTTTCCTATATAAATAAACTATTCGGCAGCTGCCACTTTTTCTTTATCTTTATTTGGGCGCTGAATCCGACTTTAATCTCCCGATATGGTCTGGATAATCGGCCCCTTTTTTGCTATGCTCTCAGCTAGAGTCTCCCCCAGAGCGCGCGTACCCCCGGCGCCTGACCCAGAAAGGGCCTTTTTTGCCTCGCCATATGACCAAGCCTATTCCGAATTACCTAACGAGCCTCGCCGCGCAGCTCCAGGCAGAGGACGCTGTCGTCAGCGTCGCCGGACTCAAGGGTTCCGCGCCCGCCTACCTCCTCTCCCGCCTGCTCCCGGAGAGCGGCGGGCCACTGCTGATCGTGACGGCGGACCAGGAGAGCGCCGACGAGCTCTGCCGGGAGCTCCGCTACTTCGCGGCGCGGCCGGAAGAGGTGCTCCCCTTCCCCTCCTGGGACGTCACCCCGTTCGAGGCGGCCTCACCCCACCCCGACATCGTCGGGGAGCGGCTGAACGCGCTGGTGCGCCTTCTGGACGGCCGGGCCCGGGCCGTGGTGGCGCCGCTTTCCAGCGCCCTGCAGCGCGTCATCCCGCGCGCCACCCTCCGGGAGGTCTGCCAGTACCTGTTGACCGGCGAGGAGCTCGAGCGCGAGACCCTGCTAGAGAAGCTGGTGAAGCTCGGCTACGCCCACGTCCCGATCGTCGAGGACCGCGGCAGCTTCTCGGTCAGGGGCGGCATCCTGGACATCTTCCCGCCCGACCTGCCCAAGCCGGTCCGGATCGAGTTCTTCGGCGACCTGGTCGAGACCATGCGCTCCTTCGACCCGGTGACCCAGCGCTCCCTGGAGCCGATCGAGGAGCTGGTGCTGCTCCCCTCCCGCGAGGTGATCCTCTCCGAGGCCGTGCTGAAGGAGTTCGCCCCGCGCCTCAAGAGGCGCTGCGACGACCAGGGAATCGGCGCGGACCGCCGCCGGGAACTGCTGGAGCAGCTGCAGCACGCCATCTACCCGCCGGGGATCGACTTCCTGCAGCCGCTCTTCCACCCGGGACTCGAGACGCTCTTCGACTACGCCGGGCCGGGGGCGATCCGGGTGATGGTAGACCCGGCCGCCCTCGAGGAGGGGAGCGAGCGGTTCGCGGCCGACCTTGCCGACGCGGTAACCCGCGCCGAGCTGCGCGACGCGCTCACCTGCGAGCCGGGCGAGCTGTTCCTGGACGCCGCGGGTTTCGCCGGCCTGCTGGCGGGCGGGCGCCGGCTGCTGATCCCCAGCCTGGAGATCTCTGGTGAAGGGGGGACGCTGGTCCGCCTCCCGACCGAGCAGAACACCGACCTGAAGCTGGAGATCACCTCCGAGGGGGAACGCGTGCTCGCCCCCCTGGCGGAGCGGATCGTCTCCTGGATCGCCGCGGGGAGCCGGGTCCTGGTCCCATGCCACCAGGCCGGGCAGGCGAGGAGGCTCTACGAGCTCCTGTCCCACTACCGGCTCCCGATCGCGATCTCCGAGGAGCGCTTCCCCCAGGCGGCGGCGCGCGCGCCGGGGCGGGTGGAGATCCTCACCGGGGAGATCTCCCGCGGTTTCCGCCTGGAGGCCGAGGGGCTGGTGGTGGTCGCCGAGGAGGAGATCTTCGGGGTGCGCGTGAAGAGGCGCGGCCTCACCGAGGCGCGCAAGCAGCAGCTCCTCACCTCGCTCGCCGAGCTGAAACCGGGCGACCACATGGTGCACATCGACTTCGGCGTCGCCCGGTACCTCGGCCTGCAGCACCTGAGCCTCTCCGGCCTGGAGGGGGACTTCCTCCTGCTGGAATACGCCGGCGGCGACAAGCTCTACCTCCCGGTGGACCGGATCAACCTGGTGCAGCGCTACGTGGGCGCCGAGGGGATCGAGCCGAGGCTGGACCGGCTCGGTGCCGCAGGGTGGGAGAAGGCGAAGGCCAAGGCGCGGGGCGAGGTCCAGGAGATGGCCGCCGAGCTCCTGAAGATCCACGCGGCGCGCGAGGTGCAGGAAGGTTTCCGCTTCTCGCCGGCGGACGAGATGTACCGGGAGTTCGAGGCGGCCTTCGCCTTCGAGGAGACCCCGGACCAGGCGGCCGCCATCGACCAGGTGATCGCCGACATGGAGAGCCCGCGCCCGATGGACCGGCTGGTCTGCGGCGACGTCGGCTACGGCAAGACCGAGGTCGCCATGCGGGCGGCCTTCAAGGCGGCGCTGGACGGCAAGCAGGTCGCCATCCTGGTGCCGACCACGGTGCTGGCCCAGCAGCATGCCGAGAGCTTCGCGGCAAGGCTCAAGGACTACCCGGTGCGGGTGGAGATGCTCTCCCGGTTCCGCACCCCGCAGGAGCAGAAGAAAATCCTCGAGGGGGTGAAGAAGGGGGAGGTCGACATCGTCATCGGGACCCACCGCCTGCTCCAGAAGGACGTGGTCTTCAAGGACCTGGGGCTTCTGATCGTCGACGAGGAGCAGCGCTTCGGGGTGACCCACAAGGAGAGGCTCAAGCAGTTCCGGGCCGTGGTCGACATCCTGACCCTCACCGCGACGCCGATCCCGCGCACCCTCTACATGTCGCTCATGGGGATCCGGGACCTCTCCATCATCGACACCCCGCCGGTGGACCGGCTCGCCATCAAGACCTTCGTCTCCCGCTCTTCCGACGAGCTGATCCGGGAGGCGGTCCTGAGGGAGCTCAGGCGCGGCGGGCAGGTCTTCTTCGTCCACAACCGGGTGCAGTCCATCGGCGCCATGGCCGAGGAGCTGAAGCGGATCGTCCCCGAGGCGCGCATCGCCGTGGGGCACGGCCAGCTGGCGGAGAAGGAGCTGGAGCGGGTCATGCTCTCCTTCATGCACGGCGAGTCGAACCTGCTCCTTTGCACCACCATCATCGAGAGCGGTCTCGACATCCCGAGCGCCAACACGCTGATCGTGAACCGCGCCGACACCTTCGGCCTCTCCCAGCTCTACCAGCTGCGGGGGCGGGTCGGCCGCTCCAAGCAGCGCGCCTACGCCTACCTGCTGATACCGGGCGAGGGGTCGATCTCGGCCGACGCCCGCGAGCGGCTGAAGATCATCCAGGAGCTGACCGAACTGGGGGCGGGCTTTAGGATCGCCACCCACGACCTGGAGATCCGCGGCGCCGGGGACCTCCTGGGGGCGCGCCAGTCCGGGGACATCGTCGCCGTGGGGTACGAGCTGTACGCGGAACTGCTGGACGAGGCGGTGCGCACCCTGAAGGGGGAGGCGATGCCGGAGCGCGTGGAGCCGGAGATCAAGCTGAAGGTCCCCGCTTTCATCCCCGAGGACTACGTGAGGGACCCGAACCAGCGGCTCCTCATCTACAAGAAGCTGACCCAGCCGGCCGACGAGGCGGAGATCGACGACATCCGCGCCGAACTTATCGACCGCTTCGGGGCGCTCCCGATGGCCGCGGTCTACCTCCTCGAGGTGATGCGCATCAGGGTGCTTTTGAAACGGCTCCTGGTGAAGGAGATCGAGCTTTCCGGCAACGACCTGGTGCTGAGCTTCCACGAGCGGACCCCGGTTTCGCCGGACTCCATCACCGCGCTGCTGAGAAAGGAGAAGGGGAGATACCGCTTCACCCCGGAGTTCCGACTCTACGCGCGCATCGCCGACAACTCCTTCGACGGGGTGCTGCGCGAGGCCAGAAATCTCTTGAAATGCCTAGGCTGATATGCTAGCGTTCAGCGGATTGGAATATACTTACTGAATTAAAAAGGAGTCACCGTGCATTTCAAAAAAACTGCCGTATTACTCGCACTGGCACTCTGCGTGGCCGGGACCGGCTGCAAGCAGCAGGCGGGCGGGACCAAGACAGAAGCCGGGAAGAAGGGCGTGGTCCTCGCAGAGGTGAACGGCGCCACCATTACCGACACCGATTTTTACAAAGAGCAGGAGAACCTTCCCCCCTACCTCAAGCCGATGACCGAGACCCCCGAGGGGAAGAAGGAGATGCTCGACACCATGGTGGTGCGTGAGCTGATCATGCAGCAGGCGCAGAAAGACGGCATCGACAAGAGCCCGGCTGTGGCGGCGAAGCTGGAGGATCTCAAGAAGCGCGTCATCGTCGAGGCGTTCCTGAAGAAGAAGGTGGAGGAATCGGCCAACGTGAGCGATGCCGACCTGCAGGCGTTCTACAAGAAGAACGAGGACAAGTTCAAGACCGGCGAGCAGATCAAGGCGAGCCACATCCTGGTGAAGACCGAGCCTGAGGCGAAGGATATCGAGAAGCAGCTCAAGGGCGGCGCCAGCTTCGAGGATCTCGCCAAGAAGCACTCCATCGACGGCGCAGCCGCCAAGGGCGGGGATCTCGGCTGGTTCGGCAAGGGGGCCATGCTCCCCGATTTCGAGAAGGCCGCCTTCGGGCTGAAGGAAGGGTCGACCTCCGGGATCGTCAAGACCAAGTTCGGCTACCACATCATCAAGGTGACCGGGAAAAGGGGGGCCGGTACCCGCTCCTTCGAAGAGGTGAAGGACCAGATCAAGGCGGCCCTCGCCCCCGAGAAGCAGCAGGAGACCTTCAAGAAGCTCAAGGACGACCTGAAGAAGGGCGCCAAGCTGACCATCAAGGAAGACGCCCTCAAGGGTCTCAAGAGCAAGGGACCGGAAGAGGCGAAGCAGGCGCCGGCCGAAGCGAAGAAACCGTAGCAGGCAGAGCATACCGACAACACCTGCGGCCGGGCTCACGCCCGGCCGCTTTTTACTAACTGAAGGCATCACAGATCGAGAGAAACCATGGCAAAGATCCTCACCGGCATCACCCTCCTCGCCCTCCTTGCCCTCAACCCGAGCCTCTCCCCCGCGCAGGTCATCGACGGCATCGCCGCGGTCGTTAACGAAGAGGTGATCACCAGCTTCGAGCTGGACAAAGAGTACCAGCAGATGCAGAAGGAGCAGGAGAAGCTTCCCGCTTCCGAGAAGATGGGGCTGAGGAGCGCCGCGCTGAACCGGCTGGTGGACAAGAAGCTGATCGACCAGAAGATCCGCGAGCTCGACATAAAGGTGGGGGACGACGAGGTGAGGCTCGCCATCGAGGACGTGAAGAAGCAGAACGGCATGAGCCAGGAGGCGCTGGTGCAGGCGCTGGCCGGCCAGGGCTTGAGCTTCGAGCAGTACCGGGCGCAGCTCAAGGAACAGCTGGAGCGCTTGAGGCTCATGAGCCAGGAGGTCCGTTCCAAGATCCAGGTGGGAGAGCGGGAGACCCGCGACTACTACGACGCTAACCGCGCCAAGTACGGAGCCGTCGAGCAGTTCCGGGCCAGGCACATCTTCTTCAAGGTCGACAGGAAGGGGGGTGCCGTCGAGTTGGCGCGGGTCGAGGCGTTGGCCGCGGGAGTGCTGAAGGAAGCGCGGGCCGGCAAGGATTTTGCGGAGCTGGCGAAGACCTACTCCAACGACCCGGCGGCCGCCAAGGACGGCGGCGACCTGGGGACCTTCAAGAAGGCGGACATGCTCCCGGAGATCGGCGACAGCGTGGCGGCGATGAAGCCCGGCGAGGTGAGCGAGCTGGTGCTGAGCCCGGCCGGCCTGCACATCATCAAGCTTGAGGAGAAAACCGTCAGCAGCGGCAAGCCGTTCGAGGATGTGAAGGGGGAAATCGAGGAGCTACTCTACAAGAAAAAGGCGGACGAGCGTTTTGCCCAGTGGGTGAAGGACCTGCGTGCCAGCGCGGCGGTAGAGACCAGGTAAAACCGTTCTACGTTCTACGTTCTACGTTCTACGTTCTACGTTCTACGTTCTACGTTCTACGTTCTACGTTCTACGTTCTACGTTCTACGTTCTACGTTCTACGTTCTACGTTCTACGTT
>Ga0209540_10000760_pt1 | contig 27094 bp, 27 predicted proteins | sample BarGraIncu01121A_FD_184501 | JGI IMG/M metagenome (GOLD analysis project Ga0209540, IMG submission 184501) | Arctic peat soil microbial communities from Barrow, Alaska - Barrow Graham LP Incubations 011-21A (SPAdes) (version 2) | ecosystem: Environmental > Terrestrial > Soil > Wetlands > Peat... | reverse complement strand
GTTTCCATTTTATCACCTCTCCATATCATATATATTTTTAGTATATACGCCGATGATCTAAAAATCAACCTTTATTTTTGTGGTCGAAAATTTCGACTGCAAATCAGCAAACTCTTCTGCGCCAAGATCCTTTAAATTCTCAAATTTTGCTATTGCGTTACAGGTGGTTTTCTCATAATATTTAACTACTTAAATCTTAATCACTTATAACTATCTCTTTCTCTAACCGCCTCTTCCCAACCCGTCTTTAAATCATACTGGGCGCAAAACCCAGTTCATTAAAGGTGTTAAATTAAACCTCAAGCCTTTTATTCATTTTTCTCTCTCTAATACAATTTCTTAAATAGAAAAATATTTTTGGTGAAAAAAGAATTAAAGATGTGAACAAAAAAAACTTAATAGGATTATTTGCAGCCCAAGAAGTCCAAAAATTAGCATGTGATAACTCTTGTAAAATATTAATAATTATATTGTGATACCCAATTTTTTCCAGTGTATCAAACACAAAACGTAATAATAATGTGATTGAAAAAAACAATACGAAAAGGTTCAGCCATATATTATGCGCCCTTGCAGAGAAATAGATGCTAAATTCATCTCCAGAAGACGGTATGTACCAATCATATAATCTCTTTTTCCATGTTGGGATTGGAGGGAGTTTATCAATCTCCTCAGATTGGAGATATGAAGGCATCCCCAATCGAATATCAACAGGTCCCTTTGTGTAGGGGTTAAAAATCATTTTTAACCGTCTGGGAAGAACATGAATAAACCATTCTTGATAAGTAACGCCTCCCATTTGATTGATTGAACGGTCTTTAATAGCCTGCACGTACTGAGAATGCTTTTTCATATTCTTTGAGTACAGATTTAGGCGTTCGATAAAAATATTTAAAATATTATTGGGACCTTGAATGCAATAATGCAGGTACTGTTTGTCAATGAGCCAATGTAAAAAACCATGAAATTTCCCTTGTCTGTTAATAGTGTTATTCAACGGGCAAAACTTCAATCTCATCATAATGCTTTTACCGGGGCCAATATTTTCATTGCGCAGATCTAACTCGAACAATTGAAATCCTAATCGACTTAATATCATCCTTGACTGAAGTGGCATATCTTGACAAATATTAATGCTACCTAAAAACTTCTTTCCGGAAAAACTCTTATCATGCGGGAATTTAATAGTTATTTCATCTTCATTCAGAGGAGTAATTTTTATATTGGCCAATCTGTAAGTCATGTTTGTCGGATCATCATCATCTGACATAGTCTCTGTGTGATTAGAAAATGTGCCGGTCTGATAGAGAGGGTTTCGCCGTTTTATCCAATAGAACCAACGTGTAGTTATAGATTCAAACACATTAGGGTAAATGATTCGCAAATAATCCAAACATTTATCTGAATCATTTGTTATTCTAATGTCGGCAAAATTTTCAGTTCTTTTGAAGAAACTAAGAGTTATAGTTTCTAAGACATATGATACAGTAATAGCAGATTTCGGTGCGAAAATGTAAAAACACATAGTGATTACCTAATATTTTATCTGGTAGTTCAATTATTTTATCTAATCGGTTTCCTATGAACACTTGATTTGATCGGCCTCAAAATTACCGCAAGTCTTCTTCCTCGATCTTCTTTTATAACAGTAACGACTGTTTGATCAATTTCTTTGACGAAGTTAGAAAAATCTTGATAAGATTTGAAACCGCTATCGCAACATCCAATATTTTTTATTTTACGTGGAAACATGATGCCCCCCTTTCAAATCATATAAGTAGTGATGAATTTTTTCACTATATGCCGTACTTTTATTTCAGACAGACCTCTCTCTGAATCAAGACAGGAGAACGCGCGCAGGCATTTCGTTGTTCTGTCCAGTATGTCATCATTGATTGAGCAGTTCCCTGTAAACTGCCATCGTCTCTGAAATTACCTTCTCCACGGCGAACTCGCCAATAACAATTTCACGGCCCTTTGGTCCCATCTTTTTTCTCAATTCAGGTTTTTCAATCAGACGCTGAATTGCATGAGCCAATTCTACTGTACTGTGCACGGGAACCAGAAAACCGTTTTCTCCATTACGCATAATCTCACGGCAGCCAGGAACATCAGTAGTAACAATGGGACGACCGCAGGATGCAGCTTCAAGAAGAACCTTAGGCAATCCTTCACGGTAGGAAGGAAGGCAAACAATGTTTGCTTGTGCCAGCACTGCTGGCATATCGTCACACCACCCCCACCATTCAATTACTCCCTCCGTGTGCCAGACCGTTAGTTGTTCATTTGTGATTGCCGTGGGATTATGAGTATCAGTATCCCCCACCAGGACAAAGCGTGCATCAACACCGCGAGCTTTGAGTTGTCTGGCAGCTTCCACGAATTCCTTAATCCCTTTATCCCACAGCATGCGTGACGCCAGCATAACGACCGGAATGCCTGAAGGCTCCAGAGATGGGGGAAAGACAGCAGTATCAACCCCTGATCCCCTGATCAACCGTATTTGCTCTTTATTTATAAACCGCTTATGGATAAACATAGCGCGATCATCCTGATTTTGCAGTATTAGGAGTGATCTGCGGCTGCTCAGGAGTGCCCTGAATGCGCTACCGATGACAGGGCGTAAGAGACGGGCCTTCGGCTGATCAGAAGTAAAAACATAGCCCAACCCCGTAAGCGCATTCACCACACGAGGCACTCCAGAAAGGCGAGCGGCAAGCGAGCCATAGATTACCGGTTTCATCGCTACATTATGCACGAGGGCTGGCTTTTCCTTGCGAAAAAGTGAGATAAGGCGGGCAAGCACGACTAATTCGGATAGCGGATTCATGCCGCGACGTGAAAGGTTAAAGGGAATGAGCCTGATACCAGCCCGACGGATAACATCACCATGCTCGGAAACATGGGTCACCACCGCAACATCATACCCGGCATCTTGTGCTGCAAGGGCGAGCGGCAGTCGATGAGAGCAGAAAACCCAATCTTCCGCGACGAAGTATAGGAGCTTCGGACGGCTCAAGTATTACTCTCCAGCCACGCTTGAAACATCAATACACACCAGAGATGATACTGCCAATTACGTTTGCCGGAAAGATGTTCGCGCCACTTCTGGCGTATGGGCTCAGGATTGAAAAACCCTTCCCGTCTTAGCCGATCTTCCGATAGAAACGCTTCCGCCCATTCCTTCAAAGGCCCCCGAAGCCAAGAATCAATCGGCACACCAAAACCTGTTTTCGGTCTCTCGATTAATATCTTGGGCACGTATTTATAAAGCACCTGCCGCAGAATCCATTTCCCCTGGCCATTGCGAATTTTGAGAGCAAGTGGCAAACGCCAAGCAAACTCCACGACACGACAATCCAAGAATGGCACGCGAGTTTCCAAAGAGACGCCCATCGCAGCACGGTCCACCTTCACCAGAATATCGTCAGGCAGATAGCTTATTGCATCGATGTACATCATCTGGTGTTCAAACTCTGACACCTTAGCCGGAATAGTGCAATTTTTCAGAAGCGTCGGCGGCTCATAGCCACCGACAACAATGTCACTGGGTGATTTCCAATGTGACAAGAGGCTATAGTAGATCATTTCCTGACTATTATCCGCCAATATCTCTGCCAGTTTGTGGGCTTTGTCACCTACTCTCATCCTAAGTCTGCCTGGAATGGCAGTTGCCACAAGGGAATATAGCCGATCCCAGCCGGAGGGCGAAACGCTTCTGATGCCAAGCGCCAACGCGCTACGGCATTTAATAGGAAGCCAGCTAATTTTGTTCCAGATGGCGTTTGTCAGAAAATAGCGATTATAGCCACCAAAAAGTTCATCCCCTGCATCACCGGAAAGCGCAACGGTCACGTTCTGCCGAGCCAGTTGCGATACCAAAAAGGTTGGTACCTGCGACGAATCAGCAAAAGGTTCATCATACAATGCTGGCAAGCGGGGAATAACCGCCTGTGCCTCGTTAGGCGTTACATATAGTTCGGTATGTTCTGTCCCCAAATGACGCGCAACATGCTTGGCATATTCAGCCTCATTATAGTCTGCTTCGTGGAACCCAATGGTAAATGTTTTTACTCTGCGAGTCGAATGCGCTTGCATCAACGCAACAATGGCGGATGAATCGACACCGCCGGAGAGGAGAGCCCCCAGAGGCACATCTGAAATCTGTTGTGATTGAACAGCAGATGTTATTACCCGTTCCAATTCAGCCGCGGCCTCGTTCTCAGTACCGATGAATGGATGCGCCTGCCCCTGTTCCGCAACTTCCCGTAACGACCAGTAAGAGGAAAGCGAAACGCATTGGCTCTGAAACGGTCCAAGAGGCGGGCGATCAAAATCCCACGGACAAGTGCCACATCCTGCCTGCCGTAGGGTAAGCATGGAACCCGGCAAAAGTTTGAATATCCCACGATAAATGGAGTAAGGCGCAGGGATATAATTATGACGCAATAACAGGGGAAGAACATTACGGTTAATCACCGCCTCAAATCCTGGATAAGCCCGCAATGCTTTCAATTCTGATCCAAAGAGGAATGCCCCACGATTCCAACCAAAGTAGAGTGGTTTTTCACCCATGCGATCCCGGATCAGCGTCAGTATCCTCGCCGTCCGATCCCAGAGAGCTATCGCGAACATGCCTACAGACTTCTGCAGGGACTTTTCAATACCCCAAGCTTCGAAGCCTGCAAGTAGGGTCTCTGTATCCGAATGCCCTTGCCATACTTGCACCGGAAGCTCTTGCCTCAAATCCAGATGGTTGTAAATTTCTCCATTGAAAGCAATAACGAATCGCCCAGAAGCGGACAACATGGGCTGATGACCAGCCGGAGACAGATCAAGAATCGAAAGGCGTCGGTGACCAAGAGCGATACCCGCATCCGCATCCACCCAAGCCCCTTTGTCATCGGGACCACGATGGGCAATCGTATCCGTCATGCGGCCAAGCCACGCTATTAGCTGCTGCGTGTCTTGCGATGAAGATGAAAAAAAGCCTGCCAAGCCACACATAGTCAGTCCTTCACCCGAGTAATCAACTTCTCATACAAATTTTCGTACTGCTTCACTACCGAAGTAAGTGTAAAATTCTCAACTACGCGCTGGCGAGCCTGCATGCCTAACTCTTGCCGACCCTCAATCCCCAGTTCAACCAACTCCTTCCAAGCCGCAGCTAATGCCTGTGGATTCCGCGGCGGTACAATTCTCCCAGTATTACCAATAATAAAGGCCGAATCCCCCACATCTGTGGCTATGCAAGGCACCCCGCAGCACATGGCTTCGCCAATCACGTTGGGGAAGCCTTCCCCATAAGAAGAAGAAGAAGCAATATCCAGCGCCGCGGTTAATCGTGCCATGTTTTCTTGTTTATCTAATAAGATCACATGGTCATCGATACCAAGATTCCCGGCCATCGTTTTCAGTTCTGCGTTTCTTTGATCAATCCCAGACCCCACGAGCACAAAATATATTTTGGGAAAATCCTTCAGTAACAAGACAGCCGCGTTCAAGAAGTTCCAATGGTCTTTCATGGGATGGTAACGTGCTACTAAGCCAATCAAAACTGCATCTTTAGATAGATCGAGTTCTCCTCTAATGACCGCACGCGCTGATTCATTAGGACAAAATTTATCCGTATCAAAACCATTGGGTATGATTCTCGTCTTTGAGGAATCATACCCAAACAGCTCATGTTGGCGCGCGATGACCGTGCTGTTGTAGATAACCATGCTCACATGTCTCGACAGCGGTGCACTTACACGTATTACCAAGCGTGTGATCGGTTTTTCATACTTAATATCATATAAGGAATGTCGAACGCTCCAGACTATGGGTGTTTTGCTCGGATAAAAATATCCCTGAATACTTGCCACAACGTTTGCGTGATACATCCATCCATGAATCAAGTCAACCTGAAGTTCTGATAGAAGGCGATGAAGATATAGTTGATTCCTCAGCGAAGGCCAGACAGGACTCATGTTTAAGGGATATACGGATATGCCCCGCTCCTCAAGGTGTTCTCCGATCCTATTCTTGTCAGTAAGCGAAATGACCACCGGATGGAATTTATCCCGTGACAACGAGGATATCAACCTGAGAAACATCATCTCTGCCCCACCCATTCCGAGGCCTGTGATCAGAAAGGCAATTCTCATGACTATTGACAACTATTCCTTCACACAAACTGCACACCAGTAAGGGGCACTATCCGAAAACTTAATTTTCACGAACCCCGCATCCTGTAACATTTGAGTGATCTCACTTCTTGAGAAGCGCTGTTCTAATCGCGTCCCAAAACGATCGAGGGCATCGGTTCGCATCGTATAAAAAGACTTGTCGCGGTAATAGGCAAGTGGCCATGCTGAGGGCAAATGACCACGGCGATCCAGCCAAGATGCGATCCGCGCCATTGGCCAATATAAAGAAATTGCTATCAGTTCAGACAATAGATAACGTAGGCTGCTGGGGATTCTTGCAATCACGTTGCGCATTACGTCGGACACTTTCCACACTGCCCGATACCAGAAAGGCTTATTATCGAAAGAGTAATAGAGATAAACAAGGAAAGGAGCGCCAGGCTTCAGTATTCGCGAAACTTCCCGAATTGCCGCACATGTATCGGGAACATGATGGAGCACTCCCAGCGAATAGGCGAAATCAAGTGTACTGTCAGCAAACGGTAATGAACCGACACTAGCGTGATAAAAATACACATTGGCAAAGGAGATCAAGCTAACACGTGCGACTGACAATGCATCTTCGCTTGCATCGACGGCATAAAGAGTACCAACCAACGGTGCGACAATCTTCGCCCAACGTCCACTCCCGCAACCAATGTCGGCGCCAACGGCTGCAGATGGCAATGCATCCCACGGAAAAATATGAAAATAATCATTATAAATATGTTGGCACTCGGCCACATCCAGAGATCGCTGGTTGAAGCGCTGCCACTCTTGTCCAAATCCGTCAACGACTACTGGATCCATATTAACCTTACGTGGGTCAATTTGAAGCACAAGCCATCTCCTCATAAAGTTTCTGATAACTTTTGGCAATCATATCAATGTCATACAACGACTGTATTCGTTCCCGTGCGGAATTGCCAAGGCGTAGACGATCCTCAGGTCGCAACATTAACAGAGAAAAACACGCATCAATAAGTGCCCCCACATCACCAGATGCCACTATGTAGCCGGTATCTCCGATTACGGCCTTGTTGGCGCCTACATCGGTAGCGACACAAGGAACACCGCAGGCCATCGCCTCGCCAATCACGTTTGAAAAACCTTCGCTTGTCGACGAACAAACCAAGATATCGAGGCCCCTCATCAAATCAGGAACGTCTTTACGTTCTCCGAGCAATATCACCTTTGCAGACAAGCCGAGAATATTAATCTGATTAAGAATTTCTATATTGTCTCCATCAAGATTTCGACCGATCATTACAAATCTCACTGCGGAGGACTTTTTAACCAGTTCCTTTGCCGCTTCCAGGAATAAGGCGTGGCCTTTCATTGGATGATAGCGCCCTACAATTCCGATTAGGATATCGGCATGATTTACACCCAGTTCTTCACGGATATGCGCACGTCTATCACTGCTGGGTGAAAAAAGATGAGTGTCGAAACCATTGGGGATAATTTGCCAGCATCTTGGATGATACCCCGCTTGCGTGTGTGCTAAACTGCCGGCCACTGAGTTGGCAACCACAACTCGTGGGATGGAGGAAAGCCATCCTAGCAGTTTCACAAGATGTAAATTTATACGAGGAACGTCATCAGAAGTAAGCGAGGCACACCGTATGTTCCAGGCAATATTAGGATTGCCGGCTATCATAGCTGCAAACGTACCGAAGAGATCAGCATGATGCAACCAAGTATGAATTACGTTGGGTCGAATGGCGCGAATCAAAGAAACAGTCCGGCACAAACCGCGCAACAAGCTGGCAAAACTATTGATATTCAGTGCATAAACGGGTACATTAAGGAGCTCCATTTGCAGTCCGATATCGCCGATCTCCCTGAGCGAAATAACGCTGTTATCAATACGAGTCCGATCCATATGCAAAAGGATTTTGCGTAGCATCATTTCTGCCCCGCCCGTTCCGAGGCCGGTGATTATATGCAATACGCGAATCACACTAATCTATGTATCCTAATAAAGTTTTATTAATGAGAATTTTGGACACAATACTTAAACAATCTTCTGTTCTGAAGATGATCATATAATGCCGCAGCAAAAAGTATCCACAAGCAACGCGCAACAGCATTTTGATATAAGAAAGGTTCTTTCACTTCAGCAACAACGAGGCAAAGAATCGCGAATAAGAAAGCATATCTTCCCGTTTTATTAAGTGAAAACAATATTTTAGCAAACATCAGTGCAAAGGCGCCATAGATCACAAATACGCCGAATAAACCACTTGAAAAAAGCGTTTTTAGATATCCTGAATCCGTCTGCATAAGTCCTTTTCCAGGTACATCAAAAGCCCCGACACCAAATAGAACATATGATATGTTGTCTGGAATATATAGCATAGTTGATAACTCAGTTACAGAACCAGAAGACAAACCTTGACCTTGACTATAGTTCATTATTGGTTCAAAAGCATAAGATAATGAAACATTTGCGTAAAAATCAGCCCTTTCTTGAAAGAAATACGGAAAGACCAGACTAATAATAATGGTAAGCCCACTTAGCAACAAAATATGAGAGAAAAATAATCGCCTATTACCACTAAAAAAAAAGGACACCAATAGCGCAACCGCGCCAACCACAACCCCTGTACGACCTGCTAGTGTAGCGGACAGAAACAGAATCCAGAGACCTAACAAATAAAGTGACCTATAAGTTGAATTTCTTTCAATATGAGCACAATAACTACCAAGAAATATTCCTAATCCTTGTATTAACGACAGACCAGCGCCACCTGCGTTAGAAATTCCACCAAATTTGAACTCATGTATCGAATTAAGGTTTACCTGCGCCAAGATGAAACTGCTTGTCCAAATATTGAACTCCGGGAACAAAAATTGAGAGATGATGATAAATCCTTGTACGGCAATCGCTAAAAATAGTAATCGTACCACCTTGTCTAAACATCGCACAGTTCGGTCGCCACAGATGTAAAGTATCAGCCCGATGGAAACCGGAAAATATATTGCGACCCCCTTAGCCATAAGTAGAGGAAGATAGTAATCCGAACCGTCCATCACTAATATCGACAAGAGACCTAATGTAGCACCGAGTGAAAACAGAAAAACAATTTCAATGCTCCGAGGTAAAAAAAATAACTTAAGGGCTAGTCTTTTATTTGCCAATACCATGATAAAGCCAAAAATAACCGGAATTAATCCGAAGGATATTGAAGTCGTCCGATGTATTGGGGTATAAATGAAAAGAAAAAGCAAAACTACGCCTAATCCAAATCTATAGGGACTAGAAACCAACGTATCAGGTTGTCCTATAAGTTTGTTTTTATCTTCTACTATCAAGCTTTGTACCATGCAAACATTCTTGGCAGTCGCTTAATTAAACGGGTAGAAGCGAGTGAAGTAAATGCTGCTGAAATCGCCCAAACAAGTACACAGATAAATAACGCGCTACCCCGACTCGTCAAATTTCCCGTTACGAACAAATTCCCGACCAAACCAACTAGGAGAGCAGCAGTAGCTGGAAAAATGATGTCCTCTATATACCACCGCCGATTTTCTCCAGGTGCAAGACGCGAATGAACAATAGGCACCCAAACTAATAAGAACAATAGATTCCCGACAAACCAAACATGTGCGGCGCCCAAGGCACCGTATCTCATCGCAACTAAAATAATCGACGGTACTAATAGCACGCCGAAGATCACATTGCCAATCACATGCAGATGCAGTTTTCCATAAGCATACTGCAAGTAAAAGCAAGGTGTTATCAAAGCCAAGCAAACATTGCCTAGTGCATACCAGGTCAGAATCGGCGCCACTGAAGCGGCAAGCTGGCGATCTCCCGTCCACGCAAAAAGAACACTTTCAGGCCAGATTGCCATGACAAGACCGATAGGTACGGCAATTACACCCACCAGTTGCATCGCTATATGGTAAAGCTCAAACAACGACCGATCATCCTTTTGTGCAGCAAGCGCAGTGAAACGGGGGGCAAAGGCTTGATGCAATGGCGCTGATAGAACATTTATGCCGCCCGCAATAAGAACTGCCAAACCAAAATAACCATACTCCCTTAGTGGTATAATTTTTGAGAGAACTAGTTTATCGGACTGAGTAATTAAAACCCAAATTAAACTTGTAAATGCCAGACTGCCTGAAAAAGCAGCGTGGCGTTTTAGAATGCCCCAGGAGAATCGGGGTGCAACCGCCTGATTCGCTTTCAGTTCGCGCCGCAGGTATCTGCGTAACAGGCCGCACTCCAGGAAAACTGTTACAGTCTGATAGACAAAAAATACCTCGATCCGTGGCCAGATCATGATCACCGGGACAACACCAGCGAAGCGAAGCGTAAAAATAAGACTATTTGTGATATTCAGCCAAACCTGTTTTTCTAAGCCAACAATACCACCGCGATAGAGTGTCGAGAGCCAGCGAAATCCCGCCATCGATCCCATCCAGATAAGGCAAAACGCGACAGTTTCAACACTGAGTTGATTGGCCTGAAACCAATGCCGAGAAATGATGTCACTCAGAAGCCATATTGAAGTGACTAAGAGCAGTGACATGCCCATAAACATCATCTCGAGCGAATTGAGTAAGCCGATAAGGTCATTGCGTTGCCCTTCCCCGGCACAAAAGCATGTCACTTGACGCCCCAAAGTTGGGCTCAATCCCACATCAAGCAACATTAGCAATGTCAATAGTGTAGAGTTGAATGCAATCAGCGCATATGACTCGACGCCTAGGAGGCGGACGTAATATGGCACCATGATGATAGCAAGCGCAGATCCCCAGAAATTGCCAATAAAATTGGCTATAATGTTTTTTTTGAGCATAAATTGTATATGGATTTTTAATGACGAAACTGATAGAAATAAGAAAAGTGGAGTTAGGCATGGTCCCGATGCATTATACTTGCATCTCGCATTCGGTATTTCAATTCCAAACCTTAGTTCTTAGCATCATTCGAACATTAATTGACATCATCAAGCGAAATAATGACATAAAAGAAAAACACCTAATACATAATTTTAATGACGCCGATGTAAAATGAAGATTTTTTAGATCAACCAGAAAACACCATAAAGCGTTCAACCCAATCTCAGTTTTAAACTGGGGGAACTTAATGTAAAAATATTTAAGGTAAGATAGATATAATTTTTTTGTTTCCCCTGAATTAGCCGCAATACCTATTCCATAACGATATACACCTAAAAAATCATCGACCACAATAGCATACCCATCACCAATTTGTATAACGTCCAAGTAATAATCCAGCTTATCACCTGCAAATGAAATGCATGTATTTTTACTGCTTCGATACATTTTCGAGCTATGGCATGCAATTGTACCGTACTCCAATAGGTCAGCCCTATATAACTGCTGCTTACGAAATCTTTTAACATCGATCATATCATCGTAGATTTTCTGTGTTTGTGTATTTTCAATTTTCATCCTATGCCAAGCAATATTACATTGTGGATTTCTATCTAAGATATTTAATTGTAACTGTAATTTTCCAGGAAGCGCATAATCATCTCCGTCGAGATGCGCTATATATTCACCGCATGCTGCAGTGTGTACATCCAAGTTATTCTTCGATGCACCTACGTTTTTTTGTTGATAAATCGTTCGGATGATTTGAGGATATCTATCCGCAAACTCCTGTATAATCGCCCTCGTACCATCCGTCGAGTAATCATCTCCCACAATCACTTCAAAAGAGAAATCAGTTTTTTGTTCAACGAGACTTTGCAGGCACTGCCGAATGTATTTAACGTGGTTATAGGTAACGACACATACAGACACTTTTTGCTTTTTCTCTTGTTGCATCAAAACAATCCTACCTGTTTGAGCCAATTTAAGAGTCTGACTGCCCATCAATTAGGGCGTTTGCATAGATCCTTTTCAATCGATCAACCTAAAAAGTTTCTTGCTTTGACACTTCCTTGACATCTTACCTAATCTCCCCACACAATATTCGGGAATTTCCTCATCGAGAGAAAAATAAGGCCGCACGGCTTTATCTCCCAGCTCAACCATCTGTTTTTCCGCAAGAGGTTTCAAGTAGATTCCTTTCATTGACAATACTTTCAGCCCGTCTGATTGCAATGATCCGTCAACATATCTACAGCATATACTCCATTTGCCATATTTTCCTTATTTCTTATAATATTCTTCAAGAAAGCGTCGTTCCATTTCCAGTTGTTTTTCTTTTGGTTTATCTCTCTTTGGTTTGCAAGGCGAACCATAACAGATCGTCCATTCAGGCAAATCTTTCGTAACTAAACTTCCGGCACCAATAGAACATCCGTCTCCGATTGTAACTCCAGGCATGATTGTCGTTCCGGTGCCGATATGAACATGCCGACCTATCTTCACATCTTTATTCGATACGTTTCTATACTTATCCCCAAAAATCTTGAGCCCGATAAATCCGTTGCCTAGATAATCGTCGCTTGCTGCCAAAATTGTACCCCTAGGACCGATTGCTGAAAAATCTCCCATTTCCAGTAGTCCGCCCGCCTGCAAAATACAATGTACCGTCACATGACAGAAGTTTCCTATTTTAATGCCTTTCCCCACGCCATAAAGGAAAGCAAAATCATCAATTACGGATTCATCTCCGATTGATATATTTTCAGGAAAAACTATCTTAGCGAGCGGATGTATTGTTACATTCTTTCCAAGCTGTTTAAACATTTTGTCCTCCCTGTGTGATTTCAATAAACCGATCCAGCCCTTTTTGAAACCTGAACTCCGCCAACTCATGGGAATCGATAACCAGCCCATCTTGCCAGCTTTTCCAATAGCACATCTCCCAGAAATAACATTCTACCTCAGCAATGGCTGAAAACATTAATCCCTTCGGGCCGTCTTCTTCTCCACCAGATCCTCGATGGAAAGAACGATCTCGTCCCTGGTAGCGCCCGGCGTGAATACGGCGTCAAACCCGATTTCTTTCAGACGGTCCGTATCGTCCGGGGGAAAGACGCCGCCGATTACAAAGACCACGCTGTCCGTCAGATTCTTCTGCCGGGCGACATCCATCAGCGGTCGGCCGAGTGTGAGATGAGCACCGCCCAGAGAGCTGACCCCGATCACGTCCGCGGCTTCCTGGATAGCCGCCTGGATGATTCCCTGGGGAAGGGAGTTCCCGATGTAGACGATCTCCATCCCGGCGTCTCTCAGCTCCTTGGCCACGGTGATGATCCCCCGGTTATGCACGTCCAGTCCTAGTTTTGCCAGAAGCACCTTAATTTTCTTTGCCACGGATATTGAACCTCCTCATTTCCTGTTCCTCTAATGGGATTTCTCCCGGCGTCGGCCGCTGCTAATAGAGGGCCGGGGGCTTCCACAGCCCGAAGGCTTCCTTAAAAACCTTGAACAGCTCCCCTTCGGTACAGCGCGCCTTGGCGCAGGCAACGCTCAAGGGGAGAATGTTTTCTCCCTTTCGGCAGGCCTCCTTAAGGGCCACCAAGGCAGCCCCCGTCTTTTCGTTGTCCCGGCTAAACCTGAGCTTCGCCAACTTTTCCCGCTGCCGCTCCTCAACACCCTCGGGATACCGGAAAACATTGATGGGAGGCGCCGCCGCCTCGGACCGGTATCTGTTATGGGCAACGATCTTTATATCGGCCTTTTCGATCTCTTTCTGCTGGTTGTAGAAGTAGGACGAGATTTTTCGGTGGAGCTGCCCCGATTCGATAGCGGACACATACCCTCCCTCCCTTTCGATTTCGTCCACCTCGTCGATGATCCTTTTTTCGATGTCGCTGGTCAGGGTCTCGACGTAATACGAACCGGCCAGCGGATCGATAACGTCGCTAATTCCAGTCTCCTCCTGGAGAATTTGCTGGGTCCGGAGGGACAACAGTGCCGCCTCCTCCGTCGGGATAGAGTAGGCCTCGTCGTAAGAGCCGACGTGCAGGGACTGGACGCCGCCCAGGACGGCGGAGAGGGCGTGATAGGCCGCCCGGATGATATTATTCAGGGGTTCCTGCCGGACCAAGGAGATGCCGGAGGTCTGGACATGGCAGCGCATCAACATGGAACGGTAGTTTTTCGCCTGAAAGCGATATTTGAGGATCTTGTACCAGAGCCGGCGGACGGCCCGGAGCCGGGCCACCTCTTCGAAGAAATCGCTCGCCGGCGACCAGAAGAAGGACAGGCGGGGCGCAATCATATCCACATCGTATCCTCTACGCTTCATCTCCTCGAGGGTGGCGATGCCGTTGGCCACGGCGACGGCCATTTCCGTAACGCCGGATGTCCCGAATTCACGTAGGTTATAGCCATTGAGGGTGATAAAATTCCACTGGGGCAAATTCTTCCTGATGAATTCGATGTTGTCGCACTGGATCCGGAAACAGTCTTGGGGTGCAATGAACTCGGCGCCGCTGCGGATCACCTCTTCCATAGTGGTGTCGTTCTGGACGCTGCCTCGTAGTTTCTCCCAGGGAATGCCACGCTCCTCGGCGAGGGCCAAGAACATGGGAAACAGGATCGCCGTGTTTGACGGATAATGGGTAACAATAGAGACCGTGATCTCGTCGAGGCGAATGTCCCTGAAGAGGATGTCCATATCCTCTACGGAATCGATACAGACGCCGGACATCCCCACCTGGCCCTTGGAGAGGGGATCGTCGGAGTCGTACATCTGGATCGTGGGAATGTCGAACAGAATATTTAGCCCAGTCGCGCCATGGTCCAGCATGAATTTCATCCGCCTGTTTGTGTCCTCGGGAGCCCCAAAGCCTGTGAGCTGGCGCATGGTGAATTCCCGGCCGCGGTACATGTTGGCGTGGATGCCCCTCGTGAAAGGCGCCTGGCCCGAGTTGCCCAGATCTTCCTGATAGTCGAAATCAGGATGGGATAGTGGCGTGTAAAGCATTTCCCTGGGAATATTCGACCCCAGAACTGTTCGAGGCGTCTTCAACCAATTCTCGCGGTCCTTTTCGCGCACTGTCGAGAGCATCCAACCATCAAACTGCCGACGAATGTTCTCCAGGGCAACCGGGTTATACAGGGGAATACGTTCGCCGGTGGCAATTTTTTCGGCCAGGATCTCCTTGGTCGTTTTTCCCTTTTCTTTCATAAGCCATGTTCTCCTCTTAAAGCGCGGCAAGAGACGATTTGTTTAGGCGCCCGCAATCAGGATAGACCGTTATCATTTATCAGATCACGTTGGTATCTTTACTACTGCCTCGCCATCCAAAACGATAACCGCATGTTGATCCCTACATATTGTTCGCAGGTTAACCCGCTTCACCTTCTACACGTGCGGTAATTGTGTCACCTATATGAACAGGTGCATAAAAATTTAATTCTTGTTTTAAATAAATTGTGCGCCCGGACCAGGTAGTTTATTGGCGAGCACTGTTGATATCAACCCCGCCGTTAATAGGCCATGTACAATGCGTGTTTTAAAGCGGGTTTTTTGTGCATAAAGCTCATCGACATGAACCGGATTATAATCTCCAGTAATCTCGGCAAATTGATATATATCGCTTTCAGTAATAGTCTTTGAATATTCCGCAGAATCCCCTATCTTCAATGTGTCGTCAATATCCATAACAATCTCCTACAAGGAACCAAGATAATCAAAACAGCATAAGAAATGAGGAATATGATCTAAAGACCAGGAAACAACAAAAACCGCTCAAAAGTAGCCCGTTCTGGAGGTAAAATGAACTCGTCATAACTCGCTCAAACGATTCAGGGCCACTTCATCGGCCGGACTCGAAATACAATAATCGAAAAAATTGGGTAAAAACACCATCACTCTGAAATTAATCGTTGTTCAAACTTTTCCTACCTTCTTTACAAAATTTAAGTGCATGAAAAATTTCTAGCCCAATCTCAGTTCCCGCTGGGAAAACTAATACATTTCTCTTTCTCAAAGTAATATTTCCTAAGCAGAGCGGATGATTTGGATTATCCGAGCAAGATGATCCAATTCCAACGCCGGATAAATCGGCAAGCAAATAACGCCACTTGCAACTTTATTCGCTACCGGTAAATTTGACCGGTCAGCCGACGGCAAGCCTCGATACATCGGAAACTCACTAATCAATGGATAAAAATAGCGACGAGCATAAATCCCATGTTGTCGAAGTTTTTCATAAAGTTCATCTCGTAATAATGGATACTCTTTTTCAATCAATATTGGAAAATATGAATAATTATAAGTAGAGCTAGAGGAAAGCTGCATGCAGTGGATACCCGGCACGCCCTGCAATCCATTTCGGTATAGTTGATCAATCTCATGCCTTCGGTCAATCGCCTTATCAATATACTTAAGCTGCAAAAGGCCGAATGCAGCCTGTACTTCATTCATCTTGCCATTGATTCCAGGCGCTATTACGGTCACTTCATCGGCAAAGCCAAAATTTTTCAGGTCATCAATCCTCTTTTTGGTCTTTGCATCAGGGCAAATAATCGCTCCCCCCTCGAAGGTGTTAAACACTTTTGTAGCATGAAAACTTAATATCGACAAGTCTCCGTGCTTCAAAAGACTCTCGCCTTTATAGTTGACCCCAAACGCATGTGCCGCATCATAAATGACCTTAAGACCGTATATATCGGCAATCTTCTGTATCTTTTCCACATCACATGGTTTTCCATACACATGCACCGGCATAATCGCAGTAGTGTGGGGTGTGATTGCCGCTTCGATCTTTTCCGGATCAAGATTGAACGTTTCCGGATGGATATCAACAAACACAGGCTTGATACCGTTCCACAGGAGGGAATGTGCAGTGGCGACAAATGAAAATGGTGTGGTAATGACCTCTCCGGTAATACGTAACGCTTGAAGTGCCGTAACAAGCGCAAGCGTACCATTGACAAACAAGGCAAGATGTTCAACGCCCAGATAATCGGCCAGCTTTTTTTCAAGCTCCTGATGAAATGGACCGCCGTTGGTAAGCCATTTGCTTTCCCATATCTTCTCTAAGTATGGAAGAAATTCTGATAAGGGAGGCATACTGGGCTGGGTCACATATATAGTTTTATCCTTCTTAATCATAAAAAAACCATCTCCTATCCATAGTATTTACAAGCGGACATCAAGAAAATATGTACTCACCTTCATACCAATGGGCCGATTTCAGTGTACCTGACGCGACACGACGCATGGCCTCAGCCAATTGGCGTGCCCGTGCGTCAGACGAATGTTTCTGGCGAACAAGATCTTGACCATTCTTAATAATATCTCTAATTTTAGATGTATTCACATCGATAGTGCGCACCAGCTTACCCACATCTTCTGGGGCACATTCAATGTGGGTGACTCCGTCCTTGAAACCAAGATCAGACATCCCATTGAACGGGGTACAGAGAAGCAGGCATCCAGCTGCGGGTATCTCGAAAAATTTCCGGACCGCATAATCCACCATTGATCCGTCAGTGTATAGAATCTTGGTCATGCTAAGTATTTTACGGTGGTAATAATTGGCGAAATAGTAGGCCATGAATTGTGGCTGCGCCCAACCGGTAGCCTTTAATATTAAACCTGTAGCTTTGAGAACACCGTACACAGGCATGAATGGCGGACCAAAGAGTCGTAATGCGGTGTCAAGCGTTGCGTGGGCGATAGCACGTCGCTTATAGGTAATCCCAGGAATTGCAATTTTCCAAGGTCTATCTGTCTGCATAGAACAGAATTCGTGCGCTGCAATACAATGAGGTGCCTCAATAATTGCGTCACAGTTCCCAGCAACTCTTGCGTTATCATGCACTGCATGATTATCAACATCGAAAGTATCGTCCTGTTCCGGCACCTTAAAACGGCACCCAATAACGATACCATCTTTCCCATATTGAGAAAGATAAGAAGAAAAATCTGGATCATGTATATCATATAAAAGGCATGAGGCGATTTTAGGTTTATTGAGCGCATAGATATATTTAAGTAGCTTTCTTGTAGGCTCTATAGTCTTACATTTCCCACGTACCGTTGAAAAAAAGGAGTCATTTAACTCACGAACTATGCAATTTGGAACATAATTGGAAATGAATATACATGAAGCGTCATCAACGATATTTTTGTATTCATCCAATAATTCTTCATTGTCACTTCTAAGTAATTCGGTGACATTTACGATACGCACTTCAGGTAGAGCAGACAAGGAATAAAAAAGCTGACTTTCTGTTGGACTTAGATATGGTCTGTCGATATATATTAATGCAATATTTGCATTCTTCATTTTAAAATCTTCATCTAAAATATTTTCTCCGTTAAACCGACCCCCTTGTTCGCTTACGTTTTTTCTGACGTGAGAATAGTTGATAAATCATACGTATATGCGTCGGCTATAGTTTGTCACGGCTTTGTTTTTTTATCTGGAATGGTGATCCCCACCCCTTGGAATATGAGGGGACATCACTGTTGATGAGGCTGTTAGCCCCGATTACCACGTAATCGCCGATCGTCACCCCCGCGGTGATGATGACGTGAGGGCCGATATAGCAGTGACTACCGATCCTAACAGGCGCCCTCGTGATGTCACTTCCGAACATGACTCGGTCGATTGTGTCGTGGGTGTAGATATGCGAGCTGGCCGAAATGTCGCAGAAGTCGCCAATCTCAAGACCTCCGGACCCATCTAAGATGGTGTTCGGCCCAATCCAGCAATTTTCCCCCACTTTGACATCCCCAAGGACGACGCTGCTGTCGTAGATCGAAGTCCCTTCGCCGAAGCCGTAGAAACGGGCCTTTTCCCAGCGGTCCACGAACATTTCGCCAAAGGGGAGCAGTCGTTTGAACGAGTCGAATTTGTCCTGGCGCAAGATTTCATGGAGGCGCTTCAGCAGTTCGTACAGTTCCTTCTCGCGTTCGCCGGCGCCATATCCCGCAAAATTCGGCTTTCTGCTCACGGCAGTTCCTCTCGGCAGTCGTTCAATACGCTGCTGATAGCGGCGCATACCCTCATCACGTCAACACCCTCAAAACAAGGCAGCGTAATAGTGCTCTTCTGGAGGCGCTCGGCGTTCGGTCGTACGTCGCCGTAGACGCGGCGGTAATATGTGGTGCAACTCAGGCAGTACGTTCCCAATGTGGTCTCAATCCCTTCCTGTTTTAGCCTTGTAATTATGGTGTCGCGGTCGGAACCTGCTGGCACCCTAAACACCAACGACTGGACATTGTGAACCACCCCCTGCGTGGTGCGCTGGGCTCTGAACCTGAGCGGTTCCAGCTCGCGAGTGTATGCATCCCTGATCTGGTTTCGGTCTTTGACTATGGCATCGAGTTTTGCGATCTGTCTTATCCCCATCACTGCCTGTAGCTCGGTCATCCTAAAGTTGTAACCGTAATCGACGAAGTCAAATTTCCCGTTTTCGACCACGGCACCGTGCGCGAGTTTAATCTTAAGTTTTTTGGCCCAGTCGTCATTATCGGTGGTGATGGCACCTCCCTCGCCGGTCGTCAGCAGCTTGCGGGGATGGAAACTGAAGCAGGTTAGGTCGGAGATGGCGCCGCACCGCACGCCATGCTCGCTGCTGCCGATGGCACAGGCAGCATCCTCGATGAGTGGGATCCCATGCTCCTGGCAGATCTCCTTTATGACATGGATACCGGAAGGGTTTCCCAGGGCATCGACAAATATGACCGCTTTGGTCTGCGGAGTGATCTTCTGTTCAAGCTCCTCGGGCAGCATATTGAAGGTGTCCATGCTGACATCTGCAAATACAGGCGTGGCTCCGACATCCTCTACGACGTTAGCGGTGGCCGGAAAGGAGAAGTCGGAGACAATTACCTCGTCACCAGGGGCGATCTCCAGCAACCTGAGGCACATCCACAGCGCAGTAGTAGCCGAGGTGGACAGAAATGCGTGCCGGGCGGCGGTGTAGCTCTTGATTTTATCGGCAAAGGCGGCGACATGCCTGCCACCGGTAAACCAGCCGCTTTCGAATATCTCGCGGAATTCTGGCTCGACCTCGTCGAAGGATATGTAGGGCTTGATGAGTTTGATCATGGGGCAACCCGTATATTCTTCCGGTACCATTCCAGCGTTTCGCGCAGGCCTGTTTCGAACGAGGTCAGGCGATAGTCGATCAGGGACCTGATCTTGGCATTGCTGGCGTTATGGCACTCGACATCGGACTTGCGCCCTTCCTTGCGGATGATCTCGCCGTGATAGCCCATCATATCCGCAACCATACGGATGACCTCGCTGATCGCGATCTGCCCGTCTGTGGAAACGTTGATGCTGTCACCAGTTGCCAGCTTGCCAAACAGTGTGATGATGGCGTCCACTGTGTCCAGCACATAGATAAAATCACGGGTCTGTTTGCCGGTGCCGTGGATCTCGGGCGGCATCTTATTCATGATCCTCCAAGCCGTGATCGGAATGATCCCCGCCAGGTAGCCTTTGTAATTCTGGCGAGGTCCATAATTATTGAACGGCCTGACGATGAAGGCATCGAGATCGAACATTCTGACGTAACTCTGAACGGCGATATCCGCGGCCGCCTTCCCGGCCGCATAGGTTGTGGTCGGGTTGATGGGGTGCTTTTCATCCATCGGCTCGTAGACGGCAGTTCCATAGACTTCGGAGGTCGAGAAATGGCACAGGGTCGTGAAGGCCTTCCTACGCTGCAGTTCAAGGAGGTTCAAGACGACGTTGACGTTGGTGACAAACGCGTTGGCAGGGTTGACGAAGGAGTAGTTGAGCGCTTTGGTGGCGGCATTGAACACGATATCGATGGGGTGGCGCTCAAATATATAGTTGAGAGATGAGGCAAACTCGGCGTCGTCTTTGTACAGCACCGCCCCTTTTTGCATGGCGTCTGTCAAGTTTGCCTCGTTCCCGAGGAACATGTTGTCAATGATAACCACCTGCTTAGCCCCTTCGACTAGCAGCTTATCGACCAAGTGGCTACCAATAAAACCGGCGCCACCGGTCACCAATATGGAACTTCCCGAAATCGTAGGTCTCATTCCCTCTTCCTCACCAGTGTTTCCTAATAAGCTTAAATTTGTTACCCATTGTTTGTGATCTGATATACCAACTTTAAAGTTGCCAGTCCATCATAACCATCTATCAACGGCTTGCCGCCTGTTTTCACAGCGTTGATAAAGGATTCTAACTCGCTTCTCAGCGGTTCGCGCTTGTTTATCTGAAACCTGGTCATGTGTCCCGCATTAACCGTAAAATCCCAGCCCGCGCGTTCAAGCGGCTGGCGCGAGGCCATATTTTCATGAAAAAACAATTCCTGACTCAGGTAATTGACGACAAACATACCTTTCTCACCCGTGATGGTTAACTCCCGAACGATTGTAGGAGTAACCCAGTTGACATCGAGAATGCCTAAGATGCCATTTTGAAATCTCAATAAGCCAAACACAATATCTTCATGCGGCGATTGCATCACCTTTGATATTTCTGCGCTTACATGAACAACTTCTTCACCGGTCAGATATCGCATCATGTCAAGTTCATGTGTAGCTAAATCTTTGGCAACGCCCACATCATTAATCCGCCTCGGATAGGGGGACAAGCGACGTGCGTGAATCATAAAAATCTGGCCAAGTTCGCCGGCATCTATGCGCCTTTTTAGCTCAATAACGGCAGGATTAAATCGTTCAATGTGTCCAACCGCCACAATGACCTGATGCTGATTAGCTGTTTTTATGATGTCTTCAGCTTCTTCGATCGTGGAAGCAATAGGTTTTTCAATCAGCACATGAATGCCGCGTTTGATGGCATCAATGGCAATTTCTCTGTGAAGCGTTGTCGGCACCGCAATGATCACGGCACGGGGCGAACACTCATTGAAAAGCTGGTTATGGTCTTCATAAACAGGAAGCCTATATTTATCGGCTACCATGTGTGCATTGTTTAAGCTTTTGTCTGCAATGCCTACCATCTGGACATCCGGAATATCCATTAACACGCGGGCGTGATTTCTGCCCATACTACCGACACCTACTACAGCTATTTTAAACATATCCGATTTACCTCTTTTACAATTTTTTTTAGGTCCGCACTATCGAGCTGTGGATGAACCGGTATTATTAGAGTTCGGTTTATTCATAATCTACGGCAGCGGTAAAGCTTAATTTTTCGCCGCATGTAGGGCACTCCAGCTGTAACTTTTCCTCCATGATATTGGTTTGTATCATGGGGTGCCCATTCTTACACACATAACCAACCAGTCTTGACGGATTGCCTCTCATCAAGGCAAACGATGGGACATTGTTAGTCACAACAGCGCCAGCAGCAATCATGGCAAACGGTCCGATGACAACACCGCAAACGATCGTGGCATTAGCACCTATTGAGCATCCGAACCTTAATTTTGTAGGCACTATCTTCCAGTCACTGGCTGTTGCCCGCGGGTACATGTCATTTGTAAAGGTCGCATTTGGCCCTACGAAAACTTCATCTTCTATTTCAACACCTGCGTATACCGATACGCCATTTTGGATTTTTACTTTATTGCCAATTTTAACGCCATTATCAATGTAGACACCTTTACTTATAATACAGTTTAGGCCAATGCTCGTGTTTTCCCTGATCTGAACATTGTTCCAAACATAACTTCCATCTCCAATTTTTGCACTGGGATGGACTTCTGCCGTTGGGTGGATAAATATAGCCATAATGTTCTCCTTACAAAAAATTTAATATTGCAATTCGAAATGCTTGATGAACTGGAGCCGTGCGCCGATGATATGGAGGCGTTTAACGGGCATGGTTTATAGCTTTAACAATCACTTCTTGAGATTGCGCATCCAGGTAAGGATGCATGGGAATGCTGAAGATCCGGTTCGCAGCATTTTCACTGACCGGAAACGCTCCCGGCTCATAACCTAAGGAGGCAAAGGCTCCTTGGAGATTTAGAGGCTTGGGATAATAAATAGCCGTAGGAATTTTATTTTCCTGGAGTTTCTTCTGCAGAACGGTCCGGTGGTCTCCATCTTCTGCAAGGATGGAATATTGCGCCCACACGCTTCGATAACCGGCAGGGACATGGGGCGGGGTGATGGATGCGTTTTCTTTCAGAAGCTCTCCATACCGCGTGGCTGATTCCTGCCGCTGTTCCACTTCTTCCGGGAAGATATCGAACTTGGCCAAGAGTATCGCCGCTTGGAGGGTGTCAAGGCGGCCGTTTATCCCGATCCGAACGTTATCGTATTTGTTGCTTCCCTGACCGTGAACACGGATGGACCGCATGATCTCGGCCAGATGGTCATCAGCGGTGAAACACATCCCTCCATCGCCATAGCATCCAAGGGGCTTGGCGGGGAAGAAGGATGTGCAGGCGATATTCGTTAAGGAACAGGACTTTTTGCCTTTGTATTCCGCGCCGAAGGACTGAGCCGCGTCTTCGATGACGAAGATGCCATGTTCTTTGGCGATGGCGTTGATCCGGTCGTAATCGGCGGGCAGACCGAAGAGATCGACAGGGATGATGCCTCGGGGCGCAAGGGGTGACCTGTGAGGAGTAAGGGGTAAAGGGTAAAGGGAAGGATCGTTGCCTTTTACGGCCTGGATGGCCAAAAAAAGCTTGGCCGGATTGATATTGAAGGTCACGGGATCGATGTCCACGAAGACTGGCGTGGCCCCGAGGAGGCTGATCACCTCGGCAGTTGCGATGAACGTGAATGGCGTGGTGAAGATCGCATCGCCCGGACCGACTCCATAGGCCATCAAGGCAATGAGGAGCGCATCCGTTCCCGAGGCGCAACTGATAGCGTGTTTTACGCCGACATAAGCACCCAGTTTTGCTTCCAGCTCCTTGACTTCCGGCCCCATGATATACTGGCCGTGCGTTAACACTTTTTGAATATTTCGGTCAAGCTGCTCTTTAATGCGTCGCTGCTGTGCGGATAAATCGATAAAATCCATTTATTTCACCTATTATCTCATGCTGGCCATGTTATGCATATACCACTTAAGGGCTGCATCGAGTCCATCTTCAATTTTATGGGTCGGCTGATACCCGAGAAGGTTTTGAGCTTTTGCTATGTTCGCGTGCGAATGCATAATATCTCCTGGCCTGAAATCCCTATAGGTCGGTTTAACTTCCCTTAGGTGCACATAATAGGGCTCAAGGCGTGTTCGAAGCATTTCAAAGAGTTGATTCAGGGTTGTGCGAGCATTCACCGCAACGTTGTAAACCTGGTTGACCGCTTCCGGATTTTCGGTTGTCGCAGCAAGAATGTTCGCTTGTACAACATTTTCTACAAAGCAAAAGTCTCTGCTCGTTTCTCCGGTTCCGTTTATATAGACTGTATTTCCGTGGATCATGTCCGCAATCCATTTGGGTATAACTGCTGCATAGGCGCCATTGGGATCTTGACGAGGGCCGAATACATTAAAATATCTAAGCCCCACGGTTTCCATTCCATAACACCGGCTGAATACTCCCGCGTACAACTCGCCGACGTATTTCGTGACCGCATAGGGGGAAAGGGGTGCGCCTATGGCATCCTCAAGCTTGGGAAGTGCAGGATTATCACCATACACAGAACTGCTGGACGCGTAGACAAATCTTCGGACTTTACATTCACGGGCGGAAACCAGCATATTCAACGTACCCGTGATATTGTTATCATTGAAATTTACTGGGTCGGCCAATGATCGGGGCACTGAACCGAGAGCAGCTTGGTGGAGTACGAAGTCGATGCCACTCGAAAGTTTACGACAAACGTCAAGGTCTCTGATGTCTCCTTGCACAAAGCTGAATTTTTTCCATTGATCCGGGCTGATTGTTTCCTTTACCTGGTCAAGGTTTTTCTGCTTTCCGTTGGAGAAGTTGTCTAAACCAACAACTTTTTGGTCCAGGAGTAGGAGATGCTCCACGAGATGTGAACCAATAAACCCCGCTGCACCGGTGACAAGCCAGTTCCTGGGCTTGCTTGAAAGCACTGCTTTTATTTCATTGTATATCGTATTTTCAGTCATTCTTAAATCCCTGAATCTCGTATGCTGTCTTTGATCCTCTTCACATGGCCTCGGCCGAGGCCCTTCACCTCGCAGCCGAGCTCAAAATAGCGTTTGATCTTTTCGTCGTTGAGGATGCCGAAGCAGTCGATGACGGCGACGGGGCGGCCGATCATCTTGATCACTTCATCGGGGTCGAGAGTCATGTAGGCCTCGTGGCGGACGGCAAGGACGAGGGCATCAACTCCCTTGAGGGTGGCGCTCAGATCATTTTCAACCTTGCTGTCCTTGAGTTTCTCCTGGTTCCGGAAGAAGCGCGACCAGGAGTGGCCGGGGGCGGGATAGGATTCCTGTTTCTCCAGTTCCCACCAGTGTTTCACATAGGGGTCGTGGATTGCGATATCCGCACCCATCTCCGTGAGCTTTCTCACCACGATCTCCGAGCCGCTGTAGCGGGTGTCCCCCACGTCCTCCCGGTAGGAGGCGCCGAGGAGGGCGATTTTCGAAGCGGCGACAATTTTCCCCATGTTCCGGAGGGCGTCCCGGACGAGCTCCGCCACATGGAGGGAGCGGGTATCGTTGATGTCGATTGCGAGCGGCGTGATCTTAAAGATGTCGTCCTCGAACCCCATTAGGTGGTGATAGGCCCAGACACCCAGGCCGCCGTCCTTGGGGAGGCAGTAGCCGCCGATCCCCGGCCCGGGGAAGATCATGTTGGAATGGGTGGGACGGACCTTGATCGCTTTGATCACCTTGATCAGGTCAACGCCGTTGCGCTCGGCAAAGAGGCTCCATTCGTCAAGGAAAGCCAGGATCGTCGCCCGGTAGGAATTCTCGACAATTTTGCAGGTCTCGCTCTCGATGGGGCGGTCGAGAACGGTGAGGGGAAATTTCTCGACGTTCAGGACTTCCGAGAGGAATTTGGAGACGCGGGCGCGGGCAGCATCGTTAACACCGCTGCAGACCCGCCAGAAATCCCGGATGGAGGCAACGTATTCGCGCCCCGGCATGACACGTTCATAGGAATGGGCTAATAAAGGCTCAGGACATAAAACATTAGTGCTGAGTGCTGAGGACTGAGTGCTGAGTGAATCAGGACCAAGTGCTGAGGGAGCGGGGCTTGAGAAGCGGCGCTCGAAGGCTTTTTTTAGGATCGGGTAGGCGACGTATTCTGTGGTGCCGGGGGGCACCGTTGTCTCGATAAGGACGAGGCAGTGGGGTTGGATTTTCTCGCCTATAACTTTTAGGCTGTCTTCGAGGGCGGCGATCTCCGCGTGGCCCTGGCGGCAGTTGCCGAGGGCCTCCTTGAAGTAATCGCACTGGACGTCCACGACGATCACGTCGGCGAGGCAGAGGGCCTCGTAGGTGTAGGTGGCGGTGAGGGTCTTCTTCTCCAGGACGCAGCGGGCGATCATCGGGGCGACCTCCGGGTCCTCCGCCTCCACGGGGGCGATGCCTTTATTGAGCAGCGGGATTTTCCAGTAGGACCGGGGGGATGGGCGCTGGACGCCGATGACGAACTTGCCGGGCTTTCCTGTTGTTTTATCAACGGAATCAGCGACGATACCGGCCATGACGGCGCCTACGAAGCCGACACCCAGGACGACGACGATTTCATGGCATTGGGCGCGGTGGTCAGCAACGAGGGCCTGGAGGCGCAGGATTTCAGCAGCTTCATCCTGCGGAGTGGGAAGGGGGAACTGTTCGCCGTTGGGGGCAGTAGAGAAAGTTTCGGTCATGGACGGATCCTTTAAAAAGTTTTTAGTTTTAGGTTTTAGGTTCTACGTTAAAAAACTCAGGACTGAGGTCAGGTCGAAAAAGTTTTAAGAGATTAAGGGTGACAACCAGTGAAGCGTATTTCGTGAAGCGTGAAGGACATAAGTTTTAAGTAGTTAAGTAATTAAGATTTAAGTAGTTAAGGACAAAGCAAGAGCTTTGCATGGCCACATAAAACAACCAACTTTGTCATTCCGGCGAAGGAGACTGTGTCGCAATCCTCATTTGTCATTGCGAAACGCCTCTCAGGCGTTGTGGTAACCTTAATATGAGACC
>Ga0209540_10000759_pt1 | contig 27099 bp, 24 predicted proteins | sample BarGraIncu01121A_FD_184501 | JGI IMG/M metagenome (GOLD analysis project Ga0209540, IMG submission 184501) | Arctic peat soil microbial communities from Barrow, Alaska - Barrow Graham LP Incubations 011-21A (SPAdes) (version 2) | ecosystem: Environmental > Terrestrial > Soil > Wetlands > Peat... | reverse complement strand
TGGTTGGAGTCGGTTGCCGCCGTCATCAGCAGGCAGTCAGCTCCCCTCCCTCGAGTGAAGTCCGTGACGGAGGTGACCGGCTCCTCCACGCTCATGTCGACGAAACGCTCGGCACCCATCGCGGCTGCCAGCTCTCCCTTGCTCGATGACACATCAAGTCCGATAACCCGGCACCCCGCAGCACGGGCGATGCCTACTGACAGCAGCCCAACCAGCCCTAGACCCAGGACAGCCACGAAATCACCGACCACAGCACCAGACTGCCGGAATCCCTGCAGTGCTATACTGCCAAGCGCGACAAAACTGGCGGCATCAAGCCCAACGGTATCTGGCACCTTCACGCACAAGGTTACCGGAACCGACAGGACTTCTGCATGGTTTGCATACCCCGCACCAGCGCAAGCCACCTTGTCGCCGACACGGAAACCATCTGCGCCCTCGCCAACAGCCATGACAACACCGGCAGCACTGTATCCCATTGGCATCAGCTCATCGAGCTTTCCCATGGCCTTATGGAGAGTCGTGACGATACCCTCAGAATGAACCTTCTCCAAGACCTGCGCGACAAGATCTGGCCTTGAACGGGCCTTCTCCATCAGTCCCTTACGAGCAAAATCCAGCGCAGCCTTCTCGGTTCCGCTGCTGATGAGTGAATACGCTGTTCGCACGAGAACACGCCCCCTACCCACTTGGGGCGCTGGAACCTGCAGTACTTGTACTCCGCCGTTGCGGAGGTCCTCAAAGACCTGTAACATCCGTGTTCCTCCTCAGTGATGGATCTGCATCTGGCTTTCATCGTGGGCACTACCACAGGCAGATATCAACCCGTCGGGAGCGCTGCTTACGACAAATCTGAACTTGCCTTGAAAGCCTTCGCCCAAGTGAGGATCCACTTGGACAGTAACTTGAGTATCCTCTCCCAGCCGTTCAAGCAGGTTCCTTCTGACCTGCTTGACGTCCTCAGGGGAGAAAGCGCTCCCGGGACGAACAATGACGGTGATACTCCCAGGCGTTGTTTGGCGAATCTGCGCGCCGGCTATCCCGGTGATGTCTTTAAAGACATGATCCAGCCTGCCAATCTTGGTGCCGTCTTTCAGGATCACGTAGTCCTCACACCGACCATCGAGAGATGCTACGGTTCGTCCAAATGCTCCTGCTGGAACACTTTCGGGCGATGCAGGCGCTAGCGACGCGATGTCTCCAGTGTCATACCGGATCAACGGAAATGCCGGGTTCGAGAGATTGGTTCCAATGATGCGAAACCGCCCGTCATTCATGGGAAGGAATTCAACAAACGCGAAATCGTCATCCACTACCAACCGTCCGTTGGGCCACTCTGATATGTTGGCGACGCCCTCCGCCAAGCCATAGTGTTGGATGGGCTTGACACCAAACGCATGCTCAATAGTTGACGCTTGCGATGGCAGCACGTTCTCAGCTCCGAGCGTGATCCACTGTGGCTGGTAACCCAAATCAAACTTTGTCTCGCTGATATACGCAGCCATAAGCGCCACGAGCGATGGATAGCCGTGAATCCATGGGTACTTGAGTTTCCTTAGTTCCTCGGCGTAAGATCTCAGATTACTTTCATTCATATGAAACCCGCTGAATAGCTCCCGATGGCCGGCTGCATCGAGACGCCAAAAGGGTGGTTTGTGCTGATGGCGCGACACAATCACATTTCCTGTGAACTGAGCGCATTGTGTCCCTCGCTCCAGACCATGCAATCGCCGATACCGCCACCATATTGCCCACTGTTCACGTATAGCCTCTGTTGTTGTCGAGAACACCAGCCCTGCACCGGTCGTCCCAGAAGTATGCATGCGAATGAGTCGAGACCTGGCTACGTCTTGTGCGACAAACTCTGTCGCATGGTCAACGACATCTGACTTCGTGAGGATTGGAAGTTGCTGCAGGCCATCTGCTCCATGAATGGAGTCAATGTCGATGCCATACTCGTCAAACAAGTTTCGGTAATATGTAGTGTAGCGCGCAGCGTGAGCTACGAACGACGACAGGCGCTCATCTCTCCACTCCGACAGGCGACCCAAGTCCCATCCCATGCGGTCCTCTGCTGTCCGCAGCATCTCTGCGAACTCGCCGCCATAGTGGAGACGCTGGATGTGTACCCCCTGTAGCGTACACGCGACATCTTGAAGGCGCGGCGGCAACCGATCATAGAGCCTCATCCCATCACCTCCGTTCGAGCAAGATGCTTTGCCAAGGCGCCATTGTTGTCCATACGCTCCTGCCAAGACGGCAACTGCCACGGCATCGACTCTGCCATGTGTCACAGCCATTCGGGGCTGAGTCGAGCTCCGTTGGCCGTGTCGAACAGGACCTGTGGAGAACTACCGGTTTTGCATTCATTGCTGCGCATGGCGATCTGGCGAATCGGCCGAGGGGGGAAGCCGCTTCCGCCCGGACGGGCCCATACCGCAGTATCCGCCACAATGCTGCAACTGGTTTCAGCGCTATTATCCGGTACGACAGCTCAACATACGGGACGAGCAGAGCGTCGCTCCATCCCTCTGCGCTGACAAGGCAATTTCGGGCGAACATAGGAAGGAACAGGTAGAGCTGCTCAGGGTTCGTCATTCGACTTGTCCAACTCTATATGGCCTTTCCAGCCGGTAGGGGGACGGAAAGCGAACCCAGGATGTTTAAGAGAACCAAGTCTCCCACTCAACTCGGGGGTATTTGACTGAACTTCGATATCATCCAGGTCCATGGTTGGATCCACTATCGGAAGAGTCATTGGTTGGAGCGCACCAGTGATGTATGGTATTTTATGATAATCGAACCCCATGAGGCGGGCACCGACCGCATCAACTGCAACGGGATTTGTTCCTCCGAAGAGTAACCCGACCGGTTTGCGATCTGGTGCCATAGGACCCTCACCCTCACCAGCAATAATACCATCGACAATGCTCAAATACAGCCTTGGAGAGGTCCTCCTGACGCCTTCGGCGTCATACCAAAAGAGAATTCTATTCAAATCGACGATTGTACGCCAGATTGTATCATTACCAAACCAATTGCCACTTCTAACTATCTTCTGCTCATCGGATAATCGTGAATCAATAGCATTCTTCGTCCTATTGACGATTCCTGCTGCAGCAGGCCCAAAGATTGTCATGATCTTGCGCTTCACTGCAGCTGCCATCACTAAAGTTCGCTCTAGTCGACCAGAGCCAGGGTATTCATCACCTTTGGCATCTGGGGTGCCAAGCGAGTGGTGCGGCAAGGAGTTCTTATGGGTGCAAATTCCAACCAAGTTTTTCATGCTGAGAGTGATTCCGGCTTTTTTGTGCGTCTTCATTTTTGGTACATTTATGAACACGTCACAATCTAGACATGTCTTTGACACTGAGTAGGCGTGCCGATGGTTCGCCTGCGAATGATACTGAGAAAGGTCTTTCGTGTCATAATATGCACCATAGAACCTGCCATTCTTGGTATAGCTGTCAAATGTGCTTTCCTCTGCAAGGTCTATGGTGACAAAACCCAATGGATCTCCAGGTAAATCTTCTCTGCGAGAGATGACCCCATTTTGAGCAAACCATCGCTCCTCTCGAAGATCCAAGAGAGTCACGGGATACCCATTGTCCTGGTAGAATCGTACTATCTCGGCAAGTCCATTTCTCAGAACTGTCTTTTCAAAATCAGAGTCGGTCTGTGGACTATCCGCAATCACTACCTTCCCAGATCCTTTCAACACAGCTAGAACACAGTCCACTACAGCTCTTACAATGCTCCCGTGTGTGACAATGTAGTCCCATTCTTCTGGTCGGTGCACGTGACTCTCACAAATGAGATTTGGCTTAACCACAACGATATCCCCTGGGTGAACTAGCCAACTCAAGGGATTCTCCTTTTCAAAGCCTGGCTTATTCTTGCCGATCGATTGCAAGAGTTCCAACACTCCAGCATAAACCGCGTTGTCCACATCTACGCAGGTTTCCGGAAAGAGATACCCAGTTGGAATTTGGCTGGGGTGAAATGGCGCTTTTGAAGAATACGACTGACATGCATTGTCGTGATAGATGCCTACAGTCTCTAGCTTCCCGCCCATGTATACCTCCTGACAATTAGCCATTGCAGACACAGTTGGCTGGGCTCATCATTGCTTCTTTGTCGTCCGCGCGCGGCCATACCGTACTGCATGCCACAATGCTGCAACTGGTTTCAGCGCTATCATCCGGTACGATAGCTCAACATACGGTTACCATAGCGGGTCACCGCGATGACTGTCTGCCTGGTGTGTCCGCCGTCCCTCGCCGCCGCGTATGCAGTCTTCTCCATAAGAGCCTTGCTCATGCCCATGGCGTTGATGGACTGAACTGCTTTGTCAGTACTCAGACACACGACGCTCTTCACGCCGTGAGCGATAGCTGACTCAATGACGTTGCTGCTCCCCAGCACGTTCGTCATGACCGCCTGGATGGGAAAGAATTCGCAAGAGGGGACCTCCTTGAGAGCAGCAGCATGGAAGACGTGCTCGACTCCCTCCATGGCCCTGTCCACGCTGACACGGTCCCGCACGTCGCCCAAGTAGAACTTGACGCGCGGATCGTGCAGTTCCTTGCGCATGATCTCCTGCTTGAACTCGTCACGACTGAGGACCCGGCCTTCCTGAACGCCCTGCGCAAGCGTGGCTTGAGCCACTGCTACAATCCCATGATTCGCTCTTTCTTCCAGCTGTACCCACATCATTGCCTATTTCGCTTCTGCATGACCATTTCAATGGTTTCTCTTATCTTCTCTTTTCTGACTTGATAGGAGAACTTCGCCTGGACTCTCTCTCTGCTCTTGGTATTTAAGTCATTCCACAAAACCTCATCTTTGAAGAATCTGCAAATATCGTCCGCCAACTCTTTAGGGTCGTCGTTTACCAAATATGTACCACAGTCACCAACAACTTCAGTAAGTGCACCTACATTGTTGGTAATAACAGGGACGCCACAACTCATTGCCTCTGCCTGAGCCATTCCAAACGCTTCAAACACAGATGGTTGGACAAAGACCCTGGCCTTCTGATATAGATCAATTTTCTCCGCTGTTGTAATTCTCCCTGGAAAGCATACGAAATCGCCAACGTTCAATTCCTTGGCCAATAATTCCAACTCCTCAAATCCGTCTTCTTTACTGCCTGCTATGACAAATCGAACTTGGGGGAGTTCCTTCACAACAAATGGAATGGCTTTAATAACTAGCATTAGCTTCTTCCTGAAGATACTAAGCCTATTTAGGTGAGCAATACTGACTACTAAAGAACGATCTTGAGCTCGAAGTTCTCCAGGAGAGTACTTGTCAGTATCAACACACAAATAGACCATGGAAGAACTGTGGATTCCCAATTCATGCAAACCATCAAAATCAACTTTCGAGATCGCAAGATTCCAATCCGCTAACCGCATTGACAGTCTCATCACCCATCTTTGCCATAATGGTCTAGAGAAGTAGCCATTTTTGGTCCCATCATAGTAGTGCAAAGCACCCGTCACTATGTTTGGCTTTCCTACCAACTTTGACTTTAGGAGCGACACTATCCCCGTGGTCCACCACCAGGTAAAATATAGATCACAATTAAGTGGAATATCGCTGAATCTACTAGCAAGAACGACTTCGAATCCCAATTCCTCCAAAATGCGAATATCGTTCCGATAGAAATCGACTAGCTCGAAAAACTCCTTGTCCGTCACCTTAGCAAAGAAGCATACCTTCATTCCAATCACTCTCTCCTATCCACCATGCGTTTCGTCATATACAGCCAGAGTTTCCTGCGCAGCCTTTGCCCAAGAAAAATGCTTCACGCGCTCAAAGCCTCTTCCTACCAAGTCATCTCGCAATTCCTCATCAGTTAGAACTTCACAAATCAAAGCACTCATTTCCTCGACACTATATGGGTCAAACAATAGTGCCGCATCTCCGACTACCTCTGGGATAGACGACGCGTTTGAGGCAACTACTGGCACTCCACAAGCCATTGCCTCGAGAGGAGGAATTCCGAAACCTTCATAGAGGGAGGGAAAGGCCAACAACGAAGCTGCATTCATCAGTGCAGGCAAATCCTCGTCTTCAACAACACCAGTGCAAACGACCCGACCTCTCAATCCTAACTGCTCGATCTGCGCAGACGTGGCATCAGATCTCCTGCCACTACGGCCAACAAGAACCAGCTCATATTCCTCGAGCAACGCTGAAGGAAGCTTGCTATACGCCTCAATAAGCCGAGGGATATTCTTTGTTGGATTCATAGACCCGACATGAAGGATAAACTTCGCGCTAATACCGTATTTCGCTTTTGCGAGACTTAACCTGCTTTCATCATTGATGATTCTGTATTCCTCGTCAACACCATTGTAACTAACCCTTATCTTCTCTCCTGGTATTCCCAAAATGCTAACAATGTCTTTCTTTGAATGCTCCGAGACTGTGATTATTCTATATGCTCTCTTGGCAGATAAGCTGAACAGCTTCTGGATGCGATACCGTGATATAGACGTATGCCATTCGGGACTCAGGAATGCTATCATGTCGTGTATGGTGAGTACCATTCTACTATTGCCAAAGGCAGGCAAGATACCATAAGGGCCATGGTACACATCAACTTCGTACTTCCTCAACAAAATCGGCAAGTAGACCTGCTCCCAGAGATCTCTTCTGAAGTAGCTACCATAGGTCACGTTTGTGTAGATCTTATGGAAATTGTCTTGACTAGGAACAAACGTGTCCTTTCTATCTTCATTCAAAATGACGTAGTAGTCATTTGTCTTGTCTATTTTAGATAAGCTACGCAATAAGCCTCTTGTATACACTCCCATTCCAACTCTCGTATGCCCCATTCTTGCATCAATTGCTATTTTCATTTAACAACGCCTATTCAATGCGTTTCTTTATATATCTCAAGTGTTTCTTCGGCTGTCTTTATCCAAGAAAACCTTTGAACTTGTTTCTTCCCTTCCTTGATAAGCCGGCTTCTCAATTCAGAATCTCTTAGAACGCCTTCAATTGCTTCATATATTTCTTTGTATTTATGTGGGTTAATTAGCAAAGCTGCCCCTCCTCCTGCAATTTCAGACAATGAACTCGAGTTAGAAGTTATGACAGGAACTTCATTTGCCATTGCTTCCAATACTGGTAGGCCGAACCCTTCATAAATTGATGGATAGACAAAAAGTAACGCTCGCCTATATACAATAGATAGTTCGTTATCTGGAATATATCCTAAAAACTTAACTCCATCTCCAATATTCAAATCTCCTAATGTTTTAAAGAACGCTTCATATTTCCACCCTAATTTACCTACAATTACCAAATCATATTTGTTCCTATAAGTTCCATTTTCCCTTAGCAACTTAAAAGCTCTAGCGAGATTTTCAAGATTCTTCCGTGGCTCAATTGTTCCAACAAATAGAATATACTCTTTTGATAGTTTGTATTTCCTTAAGACGCCATCCTCATCCATATTTACGACTTTCTTCTTGAAATCTACACCTGGATAAATGACTTTGATCTTTTCCTCAGGCATATCTACATATTTTAGAATCTCACTCTTACTGAAGTTAGAAATCGTAATAATCTTTGACGCCCTCTGACAAGATTCCACAACTCTATTTCTCCACCCTTGAACAGTTCTAGTTTGCAATTCTGGATAGGCAAAAAATGACATGTCATAAATCGTGATAATACTCTTTCCTTTTCTAACTAACGGCGAGTAGAAATCGCTATGGAAGATATCAACTTCCCCGGTGAAGAATTCTATCGATGGGAATTTCAATCTAAACCACAAGAAATCCAGAAATGGTTTTGGTGTTCTAAGCATAATCGTCTCTCTGTATGTAAAATCATATTGAGCTGCTTTCGCTCTATCCAAATGTCTCAATGAATAGAAGAATAGTTTATAGACGTTTCTTTCATCTATTTCTGCCAATTTCAGCAACAGATTGTGCACGTAGTTTCCAACTCCCGTTTTCCTATCTAGTACTGAACTGCAGTCAATCCCTACTATCACCCCGGTTCTCCTTTCTTATGTCTATAGCTCAATAATATCCCTGCAAAGAACCAAAAGAGGTAACTAGAGGGTCTCTCTACAAGAGGATTATATGCTAAACCTGACACAATTACGAAAACCAAAATGCCATAAATAGTTGCTGGAGAACCAACTAGAAGACTCGGCTCTTCCCTCTCTACTATTCTATAGCCATAATACAGTATCCTTCCCACAATAACGATAAACAAGAATAACCCAAATACTCCCGTTTGATATAATATATTGATAGCATCATTGTCAGCAGTAACTACACCAAAGGTAAGTCCTCCTGCGTATTTCGCGCTGATGCCTGCCGTTGTGCCTAATCCATTTCCTATTAGTAACCGACTGCCGAATTTCTCTATATACATTCTATACATACTAATTCTAACCATAAACGCGGATGCCGCAGATCCTGATGATTGCCCAGAAAAGAAAGACAATACCCGCTCACTTATTGCATGATTGGGAAGAATTGCAAACACGAATACCACTAAAGATGCCACAATCAAGACCTTAAGAACATTTCGAAAACGCTTTCGCTTGGATCTAAGGTATGCTAGAAACAAGCTCCCGCAAAGTAAAGAAACATACCCTATTCTTACAAATGTCAATAGCATTGCTATCATTCCAACTATTGATAAAAGTAGAAACCATTTCTTGCGAGTTGAATAATAGAATCCGAAACCTGTTAGGATAAACATACCTAAGAAGAATGCAAATGAGCTAAAAGTGTCAAAAGTTGACGTAATCCTAAAGAGTGGCCCTCCATATGCTAGTACAACCTTCTCTTTCAAAAAACTCCCCAAATAGTAGTAACCGTAATTATCGCCTATCGGAACGATTGTCGCCATACCTACATAAACTGAAATAGCCTGGATGATTCCAAGTATAGAAGCAAATGAACCAAGGTACAATAAGTACATGAGTATTGTGTGTACTTGTTTCCTTGTTGTTACCAAATTTGCACCCACAAAGAAGAGTGACATGGGTGCGAAAAGCGCCCTAAATCCTTGAAATCCTATTATTGGATTGAGGAGGAAAGGATTGAATATTTGAAATACTCCAAACGCCAAAAACAGTAAGAGGAGCCCACTTATTGGTGTATCTACTAATTTTAGGTTCTTTATCGTAATCAATCCAAGGAATTCAAATAGCAGAAAGAGCCCAGCAACATCAACTAAAACACCAACTGGATAATTAGGGAAGATCTTTCCTAGAAATCCAGTGGAGGTGAGTAACAGCAAAAAGGTAAGCCAAACCTGGTTCCTTATTACTTCTCTACTTACTCTTGTCACCGTTGCCTAACCCACTTGTCCCAGCAACTTACTGTACAATGCATGATATGCCGAAGCAACGACATCCCAGGAATATTTCTTTCTAACCATTGAAACCATATCATCGCGCCTTAACTTTAAATCAGTACCCCCATTCTCATAAAAGTAGATTATCTTTTCAGCAAGAGCATCAGGGTTTCTAGCAGGGAAAACTAATCTTTTGTCAATTTGCTCTAGCAACTCTGGTGTTGCGCCTGAGTCTGTGCCAACCACGGGAAGTCCACAAGCTAATGCTTCAACTGTAGTTAAACCGAAACCTTCTAAAGAAATAGAGGGCAGAATAAACAGATCGGATGCTTGGTAGTAAAGAGGTAATTGTTCGTCAGGAATAAAGCCCAAAAAATGGATTTCTTCTTTAAGACCTAAGTTGCTTGATAGCTTCTTGAGATGATCTTCAAGATAGCCCTTACCGCCAATCAGTACCATTAAGTCTTTACGTACCGCCTGGGGTATCTTAGATATACCCGTCAATAAATCTTCTATTCCCATTCTAGGCTCCAACCTTCTAATCGTAAGAATAATGGATTTATCTTTAGGCAGATGTAATATATCCCTAAGCAGATCCTTCTTTTCACTAGGACAAAACACTTCTATATCTACTCCTCCAGGAATGAACACTAATTTCTCTTCTTCTATATTCCCCAACAACTCCTTCAATTCTTCTTTACTATAATTGCTTAAATAGACTATTGTATCACATCTTCTGAGGACTATCTTCTGTGTAAGAATTGTGATAAGATAAAAAATCCGCATCCAGCATCTCTTAACTAACCTCCTCACGTAGCTTCTTTCTTTAGCCAAAATCACATCCCACTGAATCCTGTATTCCTTATGCCATGGACCGTGGAATGTATAGACTCTTTTACTCTTTTCGCTTAATCTGCTAAGTACTACACCAAATCCAGTAGTTCCGTTGTGTAGATGAATCAGATCAAAATCCTCTGACCTTGCCAATTTTTCGAATTCTGTTTTCGTCCTAAAAACCACGCGGACAAATCTCGTGAAATTTCGGCTCTTACCTACTGAGAATCTATGTATCTTTATCCCCTCAATTTCTTGATATCGAGCCTGAGATAAGTCTGTTTGAACTGTTAAAACATGTATATCACATCCCTTGCGAACTAATCGCTTAGCAACTTCATATATTACTTTTTGTCGACCACCCATATCAGGATAGAAGTCATCGGTTACCACCAAGATTCTCATTGCTCCATACCTCCACCACTGGATTTGCCAAAGAGTATCTCTTTATAGATACCATCCAGTTCTCCGTAAAGCTTATCAATTGAATATTCTAAGCTCCAAGTACGTGCCATAGTACCTAATGTTTTTCTCTCTGTCTCAGATACTATAAGATCTTTCAAAATCGACATCAGTTCACTTGTGTTGTAAGGTTCGAAAAGTCTTATATTTTCACCGTCTTTCAAGCCTTCTGGCAAGTAATTTCTACTAGCACAAGTCGTGACAGTGGGTATTCCCATATTCATTGCTGTAAAAAACGTAGTTCTCCTAGTAGTAACACCTTCAACATATGGAAATACACATATATCGACTATACTCATATATAATTCTATTTTTCTTATATCATCCACGTACTCTGTGAATATGACAATATTCTTCATTGCGTATGTTGCAATAATTGAATCAAGTTTCTGAAGGTAGGAATTATAATTCCCTTTGGAATATCCTCTTCCTCCAATAATTAGTAGTTTCAGATTATCATATTCCCTTGTCAATCTTCCAAAAGCTTCCAATAAAGTTTCAACACCTTTATCTGGTGCTACAAATCCAAAGAAAGCCACGATAAGCTCTTCATCTTTAAAGCCCATCACCGCTTTCTTCATATTTGGAATCTTCTTTATATTTAAGTTGCTCCCGATTGGTATTAAATGCACCTTTCTCAGATCCTCTTGTGCCAATTTCGTAGATAACTCTTGATAGTCCAAATTATTGGAGACAATTACAGCGTCACTGTGCTTTGCCAGAAAGAGTACCAATTTTTTTCTAAGCATACCTGCTTTTGGAAACAGGTAAGGAGGGTTGAGATCATGAAGGGTTGTAACTATCTCAATTTCTCTTCTGAAAGTCTTAATCAAGAATGGCACAATTGTAATGAAAGCCCTTACATTGTACATAGAGATTTGGTAATGGATGTGGATAATATCAGGCTTGGTGACTCTTATAGCTTTCCTTATTCCTCTACATGCCCTAAAATCCCATTTTGTAATCAACGGTAAAATATCAGCTTCGTCATTTAGCGTTGCTATTTTAGCATTCTCAATGTCAGTCAGTATGCTTATCTTATACCCTCGCTTGGCTAATTCTTCTACTTGGACTGCAATATGATCGGCTACTCCACAGCGTCGTGGAGGAATGTGCGGAGAAATAATCAATACTCTCATAAGTATCGCTTCCCCTCTCTTTAAGAATCTGCTTCTAAGCATCCCCAAAAGTTGCCTCTAATTCTTACTTTAAGTCAATATTCCTCAAATTGGCATATTTTCGAACAATCCATCTACCTATCCTTGGAGAAAACTTCATCGTCCTCAATAGCATTCCTAAAAGAAGAAGGTGCCTTAACTTAGGGACTTCTATTCCTTTCGAAAGCTCTGAATACTTTTCAAAACATTTCGTCGCCTCTGAGGCTTTGTTCTTCAGTATTAGTGATTTTGTTTGAGCAAAACTCCATACGGCCCCACCCACTTTAAATGACACCGAGAAATCTGAGACACGGCTATCAGAAATTAATAAGTTAAATACAGTAACCGTGTCTGCTGTCAACTTTTGACCATTGTCCCAGGTAATTGAGTTTCTATTGTAATAGCGTACTCCCATAAATTCATTTACAAAAGCTACCGGATATAACGCTGATATTAGCATCCACATATAATAATCGCATGCCATATTGTCATCGATAAACCCATTTAGAGTCCTATATATGTCTCTCTTCACAACAACGGCAGAAAGTCCAATGAAACATCTCTCTATTAAATCATCTAGAAGCATACCTTTAGGAAAATATCGATCGATATCATAAATGGTAGGCAAAAAGCTAATTTCACTACTAACTTCATCTATATTAATATCTTTTCCAAAGACCATCTTCACATCTGGATACTTGTTCTCAGCCTTGGTAAATGTCTCAAGTGCTGTCGGAAGCACTATGTCATCATCACAAAGTATATAAATCCATTCTCCACTAGCAAGTTCTATACACCGATTCCAATTTCTTACCATGCCAATATTCTTATCATTTCTAAAATACTGAATCCCTTTTCCTATTAATGGTTTTACAACTTCTTCTGTGCAATCAGTAGAGGCATTATCTACTATGATAATTTCATAACTACCATCATAGGTTTGGTTCATCACCGATGCGATTGCTCTTGCAATCGTCTTTTCTCCATTATAGACAGGGATACACACACTAAACTTGAGTCTACTTTTCATATCTTCCCACAGTCCCCCTAAATTCTTTCACGTATTCAATCTTTTCTTTGTCTATCCCAGGCCAAACTCCTATGCAAAAAGTATCCATCATAACCCTATATGTATTCTTCAAATCTCCTATTACTCTATATTTTGTAAACCCATCAAAAACAGATTTTGAATCTTCGTCAGGAAGCACATTATAGACTTCGTCAAATCCTTCACGATTCCTAAGACCAAGTTGAAGTGTCCCAATAGAGCTCCGTATTCCCACTTTGCTATAAGAGTCATTTTGCAACTCTTCAAGAACAGACCTATACATCAAGTGCTAGCCTAAGTTGCAAAAAACGGTCAATTGCATGTTTCCGTCCCGTTACACTCTTTACTCTTCTATTTGACATATTTCGAGATAGCTTATCAAGTGCATCTATATACACTTCATAACTCAACTCCTGATCCTTTTCAAAGGCTTCGTCTATCAATCAAGTTGTATGAGAACCTTTCACCTTAAATCCCCATCAACCATCAGTTTAATTAAACTTTGGAACGTTACTTTTGGTTCCCATCCTAAGACTTTCTTGGCTTTCGAAGGATCGCCAATAAGAATCTCAACCTCTGCTGGTCTATAGAATTGCTCTGCTACTTTTACGAGTACTTTTCCAGTATCCTTATCATATCCAGCTTCTGTTAAACCTGATCCTTTCCACACCATATCAATACCAGCTTCTTTGAATCCCATCTCTACGAACTCTCTCACGGTATGAGTTTCTCCAGTAGCAACAACATAATCATCAGGCTTATCATGTTGAAGAATGAGCCACATTGCCTCTACATAGTCACCAGCAAAACCCCAGTCCCGTTTTGCATCAAGATTTCCAAGTTCAATGTGTTCTATAGTTCCTTTCTTAATGTCAGCAATCCCTTTGGTAACTTTCCTTGTTACAAACTCCTCCCCTCTTAAAGGCGACTCGTGATTGAAAAGAATACCATTGCATGTAAACATATTGTAACTTTCCCTGTAGTTTACGGTGGTCCAGTATCCGAAAACTTTTGCAACTCCATAGGGACTTCGAGGGTAGAAAGGTGTGGTTTCTTTTTGAGGAATCTCCTGGACTTTTCCAAACATCTCGCTACTCGATGCCTGGTAGAAACGTATCTTCTTGTCGCGTCGCCTGACAGCTTCCAGTAAGCGCAGAACTCCCATTGCTGTGACGTCGGCCGTATAGAGTGGCTGTCCCCAAGATGATGCCACGAAACTCTGCGCCCCCAGATTGTAGACTTCGTCTGGTTCCGCATTGTCGATTGCTACCTCCAACGACGAAGAGTCACCGAGGTCTCCCTCTACTAGCTCGATCTTGTCCAGTACACCCAGTTGTTGGAGTCTCCATGTGTTCGTCGTGCTTGACCGGCGATGTAACCCCACCACTCGATAACCCTTCTCAAGCAGTAGTTGAGCCAGGTATGCTCCATCTTGTCCGGTGATTCCAGTTACTAAGGCATTGCGCATCACGTACCTCCTTCTTCAGACTCATTCATGGTCTGCACGACCGTACTTGTCCTCGAACCTCTGGATGTCGTCTTCCCCGACATACTCGCCATTCGAAACTTCGATGATTTCCAGCGTAATCTGACCCGGATTACCCAGACGGTGCAGGGTTGTCTTGGGTACGAAGGTGCTTTCTCCCTCGTGGACAAAGAATGTCTTGTCGCCCACTGTCACCTGAGCTGTACCGTGAATGACGACCCAGTGCTCGGTGCGATGTATGTGACGCTGAAGGCTAAGGGTGGCGCCAACGTTGACCACAATGGTCTTGATCTTGAACCTGTCGCTCTCCTCCAGGATCCGGTAGGTTCCCCAGGGACGGATGGTCATGGTATGTTCGTGAACCTCACGCCGACCGCTGGCTTTGAGTGTCTCGAGGAGTGCCTTCACGTCCTGGCTGCTTCCCCTCTGAGCCACGAGAATGGCATCATCTGTCTCAATGATACTCAGGTCCTTGACGCCGATCGTCGTGACCAGCCGCTTGCGCGAGACAACCAGTGAGCCCGTGGTATCGAGAGCAACAACATCCCCACTGAGAGCATTGCCATCCGCGTCCTTGTTCGCGATGGCATAGACAGCATCCCAGCTGCCAACATCGTTCCATGTCAGGTCCATGGGGACGACTGCCACATGAAGTGCCTTCTCCATGACCGCGTAGTCGATGGAAATCGAGGGCATGTCACCGAAACGACCGATGGTTGCGTCGAATCCACACTCAAGTAGTTGTGCTATTACTGGCTGGTATTCGACGAGGGCTGCCATCATGTCCCGTGCCCTGAAACAGAACATGCCGGAGTTCCAGAAGTAGTCACCCGACGCAATATACCCTTCCGCCGTCACTGCATCCGGCTTCTCGACAAACCGCACCGCCTTCAGAACACCATCACCAAGGTTCTCGCCAGCCTGGACGTAGCCATAGCCTGTCTCGGGACCTGTCGGTTTGACACCGAAGGTTACCAGGTAGCCACTCTGCGCGGCCTGTTCTCCCAGCTTCGCATAACCAGCAAACGCATTCACTGGCTGAATGACATGGTCGGACGTCATGACCAGGAACACCTCCTCAGGCGATACCTTCAGCTTGTCCTTGGCATACGCGAGGGCCAAGCCGATGGCGGGCGCCGTGTTGCGACCGACAGGCTCGCAGATGACATGCAGGGGAGCCTGACCAGCGACCTCCTGGAAGGTATCCTTGACGAAGAACACGAAATCTTGACTGGTCACCGTGATGATATCCTCCGGCTGGACTAGTGCACGAGCGCGGACATACGCGCTGGCAAGCAGAGATTCGCTGCTGCCCGGCAGACGTAGGAATTGCTTAGAATAGAGTTCACGCGACATTGGCCATAGCCGTGTACCACGGCCACCCGCCAGGACAATCACTTTCATTGCAATCCCTCCCTCAGCAGACTCGTTCCCCACTCATGCCTCATGCGTTGCCGTCCACTTGTGACTCCTGAGTCAATGTCTTGCCGGCACCGCGGACTCGGCGTCCTGCTCCACGCGTCGCCAGCACGCAGAATCGCTCGCGCGAGAGCTTGTTCGAAATAGAATCCCTTGGAATCGTTCAATGAACCTTGAAAGGTAGATAGGTAGTTCCTGATAAACGAGGGCTGGAAAACGAACACCTGACTATTCGCCCACGACAAGTTCAATCCCAAATCCGCCATGACGTAAATGTCGTCAATATGTGACAGAGCAGATGTGACCGCTTCAATGTTCCTAATGAAATAACGCCCGTTGACTTTGACCACATAGTCCGAGTTCATGATAATGTTTGAATGTTGAATTGCATATTTGATTGTCCTGAATTCCCCAAAACCTTTCCCAAGTTCTCGTGGAAAGTCCTGACCCTCAAACTGAAGAGATTCAGTTTCCCTGTTTGCGCATTTCCTCATTACTTTCTCTATTCTCTCAATGGGGTAGCCGGAATTTTCACAGAAGACAATTGGACAAGTGGTGCTATCTATCCACTTGGCCATAGACTGCACATAGTCATTCTCTCTGACCACAGGATCGTTTCGCTTCATGAAAGCAACACCTTTGCAGTCGATTGTTGCAGTCAACAGAACACACACTTTCCTTGGGTGACTATCGTCTTTCGTGTCCGCCGTCGAGGAACTCGGTGGAGCACTAGCCACAACTTCAGGCTCAGACCGGCGTAGCATGGCCGACCGGTTGTAGGTCGGGAGCAGCACATCAACAATTGCCATTGCCATCCTCCTGAGATTCTGCTTCGAGCGTCGCAAGACCATCCTTCAGACTGATGCATGCTTGCCACTCTGGTAGTACGGACACAGGCGACACCGGTTCCATGACCTCACGCACTCGGTATGGCCGACCACCCCACACGACGTTGACTGTGTGCCCGGTTGCCTCACGGTACAGTTCGACGACATCCCTCAGGCGCACAAGGGATCCCGAAGACAGCCGGTACTGTGACGGCGATGGCAGGTTTTCAGCCAGCAGGGCATCGGCAGCCACCTCATAGCCATGAACCACATCATCCACGTGCAACAGGTCAAGGAGTTGTTCACCTGGGGACATCTGCAGGGTCTCGCCCGTTCGAGCCGCCCGATCCAATACGGAGAGCAGTTTCGGGCGTCTGTCGCCGGAGCCATACGTGTCAGGGAGTTCCAGTGTCACGGCGCGCAAACCACGGACTTCACAGTAAAACTGCAGGATGTCCTGGAAAGCCTGCTTGGTCGCAGCGTACAGAGAGACAGGACTGTATTCCCTGCCCTCGTAGTGCTGCCACGTCGTGCCCGTATTGACGATGGTCGACACAGCAGCCACGGTCATCGCCTCAAGAAGTTGCGTGCCAAACAGGATGTTGCTTTGCACGAGAGGGTCCACGTCGTCAGTGGCATGTTCAGCGACAAAGACTGATGCAAGGTGAAAAACGACGTCTGGGTGCACACTGCGTAGGACGTCGATGAGGTCCACCGTGCTTCCGTCATGCGCATACACATTGCCACTCCCGAGAACGCCGCGGAGAATTGTTGCGTTCGAGGAGGGGCGCACGATTGCGTGCGTCTCCCAGCCATCGGCCAGCAGTCGTCGTGCCAGGCGCCCGCCCACGAATCCTGTAGCTCCGGTCACCAGAGCCACTCGAGCTGTGCTCACGATGTCTCCTGACGATAGACGAAAGAACTGTTGAACTGGCTCAGTAAAGGCAGAGCAGCATCGCGGACGGAAACGATAGGAGATGCCGCGGGCCATGCGACGTCGACAGAACTCCACAGTACGCCCGCGTCACGCTCAGCGTCATGTACCGATGTGACGCGGTACGCTACAGTGGCTTCGGGACTCATGGTATAGAAGCCGTGAGCCAGTCCAGCCGGTATGTAGACCAGCAAGGGCTGCCCTGCGTCCAGGACGAGGGAGATGGCCTTTCCATATTGTGGCGAGCCCTTCCGCAGATCGACCAGCACATCAAAGACCCTGCCAGACAGACAGAACACAACCTTTGCATGGTCAGATGGAGGCAGCTGACAGTGCAAGCCACGCAGAATGCCCTGGCGCGAAACGGAGTAGTATTCCTCTACCCAGTCTGTGCGCAGGCCGAGCGATTGCCATGTCGGTTCATGGTATGTCTTGACGAACGTGCCACGCTCATCTTCGGAGTGATCCGGAACAATGAGCAGACACCCCGGAATACGCAGTTCAGTGACGGTCACCGCGCACACCCCGCGCCCCATTCGGTAAGAGACTCAATAACGTACATTAGCATCTCCAGTGTGACAGCGGGACACACACCCAGCCAGAACGTATCCTCCAGAATAGTGTCCGTGATCGCCAACGACCCTGCCACGCGGTACATTCGCCCCTGCATGTAGGGCTGACGCATCAGGTTGCCGCCAAACAGGAGACGATTGCCGATATGGCGGGACTCGAGGAAGCGCAGCAACTCAGGCCGGTGCCCTGCAGCAAAACCGTGCAGCGTGATCGGGAAACCAAACCACGAGGGCAGGCTGCCGCGCGTCAGCTCGGGAAGGAGAAATAGGTCTTGCAGTCCAGTCAGACCCTCATGCAGGAACGTGTAGTTGCACTGTCTCGCAACAGCGAAATCGCCAAGCTGTCCCATCTGAGCCAGACCTACTGCTGCCTGCATATCGGTCATCTTGAGATTGAATCCCAACTGCGTATACACGTACTTGTGATCATAGCCCTGGGGAAGACCGGGCCACTTGGAATCATACCTCTTGCCACACGTGTTGTCGCGGCCGGGCTTGCACCAGCAGTCACGGCCCCAATCGCGCAGAGATGCCAGTGAACGGGCCAGAAGGGCGTTGTTCGTGAAGACGGCTCCTCCCTCGCCCGTGGTGATATGGTGGGCGGGGTAGAAGCTGAGTGTGCCGATATCGCCGAAGGTGCCGACACGTCGCCCCTTGTACTCCGAGCCGAGTGCGTCGCAGCAATCCTCGATCAGCCACAACCCATGCTGCTTCGCGAACTGGACGACTGCTTCCACGTCGAACGGGTTGCCCAACGTATGGGCCAGCATGACCGCCCGCGTACGAGGGGACAGAGCCTGCTCCAGCAGCTCAGGATTGACGTTGTATGTCGGCAATAATACGTCGACGAAAACAGGAACCAGACCGTTCTGGAGGATAGGGTTGACCGTGGTGGGGAATCCAGCGGCGACAGTAATGACCTCGTCCCCTGCTTTCAAGGCTCGGTCACCCAGTTCCGGCGTCATGAGCGCGGCGATGGCGAGAAGGTTCGCGGACGAACCCGAGTTGACGGTCAGAACATGCGTGACACCAAGGTAGCTGGCCAGCTGTTGCTCGAAGGCGTCGTTGAAGCGTCCTGTCGTCAGCCAGCAGTCCAGCGATGCACTGACCAGCGCTTGTACTTCGGGCACGCCGACGGTCTTGCCAGACACCGACACGGGTGACACCCCAGGAACGAATGGCGCCGGGGCATGAACCAGACAAGCATAGTCCGCAGCCAGGGTAAGCATCTCTGAACGCAATTCGGCAGCGCGTGCATCCGTATCGAGCGCAGGGTTTGGCAGCAGGTGGCCCAGGACACCCATACTCACATCCTGCCTCCCCTCTCCATCGCAGCCCAGGAGACGCCCTTAGCACGTGCAGCTTGGACGTAATCACCAATGCCCCGCACCGTGAGAGGGACTGCCTGACTAGCGTCTTCCATGGTCGAACGGTACCACGTCACCGTGTGCTGAATTACTTCGCCCATATCATATACCGGATGCCAGCCCAGCTGGGAGCGGGCCTTGGTGCAATCCAGCCGCAGAATGCCTGCTTCGCTCAGGGCGTGTGCAGGAGTGGCTGTCTCAAACCGCGCTGCACCTCCCCACGCCTGGCACACCTGGCTGACCAGCTGCTCGACGGACACGGCACTCTCGGGGTTCGGACCGAAGTTCCATGCTCCATCGTATTTTGCGGGATCTCGCGCCAGCAGGGCGCCCAGCCACAGATACCCGGAGAGCGGTTCCAGTACGTGCTGCCACGGGCGCACTGAACCAGGATTGCGTACGACAATCGGCTTGCCCTCCGCCAGCGCGCGCATACAATCCGGCACGAGACGGTCGGCGGCCCAGTCACCCCCACCGATGACGTTGCCAGACCGGACTGAAGCTACACCAGTCCTCTTCCCTGACGTCTCTCCTGCATCAAAGAACGACGACCGATACGAAGCAACCACCATTTCAGCTGCTGCCTTGCTGGCGCTGTACGGGTCATGGCCCCCCAGCGCGTCGGCTTCGCGGTAGCCGTATTGCCACTCGTTGTTGGCATAACACTTGTCGGTGGTCACAATGACGACCGACCGTACCGAAGGACAGTGCCTTGCCGCCTCTAACACGTTGGCTGTACCCATGACATTGGTCTCGAATGTTGTCAGAGGGTCGGCATATGAGGGCAGTACCAAGGCTTGTGCAGCCATGTGGATAACCACCTCCGGGGCAGCCTTCGCCATTGCTGTCTGTACGTCCTGACTTCTCCGAACGTCGCCCCGCACATCTCGGATTTGCCCCGATAAGCCAAGGGACTCATACAGCGACGGCTGTGTTGGCACGCCGATGCTATATCCGGTCACCTCCACCCCCAGCAGAAGCAGCCACTGCGTCAGCCAGGAGCCCTTGAAACCGGTGTGCCCCGTGACAAAAACGCGCCTGCCAGCATAGTAGCCATCGAACAGCTGAGTCATCTCGGGCTCCGTCATTTCCAGACCTTCCACGGCGCGCGTCCCTCAGACCACAGCGTCTCCAACAGGTTCTTGTCACGCAGGGTATCCATGGGTTGCCAGAAACCGTCGTGCACATACGCCGACAACTGATGATCGGCTGCCAAGTGTTCGAGCGGAGCGCGCTCCCAGACAGTCGCATCGTCCTCGATGTAGTCGAAGATGCCGGGTTCGAGCACGAAGAAGCCGCCGTTGATGTACCCGCCGTCGCCGGGGGGCTTCTCGCTGAAACTTGTCACCGTGTTGTCGTCTCCCAAGTCCAGAGCACCAAAACGTCCCTGGGGCCGGACAGCGGTCAGCGTTGCCAAGGTACCAACCCTCTTGTGAGAGGCAATAAGTGCCGCGATGTCGATGTCGGCGACACCGTCGCCATACGTCAACAGGAAGGACTCCCCATCTACGTGCGGCCGGATGCGCTTGATACGCCCACCCGTCATCGTCTCCTCACCGGTGTCGACAAGGGTCACACGCCAGTTCTCGGCGCGCGAGTCATGCAGTTCCACCTTGTTGTGTTCGAGATCGATGGTCACATCGGACATGTGCAGGACGTAGTTGGCAAAGTATTCCTTGATGGCATACCCCTTGTACCCGAGACAGATGACAAAATCCTGAATGCCATAAGCCGCATATGTCTTCATGATATGCCACAGGATAGGCTTACCGCCGACTTCGACCATCGGCTTCGGGCGAAGAGCCGTCTCCTCACTCAGTCGGGAGCCAATTCCTCCCGCGAGGATGACTGCCTTTATGATTCCTCCCCTGCCATCACAGTTCTCCCTCATCCACCATACACGACTGTGACACCCTTGGTGGGCTGGTCCCAACCGACAAGGCAGCCTAAGTTCTCGGCCACGAAACGCAGGGGAATCATCGTACGACCACCAATGATGACCGGGGCGATGCTCATCGTCTTGCTGCTGCCGTTCACCGTTGCAGTCATCTTGCCCACCCACATAGTGACTGAGCGCGAGCCGAGCCGGATGTCGAGACGATGAGCGACTGCGTCCCAGCCGACACTCCCGCCGAGCGACTCCACAATGGCACGGATAGGGACCATGGTTGTGCCATTGGTGATGAGGGGCTTGGTCCCTTGTGCATCGATAGCCTTGACCGTACCGTTGACGGTCATGCGGGGACTTCCAATCTGGAGACTGATGATTGTGCGAGGTATGGGACCGACCGTGATGGTGAAGTCAGGCAGCGTATAGCGCATGAGCAACAGGTACCGGACATACGAGTGCAGTGTGTTGAGCCCGGTGCCCAGAGGGAGCATCGTGCTGAACCGATAGTCGTTGCCCACTGTGAACGAGGATGACCCGTGCGTCTCCGTATCCGTCACATATCCTTTCACAGCGCCTGCGGGCTTATGTATCAGCTTGCCAGCCAGTCCCAGCGTCCTGCTGGTCCCGTCGTAGCTGAAGGTCATCGCGGGGAGCACGTGCACGGCAACCGATGGGATAACAGGGAGGCTCAGCAACATGGAGAATCCGGGCCGACTCTTGCCCACCACGGCGATCGTCGCCGTTCCAGCAAGCGGGAACGACGCAGAGAAGGCCCCTGTCGTGCCAGCCTTGAACTGTCGCCCGTTGACCACGACCAGAGTCCCTGCATCTGTCTTCCCTTGAACAGTGACCTTGCCTGACGCGACATCGATTGTCCCTGTCAAGGACGAAGACAATGCGGCACACACCTGTCCGGGAGTTGCCAGTGTCAGGCACATCAAGAGAACCAAAATCAGGAGGGTTGAGATTCCTCTGCTTATCTTGGACATGTTCACTACTCCTTTGACCGGTGACCAGCAGCTTCCGCTGCACGCGCGGTCTGAATGTAGTCGACAAGGAAGGCCAAGAGGATACCCAACAGGAGCGCAGCTACCAGGGTGACAGCGACCTTCGTCGACCGCCCTCCGGCGTCCTTCTCATCGGCAGGAATGGCCTGCTGCACCACGCGCACGGGCGGCAAGGGGTTGCCCTCCAGCTTGAGCGACGAGACATAGTTGGCGGTACTCAGGTCGAATTCCGCAGCCAGCAGGCCCTTGTTGCGCTCCGTACTGGTGATCGTCTTGTTCTCGGCATCGATGCCCTGGTTCAGGTCAAGGACACGCGATTCCAGTCCCGGAATCGTCTTCTCATACAGGGCCTTGAGGCTGGTCTTGTAGGCGATGTCGGTCTTGACGCTGGTCACATCACTGGTCAGGGACTGCCATACCGGGTTGATCTCCTGCGATGTCATATTCAGTCTCGCCAGGTCCAGCACGCTCTGCCCGCTGGTCGCCTTCGCGACGTCCAACAGTATCTGATCGTCCGCGATGGACTTGGTGGTAGTCAGGTACTGGTGTGTGCCGGCCAATGCCGACTGCTTCGTCGCCAAGTTGATCTGCTGAGCACGAATCTCCGTCGCCAATGTCTGCACCTGTGCACGGTAAGTGTTCAGTTGCGCCAGGATCGTATCACGGACACTCGTCAGTTCTGTGACACTGTTTCGCTTGCTGTACAGGGCTGCCAGCTGCTGCTCGATATTCTTTAAGGCAGTCTTCGCTGAGTCATATGTATCCTTCAGCCCCTGCTGTGCTGCGGGCATGGATGTCCTGCTGATGGACTCACCACGCGCCACCAGCCCATCAGCAAATGCATTTGCAACGGTAGCAGCCTTGTCCCTGTCGGCCAGTGTGACGTCGATCTGGATAAGGCTGGAATTCGTGACAGAACTGATCTTGACGGCGCTTGCCAACTTGCGGATCGTCATGTTATACGGCTCGCCCGCCAGGCCTGCCTTGTCGATGACTTCCTGGCTCAGCGAAGGGTCCTTGGCCAAACTCTGGTAAGCCACGACCGAAGCAGACGGCATGTTGACCAGTGGGTCAGCCAGCTGGTCCGGGTTCGTCACAGTGACGGTGGCCTTCGTCTCCGATACCATCACGATTGCCGTCGAGGTGAACGCGGGCTTGACAGCAACCAACAGCACAGCCGCCACGACCATCGTAGGTATCAGGGTGACAGCCACGATCAGCTTCCACCGGCGGGCCAGGACCTTGAACACATCCATCAATGTAAGTTCATCTTCCATCGTCATCCCCCTTCCCAGACTCTGCGACAACCAACTCAGCCATACTAACCGATTTACACACGCCTTGCAAGCCACTGTGGCCTATGCCGATGGCCATTATTGCCCCACCTGAACTAGAGGACTGCCGGCATAGGACGCATATCCTCGGTCCGATCCCGCCATGAACTTGGGCGCCTGAAGATACACATAGAAACGGCAAGAACCCAAGGGTATGGTTGCAGGGACCTGCCACGTCAGGCTGCGAACCGAAGGCTTTAGACCATCCACTACCAGAATCCCCTCGCCCGTAGCGGGGACGGCATAAACCGTCTGATATTCCAGCGGGCTCACCAGGCCGGCCACATTCCATGCCAAAGCAACAGTGCCACCGGGAGCAACAGACGTGCCGGCTGCCGGCGAGGTCCACTGCGCTACTGGGGCAAGATGCTGCAACTCGGCGGCAAACGCAGACCCATCCGGCGCATTCCCGAAGCCATCGAACAGCGCGGCCACGAGTTTGCCCTGTTGCCCGCTCTTGCGGTAGATATTCGTCAGTTCAGTCCATCCAAACTGCTGTGACGGGTTGGTCTTGACGGACTGCCGGAAGGCTGCCTCGGCAGCACCAACATCTCCCTTGTCCAAGGCTATCTGACCGGTCACGTTGGCAATGTCATAGTACGTGGGGTCCAGACGTCGTGCCTGAACGAGTGCCTGCTCAACCAATTTCACGTTGTCATTGAACACGAGGTGCGCATGTGCCAGCGACGTCCAGCTGCCAGGATCGATGGGGTCCACCGTGGTAAGCCGCTGGAATACACCGACCGCATCCTTGTCCCCGTGCCGGTACAGAAACTGAGCATACTGGATCTGGACGGCCGGGTTGAGCGGATCCAGTGCCACCGCGCGTTGATATGCCTCCTTGGCCTGGTTCCAGAGCGCAAGCTGTGCATCCTTTGCCACCACATCCAGCGTGGCCGCAGAGAGACCTGCCAGCGCCAGCGGATAGCGCGCGTTGAACGGATTCAGGGCCTCTGCAACCTGGTACTCACGTTGTACGGTGACGACCGACGTCATGCCAGGCGCTCGCTGTCCTGTCACCCAATATGCTTCGGCAGACGTGACCAGGGCGAACACGACAGCCACCAGACCAAGCACCACGAATCCCGCCGTCGGGAACCACATACTCGAATGCGGACGAGAGCTCTTCACGTCCTTCGTGCCCGGCGCAGGGCTCGCTGCCCTGCGTACCGGCCGGCCCAGGACCCAGAACGAGGCTCCAGCCTGCATGGTCAGCCCGGCACATGAGCCCAGCAAAACGGCGCAGAGGACACCGATGGCATAGAACATGGAGTCGATGTCGAAGCAGGAATGAATCAGCGTACCGGCAATGCCCACCACGACGGCGAACGTGAGAGCTTTGTTGCGGGAGAGAAGCGCGGCACGGAAGCCCAGCCAAAGGAGAACGACAATCATGGTGAACTCAAGGACAAAACCAAGGATGCCTCCTTCCACCAGACTCTTGACCACCAGCGAGTGGGGGTCGGTGGCAAAGAAGAACTGCGACCGGAACTTCATATAGACGCTGGAGTACGTGCCAAGGCCACTGCCCAGCACCGGATATGCCCGCAGATACGGGCCAAGGTCCCGGAACATCTGAAGCCGACTTCCCAGTGAGGCACCCGTTGCTGCCTGCCCCTGTGAAACCTCCTCGACAACGGCAGCAAAGCGCTGGGCAAGGGGCTTCCATATCCGAGTGCGGGAAACGGGAAGGACTATGCTGGCCGCCAAGATGACAGCGACAACCCCATAAGTCATGACAACATGCGCCATCTGGCGACTCGAAACACATTTGCACAGCCAGCCCGCAACGGGGAGCAGCAAGAGCACGCCTGCCGCCACGAGGAGTCCCCCGCGCGACCCGGTCAGCACGAGCGCACTCATCAGCACAATGGTGCCAACCAGCCCCAGCAGGCGCTCGCGGCCCGCGCGACCGAAGGCGAACAACCCGACGCCGATGCAGATGGGCAAGATGAGAAAACCCGCCAGCGCGTTGGGATAGCTGAAGAAGGCAGAGAAGCGTCCGCCAGTGTCGCGCACGACCAGTCCATGTGCCAGGGACGCGATGGGTCCTGTCACAATCCGGGGTGACAGCAGATAGAGGACAATGCATCCTGCCATGGCGACGACGCTCGCACCAAACACTACCCAGCTGAGGGTATGCAGACGGTCTTCGGACCCCGCAAAGGTCAAGGCAAACAGAAACATGCCCAGGAGCCCGGTCAGCTTGAGCAGTTCCTGCAGGGTCACACCACGGTGTACGGAGACTGCGAATGATACCAGACCGAACACGGAGGCGGCAATGAGCAACCAGGCAAGAGGCGACATGACAACCGGGGACTCGGCACTGAAACGGCGACGCAGCCAGGGAACAGCAACCATGAGCAGCGCAACAAGACCCAGGCACGCCATGGACAGCTGTTCCAGCGGAAACCAGCGCATCCACGCACCGACCAGCAGGATCGACGCGACGATGGCGAACGACAGGTACCACACGTGCCACGTGCGTCTTCTGGGTGTCACACCAGCAGTCACCAGGTTTTCTCTCACTTGCGCTCACCCCTTCTGCCGCCGGTTTGCAGCCAACGACGACCTATAGGATAAGACTAACGTGGCCTCGGTCAAGGTGACTAAAGTGACAGACGATGCTTTGGGGTCAGCTGGTAAAGGGACCGGGGTGGTACATCCGACAGGATGAAAGGATGGATTCCCGCCTACGCGGCAGAGCACCCCTCGCATTGAACTAATATGCTCGGGGGAATGACAGATGAAAAGCAAGGACTGGATTCCCGCCTACGCCGAGGAACACCACTCAGAAGCACCCCTCGTATTGAACTGAAATACTCGGGGGCATTGAAAAGAAATGCTCAGGGGTATTGCAAAGAAATACTCGTGAGGAGCACCCCTCAGAAGCGCCCCTCGTATTGAAAAGAAATACTCGGGGGGGGGAATGACAGAACCCATGGGAATGACGGAAGCGCGCGGAGAAGCACCCCTCGCCTTGAAGAACACCTCGCATCTTGGACAAAAGGATGCGAGGGACAAAAGGGCTCGGGGGAATGACGGAGTACTGCGGAATTGTTCTACTGGAATAATTCTACAAGAATAAAACCACAGAACACGATGTAATTGTTCTATTATAGCCACTTGTACGTCGCCCTCTGTGAGGGTTATGCTAGTGGAATAAAACGTGATATACTACGAGCAGCAACGTTGGACACAAGTGACGGTCGTTGCTTGGAGGCATTGAGATGGCAGACAACCCGTTTACGCTGCATCTCGCGCGAGATGAAGCATTCTGTGATCGAGAACACGAACTGGATGACTTGCTGACCTATGTTCGCAACGGTCAGAGCGTCGTGCTTCTCTCGGCGCGTCGCCTGGGCAAGTCATCTCTGGCTGGAAAGGTGCTGGAACGCCTGGAGGCCGAGAACTTCCTGACA
>Ga0209540_10000757_pt1 | contig 27127 bp, 22 predicted proteins | sample BarGraIncu01121A_FD_184501 | JGI IMG/M metagenome (GOLD analysis project Ga0209540, IMG submission 184501) | Arctic peat soil microbial communities from Barrow, Alaska - Barrow Graham LP Incubations 011-21A (SPAdes) (version 2) | ecosystem: Environmental > Terrestrial > Soil > Wetlands > Peat... | reverse complement strand
CATCGCCTCGATAGTCGCGCACACGAAAGCTACAGCCTCGTTGCGCCAGACTGTCTGGATAGCTATGACACCGGGAGCCCCCGTGAGGAACTCGGTAAGCAGCTTCTGTTCACTCTCTCTTCCAGCTAGGAATAGAGCGGCCGGTAACGCGGGCTCGGTTTGGGCCTGAAAACGAGCCCACCACTGCTCGAGCGTTTCCGCTTCCCGCGGACGACGCCCAAGACGTTCCGAGATCCAATGATGGACAGCCGGCGTGGCTTGGAGCCACGCCTCGAGGTTGTCGCCGTCAAGGACGCGAACGTCTGCGAACACGTTCTCTGCTCGTCGCTCAGTGGCCCAAGCAGCTGCGCCACGCCACCGCCTCGGCGTGACGAAGATGAAAATAGACTGTGCCGCTACGACGCCGTCCGAATCATCACGCCGTTTCTCGTAGTCCCCGTCGGCCTTCTCCTTCGTCCTCTCACCAACGCCGAACTCGAAGCACAACGATCCCCTTGGAAGATACGGAGTGCCGCCCGATTCAGCGCGACCGTCCCATCCCTCAACGTAGACACCATCCCCTGAGCGAACAGAGATATCAGTGACGCCCGGCGTGGAAGCAAGGAGTCGCCTTACTAACTCTGGGAATTTGTCATGCGAATCCCGTGTGGTCGCCCAATGACTGAGTTGCGTGCCATCTACAAGTTCGGGACCAATTGTGCGACGCTCCGGCTCCACTGAGGAAACTGTCGCCCCCCGTTGCCGGCGAAGGCGCTCTACATCGCTCGCAGCGAACCGGTGGAACCGTGACCCGGGGATTCGGGCGGTCTGAAGGATCCCGCCTCTGACCCAGTTGCGGACCGTGTTTTCATGCACCCCGAGCCGGCGCGCGGTCTCACGGACACCAAGAAACTCCTGTTCGCCGTTGTCTACACTCATACCAAGAGTGTAACATGATTGTGCACTTTGTGGATACAGAGAATCCGGCCGGGCGTTCGATTCGCGCGCACGCTCGGCGCGGAGTCCGCATCACCGAGCTGCACCGATGAGCCGGACTAAACGGTCGAGAGGCGCTGGGTATAGAGGCGTCGCGCAGCGAGGATGGTCGAGCGCGTCTCCTGTAAGTAGTTCACCGGCCCCTGCATGCCCTGCAGATCTGCTTGCCAGTGAGGCGGAAAGCCGACCGTCTCGAGCTCGAGTTCGAAGGGGACCGCCAAGGACCGAACACCCTCGAGGTGTTGGTAGGGAACGTAGATCTGACTGGTCACAAGCAGACATGCTGTGCCTGTTGGAAGATGAAGATGCTCAGCGAAGAACTCATACGAGTCTGCGCTCGTCGCTCGTCGCGTTAACGGTTCTGACGATGGAGCCTCGATCGCCGAGATTGGGATGTCGAGGCCTGTGGACTCCGGGCCGAACCTCCACACCTGCCAGTTGGCGTTGCTGCTCTCCTCGTCGGTGTGAACCTCTTCGTCGCGGGCTGATGTATCGAAGTTGAACGCCGTCGCCGCGCCTTGTGTCAGCAAATCGAACTCGGTGTTTGCTCGAGGCGCATACGAGTCGGTCGCATCACGCTCGGTTTCCATTACGGGTCGCGATCCACCGAGCAGCACGATGTGCTTTGGCGCGACTGCGGAAGCCTGGATCAACTCGGCGGCGTACTGCGGACGGAGTAGGTTCGAGAGTCGAGCGCCCCCAAGGATCAGAAGGAAGTCGATATCGCGGCGGCGCGGTGGAGCGTTCGAAACAAGTCCGAGTTGATCGGCGAGATCGACCACTCGGGCTTCGTCATCCTTCGAAAGACTTGTCTCTTCGATCTCCCATCGCGCGGAACCGCCGGCGTCCTGCGATCCGGGGAGAGAACCGGCTGCTCGCTCCCGCGCCATGCGCCGGAAGTCCCAACGCTCGCTGAACCGCTCTAGCCATTCCAGCCGATCACTCAAGCCGATCGAGATGGGAACTTCTTCGCCGAAGAGACTGACCAACTCAAGAAGGGCGGGGGACGACGTCCACTCATCAAGCTGCTTCCGTAGCCTCGCGACTCGGTTCCCGTCGACGGGCGGACAAATCGAGATAGGCGCGGCGGCGTTTATCGTACCCTCCGAGTTCGCTTACGACGCTGTTCAGGGTAAGGCGACTCGAGAGCCTCGGCAAGACGAAGCCAAAGTCCATTCTGTGCGACCTTCGAACGTGATGTGAGCGTTGGGTAGCCAACGACGCGGACCCAAACCCACCATCCTGCTCGCTGGAACCAGCTCGGCGTAGCCTTGGGAAGAATCGTCCCGTATGTCGGATCGCCACCGAAGATCACCTCACGGCGATGAATAGGGCTCATCTCGTTGTACGACCGAGCCATCTCCCCGAGCCGAAGAACGCGCATCCCCCAGCGTTCTGGCTGCTCGAAGAGCATGCGGTGCCATATGTAGGGCTCCGCGATGAAAAGCTCGCGGATGATCGCGATGTGATAAGTGCCGAGGATCGGCGTTGCTTCGAGGAGGCGAGTATCGACGAGCTGTGCGACGTAGTTGTAGGCATTTACGAGTCGTTCGACGAGGCGGCAGTCTTCGTCCCGCACCTCATCGTCGAGGGCGTGCACGATCCTGATCCTTGCGATCAAGGCACGCTCGTACCCGTTCTTCGAAGGCGACGGGTTCCTGGCGAACTCGTTCTCGCCTCCTCCAAACTTGTGTCGGAGAGCGTAGAACGGGTTCTCGTGCCCCGGCTGTCGTTCTGGTAGGCGCGCACTAGACATCAGTGCCAACCTCACCGCTTCGAGCACCTGGAAGCGGTTCGTATCTCGCATAAGACGAACTTGGCGCGCCGTGTACCCGAGCGACACAGCGGCGAGGGCGAGGGCAATGATTGTCGCAGTGCTCATAGCGTTATCTACAGACCGGCAGGCAACCGATGAGAGACGAATCGTATCGGGAAGCCCTCTGCCACACGGATTTCACCAGGGCGGTTCATCTCGGGTTCCCGCTGGAGTATGGACCAGTTCGACATCGTTCATAATCGCGACGTGTCTCGCAAGCGCAGCTGGCTTCGCGACGAACGAATACTCGCACTGGATCTCTATCTCAGAGAAGGCTCACGCGCGTCGTCATCGAGTATCAGCGAATTGAGCACGCTACTTCGCGTGTTTCCGATCGAAGCCGAACTCGCAGGTAACCCCCGCTTCCGTAGCTACGCGAGCGTGGCGGCGAAGCTCGCCAACTTCATGTCCATCGATCCTTCGAACAGTGGAGGGCTGACGCATGCGGGCTCAGAAGACGCAGACGTGTGGGCTGAGTTCTACGGGGATGTCGACCGCCTCCGAAAAGTTGCTTCGGCTATCCGGCAGGCCGTGCTCGAGCCGTCGACCGGCGAGCTGCCACCGCCACCGCCGGATTGCACGGAAGCTGCGGAAGGTGCCCTCCTAACTCGGATGCACTTCGCACATGAGCGTAGCCGGCGGATTGTCGAGGCGAAAAAGGCGAGGGCTGCGGCCGTCGGGCAGCTCACCTGCAATGTGTGCGGCTTTGACTTCGAGGTGACCTACGGGGTGATCGGTCGAGGATTTATCGAGTGCCATCACCGACTGCCCCTATCGGATCTCGCAGCCGGCCATAGAACCAAGCTCGCCGACCTCGCGCTCGTCTGCGCGAACTGCCACCGCATGATTCACAGACGCCGGCCTTGGCTGACCGTCGAAGACCTCCAAAGTGAGGTCTCGGCTCGACCATTCGTGCAATCAGGGCATCGGGGACAGGCAACGAGCTAATTCGCGTACGGCACACATCCGAACACGCCTGTCCACGTCGTACGATGCTGTCTGTGAGGCACTGCTCGGCTTGCAAGGTTGATGCGAGATTCCTGCGTACAGCGCGCTGGCCGGACTACGAGGCGCTGACTCCAACAATCCGAGTAGTTGATCTGTTCGCGGGAGGGGGTGGCCTCTCGCTGGGTCTCGCCGAAGCGGCCAGGAGAATCGGCGCCGGTATCGCTGTGGCACTCGCCGTCGAAAGCGATAACGATGCAGCAGACGTCTTCGCCCTGAATTTCCCCACCGCGAATCTCATCCGCTCGGACGTGTGTGACGTCTTCGACGGAGATCTCGGTGCTCGTCTGACGTCGAGCGAGCGGAGAGTACACCGGGAGGTCGGCGATGTCGATGTCCTCCTCGCAGGTCCTCCCTGTCAAGGGCACTCAAACCTCAACAATCACACTCGGCGACGAGACCCGCGTAACGCGTTGTATCTCCGAGCCGTGAGAGCGGCGGAGGTACTCCGTCCGCAGTTTGTGGTTCTAGAGAATGTCCCAGCAATCCAGCACGACACCAGCTCCGTCCTCGACGAAGCAACTACCGCGCTGAAAGCCGCCGAGTATGCAGTTGCGAGCGCTGTCCTAGATCTCACCGCGTTCGGCGTCCCACAGTGTCGGCGACGCCATATCCTTCTCGCGTCGCAGATCAATAGCGTGGACCCCGCGACGGTTCTCAATGAGCTGTCACCGTGTGCCGCGCATAATGCGCGCACGGTCGAATGGGCGATCGGCGACCTTGAAACCATCGTGGCGGATACCGGTGTGGACGCGCCTAGCGCGGCCACGACGAGAAACCGCGAACGCATGCAATGGCTTATCGAGAACGACAAGTACGACTTGCCGAACAAACTTCGCCCCGAGTGTCACCACGGCTCCCACAGCTACGTCTCGATGTACGGACGCCTTCGGTGGGATGCTCCGGCGCAGACGATAACGACGGGCTTCGGTTCGATGGGCCAGGGGAGGTTCGTGCACCCGTCGCTCCCACGCACCATCACGCCACACGAGGCGGCTCGGCTACAAACGCTGCCGGATTTCTTCGCTCTCGACCCAGAGAAGGGACGAGGTGCGTGGGCGACCGTCATTGGTAATGCCGTCCCGCCTCTACTAATCGTGCATCTCACCGAGCCACTCCTACGGGCACTGCCCGCGGTCGCCGGGGCTGACTCGCAGCGCGGAACTAGCGGAGTCAGCGTCGACCAGCCAGCGTCGACCAGCAGGCGGGCGCCACGGAAAGACGCTCCTTCGGCGTCCTCCGAACTGATCCGCGTCCGCATGAGCAAGACGAAGCGGCGCGACACCGGGCCGGAGTTGGCCTTGCGATCGAAGCTACACCGCCTCGGTCTCAGGTACTTCGTCGACCGGTCAGTTGACGGAACCCGGCGACGTGCAGATGTCGTGTTCCCTGGTCCTCGGGTGGCGGTCTATGTCGATGGCTGTTTCTGGCACGGCTGTCCGACTCACGGAACCGTGCCGAAAGAGGGCCGTGATTGGTGGGTTGCCAAGCTCGAAGCCAACCGCAGGCGTGATGAAGACACAGATGTAAGGCTTCGCGCGGCCGGTTGGATCGTGCTCCGGTTCTGGGAGCACGAGGATCCTGCTGTCGCAGCAGACCTCGTGCTCCAAGCCGTCCGAAGTCGCACGACTGAGCATAGAGGCGCCTCGATTCGAGCCCGACGTCCGCGACTTCGCAGCGACGGGAGCGCCTGATTTGAGACCGTGGGATGCCCATCTCCTCGACGCCCAGGACGAGACCAGCCTGGTAGCCATCGGGCGTGACCGTCGGCTCGTCCTTGACGAGGGGCGCGGGGCGCGATACGTCGACCTCTGTTGGGTTGACGAGGTTGCCCTCGCGCTGATCGACCTCGCTGTCACCCGGCGCCGGAGCATCGCTCTCGTGTATCCGGCTCCAGCGGGGCAGGTCGCTGTCCTCATAGCCGCGGAACTCATGATCCGCCAGCTCGTCCGCGACGTCCCGTCGCCGTCGATCGGGGTGATCACCGCCGACACGACGATGGCGGCACGGACGTGGAACGCCATCTGTATCGCCAATCAGGGCGCCCGCGCGTCGCTCTCCGAGGTTTTCCCGTGCTTCCGTGCCGGACCCGAGGGCGAAAGTCCGCTCGGCAGGCGTCGTTTCAAGGGGCTCCTCGTCGGTCAGCGCTGCACCGATTGGCCGGTCGACCTCGTCATCGTGGATCACTTTGCCGGGCGGGTACATGTAGACAGCGACCGGCCGACTATCGAGGTGTTCTCGGATCCTCTCGACCGCACGCTACGCGAGGCCAAGGATGACGACCTCGTTTGGGGGTGGTCAGATTCCGACGTTGCGCGTTTCAACGCCGATCTCGAGGTCCAGCGCGACTACACGGCCCCGTTCTCGGTCGCGTCCGATCGCCTCGATGCTATCGCCCGCGGGATCGCCGTCACCGTGGTTGTGGCACGACACCAGGAAGCCGAGGCGGCACTCGCCCGAGTCCGTGAGGACTTACGCCTGCTCCGAGTTATGTCACCGGACCGGTCGAACCGACATATCGAACGCGGCCTCTCGATAGCCTGGCACCACCTCTCAACTCTGGCCTCCCTCCCGTGTGCGCCTCAGCGCTTCGACCATTTCGCAGGATCACCGCCGTGGGCTGCAAGAGCCACCCGCACGTTCTCGCGGGAGCTGTCCATGTGGGCGTCGACGCTCCCGGGCGAAACAGGAGAGATCGCCACGATCCTTGCAAGCGACATCGATGACCTGCGTGCCGCGCTCGATCGTGGCAACCCGTTCGAAACCACACTGAGAGATGCGGTGTCCAGCGACGTCGAAACGCTTGTCGTCACGCGGACGCGCACCGCATCGCGCGCGCTGCTCGAATCGCTCGGCGGCGATCCAAACGGTGACAAGATCGGCTGCATGACGGTCTGTTCGATCGGTCGTCTTCATCGGCAAGGCACCTGGCCGCGCGCGCTCGTCATCGGAGAGCCGGCGCCGTGGGACTGGCACCGCCTACTCTCAGGTCTGTCGACAGATCTTGAGGTGCTCACGCTCGGCGAAGAGCCCGCGAAGAGCTGCGCGTCGATGATCTCAGCGGTCCGCGAGGCCCGTGAGCATTGGGGATGTGCCGATGTCCGCGGGCGGACATGGCGAGCCCTACTAGAGTCCGAACCTCCTCCGCCGCCCGCCTCCACTCCCGCCTCGCACCGACCGGTCGTACTAGTCGATGGTGCCGAGTTCGTTCCCGAACCTGACCCTTTCGACGAGTTCTCGTCCCTCTTCGATCTCGACCCGTTCGATTTCGGCGGCGAGGGACCGCGCAGTGGCCTCGCTCGCGAGAATCAGGTCGGCGAGTGGAGTGCCGAGGTCGACGCGGTCGAAGTGTCCACCGACTGCGGGCGTATCCTCCTCGAGGTCGGCCGGCCTGTCGAGATCCGTGTCGGTCAGAAGATCGTGGACCGTCGACCGGAGCAGTTGCAGGCCGGCGACGTTCTCCTCGTCGGGCGCCGCGAGGGCCGTGTCGGCCTCTTGGAGGCGCTCGAGGAGCGCCTCGGACACCGGCCTGACCTCCTTGCCGCTCGGATGCTCATCGATAGCTACCAACGCCTCGTCCACACCAGGTTCGCCGCGTCCGGGCTCACCGTGGCAGCGTTGCACCGAGAATTGAACGTGCTCGGTTGCGATAAATCGGCCGCCGCGGTTCGAGACTGGGTCACCGGAGGAACGATGGCGCCACAACAGGTTGACGACCTCGAGCGTTTGAACGCCGCATTAGATCTCGGTATATCGGATACCCGGCTACATGAGCTGTTCGCCGGCGTCCAACGCCGTCGCGGTTTCCGGCGGGCGACCGGGCGAGCACTCGCCGCGGCCGCACGTAGTTCCACTTTGATCGAAGACGATAATCGCGTCGATGTGGAGACCGGTCTCTCCATCGCCGATCTGCGCGACGCCGTCATCGAGGCGGTCGTCATCGCGGTCGCCCGTTGCGAAAGTCCCGTACCCCTTACCCTGATTGGCCAACTGGAGGAGAACGCGTGACGAACTTCGATACTGCTGATGCAACCGCCTTCGTCGGATGGATGCTCGACGGTATCGTCGCTGAGGCACGCGGCGACCACTTGAGTGCGCTACCCGTCCGACCAGATGGTCGGTTCTGGCTCGGGCGAGTCGCACCCGAGGCCAAGATGCAGAACAGCCGTCTCGGGGAGCGCGGAGAGCGGCTAGAGCCCTGCGAGATCGGCGTACGCGTCCGCCTTTCCGAGCTCGACGGCCGCACGCTCGGTTGCACGGCCCGACTCTTCGTGTGGTGCGAGTTCGACGGCGGTGACGAGCCCGACGCGGACCGCTGGAGGAAGAGCGAGCCGATCGAGGTCACAGCGACACTCGAAGCGCCGCGCTCGATAGGAGTCGTAACGTCCGTCGGATACGACGACTTCGCCGCCAGTCTCGCATCAGTCGGCGCTTCGGGAATGGCTTGCGAATTCCACGCCGAACTCGAGCTCGGTAAGGACGGACCCGAACTGGTCATCACCCTCGTCAACGTCTCACCCGAGGAGCTAGACGGGTGGGACACGAACGTGTACGAGGCCAGTCTTCAGGTCGACGTCGGCCCGACGCTGCCCTTCACACTCGACAACCTCCCGGACTCGTTCCGGTATGACCGCACCGTCTCCGCGTACGGAGTGAACGGGGGCGTAGAGCAGGTATCGGAGCACGTCTTCCGGACCACGGACGTCGCCACCCACGACCAACGACGTCCCACGTACTGGGATGACGACGCCGAGCCGAGACCCGATCTTCGCTTCGCGACCCTTGCCGACGATCCGCTCCCGACGCTTCGCGATCTCGTCTCGGCGGTCGAGCGTTGGGGGGCAACACACTGGTCAGATCGGGCCCTCGACGCCCGCGCGGCCCACGAGGCCTGGGATGCGGGGATGCGTGAGCAAGCCCACACCGAGGCGGTCGCGTTCGCGGACGAGCTCGCCCGATTGAGTCAAGGTCTCGTGCTCCTGGACGAGGATGACCGACTGCGCCGCGCGCTCTCCTTCGCAAGCCGGTCGTTCGCGGAATCTCCAGTAATCCGGCACACGGAGTGGAGACCGTTCCAGATCGGCTTCGTGCTCGCGAATATCGGCTCCATCGTCGACGAGTCACCTGATGGCGAGAGAAGCGTCGTCGACACCCTCTGGTTCGCGACTGGTGGCGGCAAGACCGAGACGTACCTCCTCTTCGTCTTGACGGCAGCGTTCTACGATCGCCTGCGCGGTAAACGGGAAGGAATCACCACTTGGGGGCGCTTCCCCCTGCGCATGCTCTCGCTCCAGCAGACCCAGCGGTTCGCGGACGTCCTCGCGGCAGCAGAACTAATCCGGCGTGCCGAGCAGATCAAGGGTCAGCCTTTCTCGCTCGGGTTCTTCGTCGGCAGCAACGGCACTCCGAATCGCATCCCGCGCAACCCGCGGGCTCATGAGCCCGACCCCGACGATCCAGACATGCCCGCACGCTACCAGGTGCTCCTGCGGTGTCCTTTCTGCGGGTCGTCCGACCTTGAGATGCGTTTCGATCGGGATCGGTGGGCTCTCGATCACGTCTGCATGGCGAACGACTGCCCGTCGGGTCGGCGCCCTCTGCTCTTCCGCATCGTCGACGAGGAGATCTACCGCTCGCTCCCGACAGTCGTGCTCGGCACTTTGGACAAAGCGGCGAGCATCTCGATGCAGGCCGCGATGCGCGGCTTCTACGGCCCCCCGTCGGCCCGCTGTCCCCAACACGGCTATACGTACGCGCCGCGTCAAGGGAAAGCCAACGGCTGTCTTTTCCCCGGTTGCTCGACTACGCCGAATCCGCTCGGTCAGGATGAGTCGCTATACGCACCGACGATCCGGATGCAGGACGAACTACACCTGCTCCGCGACAGCCTCGGCGCCGTCGACGCGCATTACGAAGCGCTACTGGACGGTCTGCAGACCCACTTCGGGTCGTCGCCGAAGATCATCGCCTCGTCGGCGACGCTTGCCGGTCACGACGAACAGGTCGCCGCTCTCTACCGTAGGGCTGCACGCACGTTCCCCTTACCGGGGCCGCGCGTCGGTCACTCCTTCTGGTCCTGTGACAGCGATCACCTTGCGCGCCGTTTCGCCGGGCTCTCCCCGAGAGGTGTCACGCTCGAGTACGCGACAGACCAGCTCACGGAGGCCCTTCAACGCGCGACCCGACGTGCGGTAGAGGATCCTGCTGCGGTCGCCGCCGAGATTGCCATCGACGTCGACTCGATCTCCGACCTCGTGCGTGCGTATGGAGTCGACGTCGTTTACGGATCCAACCTGAAGGACGTCGAGGCGGCTGCACGATCGTTCGAGACGCAGATCCAGCTCGACCGCGTCAACGCAGCGACCTTGACCGGACGCACCCCGCTCGACGAGGTGCGCGAGACTCTCGCGCGTCTGACCGAGCCCGAGGACGACTTCTACGAGCGCATCCACCTCGTCGCCGCGTCCTCGATGCTGTCGCACGGCGTCGATATCAACCGCCTGAACGTCATGGTGATGCTCGGCTTGCCACTCGCGACCGCCGAGTTCATCCAGACCACCTCGCGCGTTGGACGGATAAACCCGGGCCTCGTCATCGTCCTGCACAAGACCGGCCGCGAACGGGACGCCGCCGTCTATCGCAACTTTCCCTCGTTCGTCGCGCACGCGGACCGACTCCTCGACCCGGTACCGATCACCGCCAAGAGCCGACGAGTGCTCGAGTTGACCTTCGCCGGACTTGAGCAAGGGCGCTTGTACGGCATACACGAGCCCGCCGCTCTCGCGGCCGGGTTACGGCAGCTCACCCGACCCGCCGCGGTCCGCCGGGCGTTCGGTCGGCTCCCGGTTCTCGAGCAGGAAGAACTCGACGCTCTCGTCGAGATGCTCGACTTCTCCGGTCCGCTCGACGAGAACTTGCGTCGCGACCTCACCGACTACCTACGCGAGTTCTTCCGCGCCCTCAACGACCCTGCGACGAGCGCGGAATGGCCGAACGAACTCTTCCCGACGGGCGCGCCGATGCGCTCGCTTCGAGATGTCGAGCAGCAAGCGCCTGTCTATTCTCGAGGGGGACGATCGTGAGGGTCGAGCGCGGCGCCTCGCAGATCCTCTTCGGATTGTTGCCCGGGCAGACGGCTGACCTCGAGGGACGGATCTGGCGCGTCGCCCAGTGGGTCGATCCGGTCGAGATGACGCTCGACCCAGATAGTGTCCGCTCCGCGCTCATCGCTGCGAGCACACCGTGGACGCTCGCGGGTAACGACGACGGTCTCGCAGCGGACCTGCACAGACGCACGACCGTCGAGATCGTGCGTCTCAACACGGATCGCGGCGTACTGGTAGAGCCATTCCCACAGCAATGGCGCTGCAAGGCATGCGGGAGGATCACGCGCAACCGCGACGACCGTTGTCCGTGTGGCGGGCGGTCGCGAGCGCAGATGCATTTCGTCGCGTACCACACCTGTGGCGCAACACGCGAACCCTTCCTGCCGAAATGCAGAACCCATAACACGGTTGCCGTACGGCTACCCGGGACAGCGACGGCTCGCGAACTCCGCTTCTTCTGTCCTGACTGCGGCACTACGCTCTCCCAGGGGTTTCCCTACCAGGTCTGCGACTGCGGTGACGGCGGGATGAGCGTTACCGTGCATCGCGCCGCTGTCGTTTTCTCTCCGCACTTCGCGGTGCTCGTCAATCCACCGGACCCCGCAGTCGCGGCGCGTCTACGTGCTGGAGGTGGGGGCGCTCGCGCGCTCGAGTGGGTCCTCGACGGCATGACGACCAGCGACCCCTTGGCCGGTCGCCAGACGCTCGCTGGCCTCATGGAAGGCTTTCGCCAGCTGAACCTCTCCGAGGAGACGATCCAAGATCTTGCACGCCAAGCGGCTGAACGTGGCGAGGTCGAGCCCAGCGACGGAGACCTGGCCACACGCCTCCCGGACCGGGTCCGCGACCGAGCCTACGACGAGGCCGTAAGTCTCGCATCGGCGGTCTCGGGCGGGCGGACACGCGTCGCCGATATGGTGGAGGGAACCACGCCGCCGCTGCGCACGCTATACGAGGGCGCGTACGGCGACTCGCTCCGCGCTGCCCGACTCGAGGGTGTCGACCTCCTCGCCAACTTCCCAGTCGCGACGCTCGCATTCGCGTGCACGCGCGGCGACACCAACCCCGGCGCCGCACGTCTGGTGCCGTTCCGCGAACGAGGACGTCTCCGGGCGTACGGATCGCTCTCACGGACCGAGGCCCTCCTTTTTCGCCTCGACCCTCTCGCCGTGCACCGATACCTCGTAGCTGCCGGTCACCACCTAGCAACCGCAAGCGATGCGCGTACCGCCCGAGTCGCTCTCCTAGAAGAGCTGGAGATCCCGTGGCCAACGCAGGAGCAGTACCAGCCCCTTGGCGGGGACGTCCTCACGCTTCTTCATTCCTATGCGCATCGTACGATCCGCCGACTCGCCGCATTCGCGGGCATCGAGCGCGACGCCCTTGCGGAGTACCTCCTTCCGCACCATCTCGGCTTCGTCGTCTACGCCGCCTCGCGCGGCGAGTTCGTTCTCGGCGGCCTCCAGGCCGTCTACGAGACGTGCCTCAACCGGTTCCTCGACGACTTCGTTTCCGGCGAGTCACGCTGCGCACTCGATCCTGGATGCCGAAGCGGCGGCGGTGCGTGCATGGCGTGTCTCCACCTCGGAGAGCCGTCGTGTCGGTGGTTCAACCGCTTCCTCGACCGCTCGCACCTCTTCGGTCCGCGCGGGTTCCTACGAGCGGCGGATTGAGGATGGACGACGCAGAACTCGTCGGTGGCGTACTCGTCGACGCAATCGAACTCACGGATGCCGCGCAGTCTCTCGCTCGACTCTTAGTCTCTTCCCAGCTCGACCGGGCTGCCGCGAAGGCTGCGGGGTTCGACCCTGACCTCGTCGGAGTTCTCCGAAACCGCTTAGGCACGGACAGTCGCAGAATCGAGCTCGCCTGCCTTCTGGGCGCCGCGTGGGTGGCAGGCCGTCGCTCAACCGTTCAGATCGATCCGTGGGACCTCGTCGTGTCGCTACCAGCCGGAACCCCGCTTCCGTTAGGCCTCCGACGCACCACAGGAGAGACTCTGATGCAACTCGTGTCGCAATCGACACGGACACTTCGATTCGTCGCCCCGTTCATCGACTGGCTCGGGCTCTCCTTCCTATCCGACGCGCTCTCTGCGGCCACAGCCCGTGGCGTAAAACTCCAGATCCTGCTCCCGACACGGTCATCCCATGCCACTGACGCTCTTCGTGAGCTCGAGGCGAAGATCGCCCGTGACGGAAACATCGCGAACTACTATGTCGCGGCCTTCCGGGTCGAAGCTCCCTGGGCACATCTCAAGGTCGTCTCGTCCGACGCGAGCGTTGCGTATATAGGGAGCGCGAACGTGACAGGTGCTGGAATCGCCGGCCCGAACCTGGAGCTCGGCATCCTCGTGCACGGACGTGCCGTCGCGGTCGTCGAGCAACTCCTCGATCTCTTTAGAAAAGACTGATCCGCGTCCGTCGGTATCTATCACCTGTGGTACGCGCTGGAGCTGAAACGCTTAGCTCGCGACTTTCGCCTTTCGGTCGCGCCTGGCCTGCCGGCGTCCCTTCTCGCCGAGCTTCTCGCCCTCGGCATCGGTCACATCGAGGACAATCGTTCCTTTTCGAGCGTCCGTGAACTTGATCGTGATCGTGGCCCCTTTGCCCTCGGGGATTTCCTCGCCCGAGAGATCGCTAACAAAGACTGATTTACGAGCCATCGTGATCCTTCCTTTCGATATTGACCCGCGCACTGCGCAAGTACCGCACGCTTTCTAGCGGACGAGAGCTGATCTGGCGGGATCGTAGTCGTCGAGGCGGCCAAAGGCCGCACGCCGCACGGTTGGTGGGCTGATCCTTCGCTGAAATGGGTCAGGACGGAGGGGATGATTGTTCCTCGAAGCCAGTAACCCAGCGCACTCCGCTCGGAGCGTGCCAAGGTGACAGCCCGTGCACCGCTCCGATCGTAGTGACGAAGACGTTGATCGATGCGAAGGGCTGGTTAGGACTGCCGCGCAGACCGACTGATACCGACTGCCTGCTGTAGCGTGCCGAGGCACACCTTGCCGATCTTCTTAAAGCAGGTCCGAGCGCTTGCCATCGCGTCGTTATCCGGCTGCTCACCGGGATGTGGAACCTCCGTATGGGAGCAGCGGAGATCGTGAAGAACGCCGCAGTCGTCGCGAATAGCCTGGAGCTCCTTCACGCTACTGAGGGCAGTTATCAGGGTTCCGTAATCGGGCTGGCGTGGGTCGGTGCGAATCTTCTCCTTGATTGCCTCGCTCTCACCAACCACCAGGTACGCAGCTCGGACGAGCCGTTCCGCGACGTTGTCAAGCTGTGTGATCGTCATCCCCCATCCAGCAGCGCCCTGATCGCGAGCACGGGCGTAGAGACCCAGATGACGGACGAGCGGGCTTTTTTCTGAACCGAACAGGATGTCCGGGCTCGTCTTCGGTTTGATCCCGATCTCGTCGTAGAGGATCTTCACCGCCGCGTCGTCACCGAGCTGCACATTCGCGAGCGCAGCGGATAGGTCTCCGCGCGCATCCACGTCGACTTCGGCCTCTTCCCCCTCAAGTAGACGAGCAAGCGTCGCCTGATCTTCCTCGCTTACGTCTTTGATTCGCTCTGATGCAGTGAGGATTGCTTTCGCTGCGATGCGATGAAGCGCGTCGTCATCGTATTCCGCATCTCGCCCGACGTGCCGGAAGAGTGCGGGCAGCACTTTCGCGCGTCCTACCACGCCGAGGAGAGGTAGAACCTCGCGGAGTTCGTCCTTGCTCGGGGTACCCTCGAGGTCAGTAAGAAAGTCATCAGTGAGGGAGTCCAGGGCCGTTGCCGCGGCTCTACCAGCCGCGCTTCCGGAAGCGACAGCCACATCGTGCAGTCCGCCAATTAGTTCTGGATCGCGAGGTCTGAGCGTTTCGATTGCGCGGACGGCCGCCTCCCGCAGCTTGGGGATATTCGACCTGAGTAGATCGGTGACGCACTCCGGCGGCCGTTCACCCTCGGGTGAGAGCGCAGAGATACGCCCTGCGGCCAGTGCGCGGCGCTCAGCGTTCTCCCTGTGGTCGTGGCGGACGATCACCTCTAGCACCGGAATCTCCGACCGAGTGGCATGCGTAACGAGAAGAGCGATGAGTTCGTCGCGCTGTGACTTGTCGAGGCCCAGGAAGGCTTCAGCAGCGCCGGTGAACGCGAGCTCGGGGTGAGTTGGAGCTAGTGCTCGGGCAAGATCGAACGAGTACGAATTCGTTTGAAGCTCGACCGCGGCTGCCGCGAACGCAACTGGATGCGTATTTACGAGCGCCCTTGCGAACGGCTCGCGGACCTCAAAACCTTCTGTCAGCTTGAGCGCCGACAGAGTCTCCTCTGCCGGGAGTAGTCGTGCGGCCGTGTCCGCCGAGGTCTTCCCTTCGATCAGGCCCCAAGAAACCATCCGTGCGTGCTTGTCACTCGGAAGGCAGCCGATAATCGTGTAAATCTTCGCGACCACGTCGTCATCGCGGGCCGATGGCCAGTGGACGGCTTGCACCCAAACGGCGCGCGTTTCCGTGTCGGCTCCGAATTCTGCAAGTTCCTCGACGTATCGGGCGAGACGATCCCCTACAGGCGCGAGTACCTCTAAGTCATCAGCGCTCCTCGCTTGGCTGAGAGCGAGCCTCATGGTCTCAGCCAGCGCGCTCGCGGGAGCATCGTTTATGAGGCTGAGAAGTGGCTCCCGGTCGATCTCTTCGCCGCCTACGAGTGCCTTTAAGACACGTTTCCAATCGGCCTCACTCCACTCAGCTACGTGTGGCTTGAGAGCAGGCCAGAGGCGAGGTTGCTTGCGAACCGCGAGAACGAAAAGCCGAGTGTGAGCCCTAGCCGGCTCGACACTGGCTACCACGCCCATTAAGGCGTCTGCGCCCGCCGTCCGATCGAGAGCATCCTCCTGGAAGATGCTCTCGAGATCGTCGACTCCGACTACAGCAGCAAACCTCGTGAGCTTTGGCGTAAAGCTGGAGTCGCCCGCATAGCCGGGAGCGAAGTGCAAAAGCTGCTTGATAACCGACACAATTGGCTCGGGTGGGATCTTCTCGTCCCCGCAACCCTTCTCGACCAACTCGGCGCCCCGTGCCCACGCGGCCGCCGGCTCCGCCTCGAACACTTCAAGTACCGCATCGGCAGTTTCCTTCAAGACGCGTGAATCGCGCCGGCACCGTGCAAATGCAGCCTCACGCACTGAGTTATCGGCCGTTTGAGGCGTTCGGCCGGCAATCACGTCGATGGCGATGTCTTCGCCCAGCGTGCCTTCCTGCTCAGTTAGCCAGATCTCGAGCAGCGGTCGCGCGCTCTCATACGTAGGCTCTAGGTACGGCTCCTCTGTTGCACATACGCGTTCTGCGAGACGCTGAGCGGTTGCTGGCTGAAGCTGCGGCCGGTGATTCTTGAGCGCCTCGACCAGGGTGTTTGGAAAGGGATCTCCCAATCGAGCCGGCTCGGTTAGCTCGCCAACTAGGAGGTCAACGAGATAGTCGGACCCGGAGATAAGAATGGCATCTGTTGTTGCCGCGCAAACCGCGGCGTCTCCGTAGTACCAGAAGGCCTCGAGTGTCCTCAGCTCGCCTCCTTCACTCAATGCATGCAAAAGAGCTTCTCCCGAGAGATCGGCGTAACTACTTCCGAGATTCTCTTCAGAAGCCATAGGGCCTTGAGGTTCTGCCATGAGTCCAGCCTACGACGGATCGGCCAAAGCAAGCAAGAGCCTATCGAGTTGGCCGGAGGGAGCTACTCGAAGTCCGCTACCCACCGCACGCCACTCGGCGCGTACCAAGGTGAGAGGCCACGAACAGCGCCGATCGTCACGGCGAGGACGTGCTCGGGATCGTCGTGGAGCTACGGGCGCCCGGGCACATCTTCCTTGGGGCCGTGGGAGCGATCTCCCTCACCCCGGCTCTCTTTAGCCTCTTCGTCCTCCCGACCAGCTGGGCCGGGCGGCGAGCCGAACGCCCGGGCGCTTCCCACGACCCGGCCCACGATCAGACTACAAGCACGAGTCAGACCTGCCTAGATGGCCGAAGGAGACGAGTCAATTCGGGCCAGAGGTACCACGAGGGCACCGTGGGCACTGTGTTATCGGCGAAGGCTGTGGCATCCCGTTCAGTCGTACCGACCGAGTATGCGAACGCTGCTCGTGCGTAATAGCCGGTCGGAAGCCCTGGCAGCGGGCCTCGATACTTCCGCCCGGAGGTACGGAGGTCATCTGTTTACTTTCTAGCCGAACGTGATAATGGTCTGTCCGAGTGGGGTGGTCATTAGTAGTCCGCCGCCGAAACGCCGGTACAAATCCACTTAGTGCCATTCCAGCGGAAGTAGGCTGCTCGTTGGTATCCATTCGCGGGATTCGTCCACGTCGCGCCCGCGAATTTGAAAGCACTGTCCCACGTAATCACTCCCATAGCGGCGCCGCTGACGTTGAGGACTTCGATCGTGAGGTCTTGTGTTTGAGTAGCGACCGGAGGGTTAGATGGTGCGTTGATCGTCATCGCGCTTGTATTAGTTACTCTGATCGTCTGAAAGATACCCTGAGTAGCATCTGGGGTCATACTCGCCGAATAGGCGATTGCCTTGTTTAGATTCGGCGCCGGTTCGGGATCAATCGCGTTTACGATGAAACGGGAAATGGTAGAGGTTGTGTCGGCCAGATAGATGCCGTCCTCGTAGTACGGGTAGGTATATGGATTAGAGTGTGACAATCCCTTGGAAGCGGTCGGAATCATGGAATCAATTACGACCGCCCCATCCAGATAAACTTTAGCCCGATAGGGATAGCCGGTTGAGTCATGGAGTACGGCAAGCCTAACCGTATGCGTACTACCTGCGACGAGGGTAGGACCGCCCGCGGTAATGGTGGTATTGTTCGCGCGAAGCCACAACGGGTCACCGGCAGCAATCCTCACCATCAACCCATACAGGCCGCCGCCGCTAGCCGTCCCGCCTGGGATAACTGGCGAGGAGGCGAGAATATAGATGAGCGGTGAGCCACTCCCAAGGGTAAAGCGCATCGTGATTACACGAGAGAGGGAGAATCCTGACCACTGTTGACCATCAGTAGAACCTGCTTGGAGTACGGGTACAAAGCATTTGTCAGCGCCGGTCAGTCCTGTTAACACAGCCACGTCGCCGCCAGTTACAGAGAAACTTCCCGCCTCAACTCGCCACGGATGGAGCGTAGGAGAACACTGGCCGGGGGCACCCGCACCGCTAAGTGCAATCCTCCGATTGAAGTTATCGTAGGGGTGAGTCTCCTGCCATCCTAGTTTCAGTTCCGGCGCGAAGCTGGGTGTGGGGTTGGCTGGTATAAGGTCAAGTAGGCTCCCGCCTACCACGGGGTAGGTGCCACTCGACGCTCTCCACAAATTGAGCTGTCCTCTTATCCGGTTTGTTGGCGTGTCATTGACGAAAGCGACGGGCTTCAGTGCCGCCGTATTAAGGTTCTCGTACTCCAATGTGCCAACCACGGCTGAGCCAGCCAAAAGGGTAGGAGTTCCGAAAGCTGGCGCTATCCCCCCGTCGAATATCGTTGGGCACTCAAATGCGCCAACATGACCAAACCAGTTTTTGTATGAAATGCCTCCGCCCATAAACGCGATACGACAACCTTCGATGTATATGTTGTCGAGAACGTTATGCTCGCTGAGTCGGATAGCGACCGGGTAGCCTCGGATGTCTACATCCCGAACGGAAACATCCCCATTGTTGTAAACCTGCGGTAGTACGAGAGCTTCGAGCGATCCAGCGGCGGGGACAGTCCACTGAGTAGGAATAGTAAAGGCTACCCGCGATATACGTGCTCGTTGTGTGCAAAGCAGATTTAGTCCGCCGCAGGTCGGGTTATTCGGTACACAGATCACTAAATCCTCGAAGATCGGCATTACACCAGTCCAGGGACATCCGACCTGGGTGTATGCCGGGATAATGTCGAACATGTAACCGGATGTGGCGTTACTCTGTAGGATCACGCCCTTTGGCGACCCAGTACCCGAGCCACCCGAACTTGAACGGAAAGACCCGCGAATCGTGATCGGCATCGAACCTGCACATGAGACGGCCGGTATGAGCACTTGGCCGTTGTAGGTGTACCCCTGAGCCGTGCCGGTCTGTGGCGCTCCGTTGATTAAGTAGGTGCCCACTTTGGAAAAGTAGACTTCGCCGCCGTGAGTGCAGTTCGTAGCGATCCAGTTGAGTGCAGTCTGTAGAGCCGTTGTGATGTCGTGTCCGGGCGTTGCCCCGTACGTTGATCCACATAGATCAATCTGGGCACTTGGGTCGATGGTTCTGAGGCCCGCAGCCTGCGCCGTACTGACCGGCTTGTTCGGGTCTGAGGTGTTATCGACGTTGCCGAGACCAATATCGGCTGGTGCAAGCGCGTCAGATCCACCGGTTTTGTGAGAGTCTTTGTGGGCGATTGGGGTTCTGGAGTCAGTTAGTCTAGAGTCAGCAAGACGAACGACGTTCTTCAGAGTTCCGTCGGAGTTATGTTCCTGCTTTAGAAAATCATTGAGGATATCTCCCCATGTACCAGTATCTCCGCCTGGCTTAGGTAAACGCGCCAATAAGTGGCCTCACAAAGTAATTACGCCTATATTGTAATGCTATTACGATTGGGCAATCAATAACCGCTAGGAGCTTCAACCTATCTGCCGTAGGGGCTGCCACCGTAGCCGCCTGAGGACTGCGAGATGTTCTTGTGGCCGTGTGGATCAGTCAGGCTCTTGATTAAACCGGAGACGCCGATCAACGCTAGGCTAGCAGCTCCCATGTGAGCCAGAAATTCCTTGCGGTCTAGCTTCTTCTCAAACAATTCGTCAAATACCGAGGCCACTTACGACACCTCCTTTGTCTTACCCAGACTCCTCGCCTGTTGCACGCCTTTACGAATGTCCCTAGCCGTTTCCCCGACTTCCCTGGCTACTTGGGCGTCAGACTTCTTCTTGCCGTCGCTGAACGCGTCCTTGAATCCCCTGACAGATTCACCGAGATTCTTCGAGATTTCCGGAATGCGCTTACCGCCAAACAGCAGTAGCGCAATGAGCAGAATTATTAGTAGCTCGGGGAATCCAACATCCATGACCAATACTCTTAGTTAACTCCAGGTTACGACATAAGCGTTATGTAATGCAACCACTATCTCGTCCAGATCGTGTCGAACGGCACACCTGCTCTAGACGGCCGACCGGCAAACGGCTCGGGAATGGCCGTTATCTCAGGCTGGTCCTCAGCACTTGGTTCGAAAGCTACCTGCCCCAAGCAAGATTTGATCTTCTGAAGCGCGGCTTCGCTTTCTACCCTCGTATGATGCCGATGAGCTCGCCGGTTGATAAACCAAATGAGTAGGATCGAGACTTGGTAGAGAGCTATCATCGGCAAGGCCATGATCGTCATGTTCCAGGGGTCTTGGGTGGGAGTGACGATGGCCGAGACGATGAAACTAGTCAGGACCACTCCCCCCTCATGGCGTAGAAGCATGCTGGGACCGAGCGGCGTTATCCGGTTGATGGTGAGTAGGAGTAACGGTAGCTGGAAGATAAGGCCAAACCCCACCAGATAAATCAGGATAAAGCTTAAGTACTCGCTGGTAGAGATGAGTGGATGTATCTGGCTCGTATTGAAGCTGGCCAGAAAGTGAAGCGCCGGAGGTAGACTCACGAAGTAAGCAAAAGTTACGCCAACCACCAGCAAGATAACTGAGGCCGGAAGCACCCTCAATATGAGGTGCCTAGAATGGTGCGACATGGCCGGCTCTAAGAAGCGAACCAATTGGTACATAAAAACCGGCAAGCTTAACGTGAGGCCAAAGGCAATGCAGATCTTAATCAGGAACTCGAGACCGCCAGTGGGAGACGTGTAGTAGAGCGGGCCGTGAAGTGGGTTTTGCAGGGTCGGGATAAGCCAGCCACGAAAGATGTAGCCCAGCACAGAGCCTGCAATAAGTGTCAGGGCACACCAAACCAACCGGCTCCGCAATTCCTGAAGATGGGCCAGAAACGGTTGTGGTGCGGTAACCCGACTCACGGGTTATTCCTTCTTGCTTTCCTCGTCGCTCTTGGGGGCCGACTTGGAGTCGTCGTCAGTGAAGCCCTTGCGCATCTCCTTGACCGACTGACCTAAGCTGCGCGAGATCTCCGGCAACCGCTTGGCTCCAAAGAGCACGAGCAGGATCAAGAGAATTACGATAAGTTCGGGAAAACCTAACCCAAACATGGCATATGACCTATTAATACAATACTTATGTTAACATAACCATAATGAAGCGTGCTAGGGTATTCGCCACTTTAATCTTGGCATTAATGCTCTGGATACCAGGTGTAGCCAGCGCTGCTTTTGGCGGTGAAGATTATGGCAGCTGTGGTTACGGAAAAGATTGTTCGACGGCCCCATCTACCTCTGCTTCTACCGATAATAACGGTACTAACGTAATCTCTCCAGAGCGTGCTACTAGTGCTACTTCCAATGGAGAGAGCCAGGTAGCCAATCAGAACAAGCGGAGTACCTCCACTACGCCTTCAACCTCAGAGAAAACGAGACACTCTGACGGATCGGGTCTGGGCAAGGTAATGGTCATGATCGGCTTACCGATCTTGGCAGCGCTCGTCCTGTTTATCTGGGCTATCCGACGCCGCAAGAAGCATCAAGAGACACCACCGCCAGAAGGCCCCACTTACTGGAGCGGAAGTTAAACCCAGCGCACTCCACTCGGGGCATACCGAGGTGACAGCCCGCGCACCACTCTGATTATCGTGGTGAAGGCGGGCTCACGCGCAGTCTGTTCTCGAAACCGGGCGCCCAGACGATGCCGCTCGACTCCGAAAAAGGGAAATACGCCTCGACGACGGTGGCGGTGACGGCAAGCACGTGCTCCCTTTCGTCGGTAAAGGCCGAGAGAGTCGCGTTTGACTCCACCTCCGATAGGCACCACTCCCGCGCGCACGGTATGTACAGGAGGGCGAGACGGTCGTAGGCGGGCTCACGAGGAGGAGTCCCTCCGAAAGAGCGTACGACATCGTCGTACCTCTTCTGTTGCTCGTCCTTCACACGGTCGCCAGGACCCCAGGAGCGCAACTCGACCTCGTATGGGCCAAGTCGCCACTCGACGATGAGTCGCCCAAGGAAGGAGAGCCGGTAGCGCTCGCGACCTCTATCCCCTCGCCGCTCTAGCGAGAGGGCCGGATGAGCGAGCGTTTCAATGGTCTCCTCGATCGCGTGGCCGAGGCGGGCATGGGCCATCGCCTGCTCGCAGGCATCTACTACCTCGCTCGAAAGCGCCTCGCACAGGTCGAGGTGGAACTGAAGCGCTTCTCCGAAGAAGAACGACTCCATCGTGGAGTCTGGATGATAGGACCGATCGCGCGAAAGGTCCAGGGCGAAAGTGCGATCTCGGACTGTTGCAGCCCTCATTTTGGGGGCTGGTAATACTCGGCAGCTGGCGCCGAAGCGTCCCCTCGTCAACTCTAGCGCCACGAAGCCTTGCGCAACACCATCAACGCCAGCAACCCAAGGACGGCGACGGACAGGAGTGTTCCTAGTGGGACGACCAACAACAGCAGAACGAAAATCAGGAGTAACCAGCGGATCTCGGTGAAGCCACGACCGCCACTCCTCCGATTGCGTTCCTCAAGAATCCAGATCGCGATGAACATCAGAACCGCTCCGACTGCGAAGTGGGTGATCAACGCCGCACCGCCTTCAGAACCCTGATAGATAGGAAATCGCCGCCGCAAGAACAAGCCAGAAAAGCGCGAGGAATGGCGGCGACACGAAGATGAGAACGACGCAGACAACGACCGCGATCCCCGCGACTGGGATGTTCAGAGGATGAGGAATCTCTATAGAGGGCAGCGAGAAATCGCTTGCTCGGGGCGCCGGCAGAGAGGATTGCGGTCGGATCGGGGCTCGAGAGTTCGTAGCCTGCGCTCTGGCCATCGTCCGGCGTTCGGGAGCACCTGGAGCCTGCCCTCCACAAGCGGGACAGCCGGGTCGGGGATCGGGAGTTAGGCGCACATATGTCTGTCCGCCACTGAAAACGCCCTCACGCGGCGCATCGAAGCGCCTGATCATGTGCAGCGTCCTGGGCCTCGGATCTCGCCTCGTCCCCCGTAGCGCCTCGGCCGCCTCGGTGCTTGCCCCGAGCAGCCCGATACAGAGTCGAGCGGTCGGATGGACGATTGCCAGGACGTCTGTGTTGAGTGCTCCGACCGCCCTGAGTGCGGCATCGGGGGCGCGAAAGCCGTCCCAGCACTCAAAGCAGGCGCTTGCTCGGCTTCCCAGCGAGATGAAGACCTCGGCTCGATCCGCGTCGGCATCGATCCCCGGAAAGATTGCCGGCACCTCTAGCCGAAGGGCAGAGCGGTTGATCCGCCGCTGAGCGTCCCGGCTATCGGTCGAGGCGACGATGAGATCGCAGTCGGCGAGGAGGTCAACTACGAACCGAGTCGCCGGCTTCGTGCGAGTGATGTTGTGGGGGAAAACTTTCAGGCGCTTGCCGTGAAGACCGACGATCGCTTGGCTCAGCGCCTCGGCCGTCGCCTCCGCTTTGTTGCGACCGACGTAGCCCGCGCCGCAGAGATGACGCGACGTGTGCTCGAGTTTGAGCGCCTTGCCTTCAACGAGCACGAAGTTTCCGACGCCTACCTGCGCGAGCTGCAGGGCGAGTTGCGACCCAACGGAGCCAAGGCCGACGATCCCGACGGTCGACTCCTGGAGCCTCTGAACATCGACGGTGTCCGGGACGCGAGCGAATTGTCGCGGCACGTTCATGCTCTCACCCCCTCTTGACTTGCGGGGGGACGAGAGCCCGGTTGCTCCCGTCCCCCGGATCTACTAGTCCCAGGTCGCGTCGCTACCGCGGTCGATTTCCGGCTCTTCCTCGCGCCAGTCAAGCGGCACGATGCGACCGTCGGGAAGTGCCCGCAGATCAGCTTCTTGACCACTCGACTCGGCCTTGGGCTCACGAATCAGTTCATAAGCAACCGCTGCTTTGCTCATGCTTTTCACCCCCTCCCAAGTGCAGATGATCGGCCGGAGCTGCGAAATCGCTTCCCGAAGCAGACAGGACACGCCTTATCCCGCTTACTCCAGGCGAACTCCTGCTCGCAACGCAGGCAGAAGAACGACGTCCGACGGCCCCGAGTGGCTCCACGCGAATCGCGAATCGCCGCTGAATCAACCACTAACCCGCCTTCACAGATCATCATCTCTCCCACCTGCTCGAAGAACCCGACCCTGTCAAACTGAGGGTGCCATGAGCTCGTGGGAAAATGCTGTTAGCGAAAAGCCTTATCCATGGGAAACGTGACTCCCGCATCTCCGCCTCATCCCGACCTCCTCACGGCTGCTCTCGCGAAATGGGCTCGCAGCACCCTCGAGATACGAGGCCTGGAGGAATCGGTGCTTGTCGATCTCCGGGCAATCGAGCGCCATGTTGATGACCCGAGCCCGCGAGGGCGAGCGCTCGGCGTCCGGGGACTATTGAAGGAGGCGATCGACCGAATCGACGATTCAACACAACAGGAGGCGGCACGCCGTTTATTCGGGCTCGCCACCGGTACTCGCGCGCTCAATTGGGGAGGCAGAGAAAATAAAGCCGCGAAAGCATTGAACCTCGGCAGAGACGCGTTCCGACGCCGTACGAAAAAGCGGCCGCGAAGTCATAGCGATTGCCTAATCGCGGCTGTAGCGGAGGAGATCTTCCTCCTCGAGTTCGAATGCCTAGCGCGCGAGCGCTGGCAAGCTCAAAGATCGCAACTGGCCGGGATCGCGTACGAGCCAACCCGTGAGCAGATCGACCTCTATACAGAAATGGGGGGTCGTATCTATACCGCCGCAGCGGAACTTAAGAGCTTCGCTGAGATGCACGTGGGAGAATCACATCCGGTGCAGGAATCTATTAACGACCTCCTGCGATCTGCTCTGTTCGCGTACATCTGCTTCAGCCGTGCCCAGGAACGTCATATCGATCTGTTCAGTCACCGATGGGGACTTACGCGCACTGAGGCGGAGAAGGAGTTCGTAGCACTACTTCACGCGGTCACACTCGAACAGCCACTCTCAATGGTCGAACAGTCGTGGCTTCGCGCCCAAGTTTCTGGCATTGAGCAACCACCGGAGCTCTCGAGCTTCCTGGAGCGTCTCGAATCGGCCACAACTGGTGTGCACATTCAAGAGAAGTGGAGAGTATGGGCGAAGGCGTGTAGCTGCTACCCGGAGGATCCGCTTCCCTCGTGTGCTCTGCATCGCTTCATCCGCACGGGCTTTCGCCTCTACGATCTGTTCAATGAGGAGGTCAAGGCGGTTGCGGCCATTGCCACTCAAAGCGAGCTGCTCAGCGAAGAATCGAAGGCGTGACGGCGACCAACGACCGGGATTGACACGACCGGGCCCAGCGGTGTAAGACGGAAGGGCGGCTGGCAAGTCATCCGCGTTGACGGGTCCCTGCGCACGCACTCGCGCGTGCGGAGCCTCGTCAGCGATCGGAGGGTGACATGTTGCCGAATGAACCTGGGACGTTATGGGGCGATCTGTGCTCGCTTGATGCACGCGCGCTGGAACAGCGCGTTATCTCGAGCCCTTTTGAAGCGGAGCAAATCATCGCCGTCTTCTTGCTCGCCGGAAGGAGCGACTGGCCCTCGCCGGACAGCAAGCTTGGTCAGGACCGAGCAGAGGCGATCTCACAATTGCGGTCACTGCTGAGCGACCTGGGAATGGCTCTCGCCCTTCTCGCACTTTGGACGCCAGACATGACGCTTGCAGAACCTCAGATCGCCCCTATTTACCTCCAGCTCACGGCGAATAATCTGATTCCCGTGCCTCCCTGGCTTTGAGCCGTCGCGCCGGCTCTCTAAGCGTTCCTCAGCCGCCGTACCCGAGCGCGAGCAGCAACCGCGACGCATTCGTCGCTCAAGCTGCTCGCGCTATTTTATCTGCGGGGTGTTGAAGGTATTCCTGCGCTCGTTGGACGTGGCGCACATCCACCTCGATGAGCACTGCTCCCCGACCTTCGAGTTCGGCAGCTTCGCCGGTCGATCCGCTTCCGGCAAACGGATCGAGCACCAAGCCTCCCTCAGGGAGGCTCTTTCGAATCAGCAAGCGTAGGAGCTCGACCGGCTTCTCGGTCGGGTGGCGCAGCCGCTGCGCCGGCACCCGCGGAAAGTGAAGAACATTCCCCTGCCTGGGACGCGCCAGCTCTCGCCGGCCCTTGTGCGCGAAGACGATGAACTCCGTCTGATGGCCCCAATCCCCCTTGCAGTCTCCGAGTCCCCAGGCGTTCTTCTCCCAGACGAGCGTCCGCTTGAGATTGAAGCCTGCCTCCGCCACTAAATCTCGCAGCGTCCCCAGGTGATAGTCGGCACAGAAGACGTAGAGATGCCGATCGGGCTTGAGCAGCCGGTAGGCCTCCCGCAGCCAGAGCCGGTAGAGCTCGATATCGAAGTGACGGTCTCCTTGCATCCGCCGCCAAGGGTGATCTCGTACGCCCTGCGCCCTTCTCGGTACGTAGTTGATGCCGTAGGGCGGATCGGTGATGACGGCGTCGACCGACTCCGAGCTAAGCAGCGGTAGAACCTCGCGGCAGTCGCCGTGGATGGTGATCACGGGCGCACCTCCTCACCCGCGAGCGCCATCACCGCCTCTCCTCGACCTCCGAGTTGGATCAAGCGACGGGTGGCGGCTGTCGCGACCCCTTCCTGTCGAGCCAGCAACGGAAGTAATTCATCCAGCGCACCCATTCGGCGCGGCGACTCGAGGCTAACGATGACCTGCGGTGTCTCTAGAGGAGCGATCCGCGCGTAGCGGAGATAGCCGCGGAGCTTTCGCGCGAGCGTTGGAAGCGATTGAGTCGAGCGGTCGACCTCTAGGAGACTCGTGACGATCTCAGCTCCCGTCCGCACCTCGACGAGCGCGTCCGGCCGGAGCCAGGCCTCCTTACCCCGGAAACGGAAGCTGCGATGACAACCGGGCTCCCCCAGCCAGCGAAGAAGCTCCGTATCGGTAAGCGAGCGCACATGCTCAATCAAGGTAACCCGGTGCTCAGTCACAGAGAGGGTGTGCAGCAGGAAAGAGAGCCCGCGCTCTTCGGGTGGCCGGAAACGCCGCTCCGGCTCGCCTCGCTGCCGCGCCAGGATCCAGACACCTGCGCGGTCGAGCGTGAAAACACCGGAGCCCGATCCTCCCCCGATTCCGCCGATCGAGCGTTCGAGCCGAAAGAGGAGCTGTTTTCCGACGAGACTCCACAAGAGACG
>Ga0209540_10000756_pt1 | contig 27168 bp, 28 predicted proteins | sample BarGraIncu01121A_FD_184501 | JGI IMG/M metagenome (GOLD analysis project Ga0209540, IMG submission 184501) | Arctic peat soil microbial communities from Barrow, Alaska - Barrow Graham LP Incubations 011-21A (SPAdes) (version 2) | ecosystem: Environmental > Terrestrial > Soil > Wetlands > Peat... | reverse complement strand
ACTCAGTCCTTTACATAAAATTTCATATCATTTAATGCTCTATAATAAAAATATAAAAATTTTCGATAACTATATACATTGATAATATAATTTTATTAATTTTCTGTTATAATTAATCTACTACTAACTTAATATAAATGCAATTAATCAAGTAATATATACCAAATTATATAACCTAATCATACCACATTAAATCTTATTTCGAGGTGATTACATGGATAAAAAAAATATTTCCAGTTTAGAAAATATAGTCTCTAATAATACTGACCATGTCAAAATTGATAATGAAAAAATTAAAACCGTAAAAGAAGAAGAAAAAGAAAAACAGAACAAACAAAAATCTCTTATATATAGTACCAAAGTTACCTGCCCTGTATGCGACAATATATTTAAGGCTACTACAGTAAAATCTTCCGCATACCGAATGATAAACAAAGACAGTGATTTTTTTATTAGATATTCTTTAATTAATCCTTATTTCTATGATGTTTGGATTTGTGATAGTTGCGGTTATTCAGCTATGAAGTCAGATTTTAACACTCTAAGAAGTATAGAAATAGACCAAGTCTACAAATTAATTACACCTAAATGGCGCGGAAGAACGTATCCAGAAATCTACGATGTTCATATCGCTATCGAAAGGTATAAGTTATCGCTCTTAAATTATGTAATAATCAATGCAAAATCTAGCAAGAAGGCAATCAATTGTTTAAAGCTCGCCTGGATGTACAGACTTTTGGAAACAGAAAGTGCTAAAGAAATGGAGCTAAAGTATTTAAAACAAGCCCTCGAGGGCCTTAGTGATGCATATTACGGCGAAGCGTTCCCCATATATGGTATGGATAAATACAACATTATGTATCTTATCGGAGAATTATATAGACGTACAGGACATGAAGAGAATTCCTCAATTTGGTTTAGTAATGTGATAACAACCCCGAATGTTAAAGAAAATTTGAAACAACTAGCTAGAGACATGAAAGACTTGATTAAAGTAAACGACGCCGCAAAGGCTAAATCCATATTATTAGATACTACTAACAGCCTTAATAAATCTTCTCAGGGCAATCTTGATGAAGTAAAACAGACCAAAAAATCTGGTTTTATATCTAAATTATTTAAACGGTAATTAAGGCACATGAAAATAAATAACAATTCTTTATACTATCATCAATCCTGTTATTTATTTCCCTGTGCCTATAACCGCCAAATTTATTATCCACATAAATAAATTTGGTGGTCGTAATTATCCACAATATACTAACTTCTAATTTTATTCTAATATTTTTATAGGATTGAAGTCCAAATAATCACAAGAAGTGACTATATACTCTACACCTTCTATATTTCCTTCATATAACCTATTAAGAGATGGTCCATGTAAATGTCCATATATTACTCTTGAAGCATTATATTCTTTTACTATCCTTATAAGTTCAGTTTCTTCAAACTTATCATTCGTAGGCGGATAATGAAGCATTACAATAATTTTATTATATCCCTTTGTTACCGCTTCGTCTAATGAAAGTCTGAGCCTTATTAACTCTCGATCATATATTTTCTCATCATGAACCGTAAATTTTGTTGACCCCGGACAATTCCATCCACGAGTTCCGCATATAGCGAAATCTTTATAGTTAAAAAAGTTATTTTGGATAAAATCCATATCCGCGTAGAGTGAATTTAGCTTTGTTATACTACTCCACCAATAGTCATGATTTCCTTTAATAAGTATTTTTTTGCCTGGAAGCTTATGAATCCATTCTAGATCATCCATACCCTCTGAAATATTCATAGACCATGAAATATCACCTGCAATTAGTACAGTATCTTTTGGTGAAATTTTACTAAGCCAATTCTCTTTTATTTTTTCATGATGATTCTCCCATTTTTCTCCAAATATATCCATGGGTTTATCTGAATTTATAGCTAAATGAAGATCAGATATTGCCCATAATGCCATAGTATACCTCCTTTTCAAATGCCTAGTTTTTTTTCATTAATCCATCTATATCCATTACATAAGCAATAACCTTTGCTATTGCATTATATAATTCTACGGGTATTTCTGATCCTATATCAACGTTTGTTAATAAATTAGCTAATTCTTCATTTTGAATTATAGGTACCTTACTTTCCTCCGCCGTCTTAATAATTTCATCTGCAATGTACCCCATTCCAGCCGCTGTTACTATAGGCACCTCATATCCCTTTTCATATTTTATGGCAGTAGCTTTTTTTATCTTTTTCATTTTATATCACACCTCATTATTGCTTAAAGTTACAACTTTTAGAATATGACTCCACACTATTATACCTTTATATTGATTGTATTAAAACTTCTATCATCAAAAAATTCTCCACAGTTTGCTAGTGTGAACTCATTAGTTTTGTTATTTACTTTAATACTAACTCTATAGTTCATACTAGATAGTTCCTTAATTAAGTTTTCTTTGCTAAGATCCAAAACTTTAACAAAAAATTTATTACAGCTAATATCAATATTCATATTATTATTGTTAATTTTAATATATGCATCCACAGTTCCCATATTTATTGTTTTAACACTAGTAGCTATCTGTACATTTTTACTATCGATTTTTTTACCTTTTTTTCTATCATCTTTAATAATCAATTTTAACTGATATTTGTCTTCTTTAACATTTATTGGCAGATCCAAATAATAATACTGCTCTGAAATAGAATTAAATACTTTTATATCATTAAGTTTTTGATCAAAAACCTCCATAACTTTCTCGTAAGCCTCCGGTTTTAGATTAAGCTTATTTTCTATAATTAGTTTAACTATATTTTTAATTTCTTCAGTTTTTAATTTAATTTGTTCCTTAATAAGCGAATCCGTAGTTATATTTTCTATATTATTTTTAACATTATTTATAATTGCTTTATCTACCTCTGAGAAATTTAGTTCTTTTTTTATCATATTTATAATTTCATTAAGTGTATTACTTTTACCATATCCCAAAGCCTTAGTATTAATAACGCTTTTACTACTTTGTTCCACTTCATTAACTGTGTTACTTTGTAATTTATTTAAAAGTGGTTCTTCATTTTGCTTTATTTCTTGTAAATCATCGTTTCTAGGTTCAATTTTCGTTAAGTTTAATTTTTCCTCTAAATTTTCAATTAATTTAATATAACTATCTGGATTTAATGATATTTGTTGTATCTTAAAAATTTTGTCCACCAACGTTTTTATTGAAACACTATTAAAACTAACATTTTCTAATTTTAAGTTTTTATCTACTTTAAAATTTTGGTCTGATTTTAAATTTGGGTCTGAATTTAAATTTGGGTTTAATTTAAAATTTTTATCTGCTTCTAAGTTCTTAACTGAATTTAAATTTTGGTCAGATTCTAAGTTTTTAATAGTAGAATTTAAAATTCTATGGTTAATCTCTAAATTCATTAACTCTTTATTTATTAAATTAACTACCTCTTTTATATTATTATCAATAGGCTTATCTGAATTTCGAATTTTATCCACAGATGGTACGTTGGTATTTAATAACTTACCTGCTTTTATTTCATTATTAATCTTAAGATTTGTAAAATCCTTCTCCTGAAAATCGCTCTTTAATTGAGGATCTTTCAATTCCGTAGGTATATTACTTTCATCTGTTTCTAGAAAACTAGTCCCATTCTGGCTTACTGTAGAAAGCTCAATATTACTCAACCTATTTTTAGTTGTACTAGTATTTAACAAATAGTTGTTAATATCTTTTAAATCATTATATATAGCTGACTCCCCTTTAAATAATTTTGTAAAGCTCTCCAAATTTCCTTTAGTAAGTTCAATATTATTTTCTTTAAATAGTAATATCTCATCAACATCTAAATTCTTTACAGCAACAAAAGAATTCTTTAAATTGTTTGTTATTTCACTAGCCTTCCCACTATTTATGTCAATATTTCTACTATTAAGATATTTAACAATAAACATATCCTCTTTCTCTGGGTTTAAAAAAATCTTTTCTCTAAAATCGACTAAATTTTTTATATCAATTATATTACCTTTAGTTAAAGGCATATCATGTTTTATCATTTTTTCAAAAAGTAAGGCATCTGCATCATCGTCACTTAGTGGTTTCCCATAAGGCGAGTCATCTATTGCGTCATTCCCCTGAATTATACCTTCTTTATCTCCATATGATAATTTTATTTTAAGCTTTCCTTCTTCAAATCCTTCTACCTCAAATTTAACCACACTGCCATCAATGGACCGCTCTAGTGGCTTATCGATTTTTGCAGAAAATTGCCATCCATCCAATAACTTTAAATTAACTTCTCCCTTTTGCTGATCTACACTTACAATTCTAGCATCGAATTTTTCTCCAGCTTCAAAAGATATTTTACTAAAAGCTTTTTTAGCTTGTTGATTCTGTAGTATTGAAATATTTCCAATTATCGACATAAGCCACCTCCCATTTATTTGGCATAATAATTTTTTCATAAATTACTAATACTTTATTATCGTATGAAAGATTATTTTTTAAAGGGGGCAGTTATTAATTAATTGTTAAAGAATAGTATTTTTTCTTTCCTTTTTTAATAAGTACACTACCCTCTTTAAAATCATCATCTATTAGAGTGGCATTTTTATCTTCAATTTTTTTATTGTTAATTGTTAGACCACCCTGCTCAATTAGTCTTCTAGCCTCAGCTTTAGATGGCACCACTTTAGTGTAAACTAATATATCCATCAATCCTGCCTTCTTCATGTCCTCTGGCACGGATATGGTTGGCACGCTACTCATATCAGCTCCGCCAGCAAATAAAGCCTCTGCTGCACTCTGAGCCTTAGTAGCTTCTTCTTCTCCATGGATAAGTTTTGTAACCTCGAAAGCCAAGATCTTTTTAGCTTCATTAATTTTTTCATCTTTTAATGAACATAGGCGCTTAATTTCATCCATAGGTACAAAGGTAAGTAATGATAAGCATTTCTCTACATCTGAATCCGCAACATTTCGAAAATATTGGTAAAAGTCATAAGGAGATGTTTTATTTGCATCAAGCCATAAAGCTCCATTTTCTGTTTTTCCCATCTTCTTGCCTTCGCTATTAGTAAGCAATGTGCATGTCATGCCGTAAGAAGCTTTACTTTCTTTTTTTCTTATTAGCTCCATACCAGCTATTATGTTAGACCATTGATCATCTCCACCTAATTGCATAGTGCACCCATATTTTTGGTTTAATACTAAAAAGTCATATCCTTGCATAAGCATATAGTTAAACTCAAGGAAAGATAAACCTTTTTCTAATCTCTGTTTAAAGCACTCGGCAGCGAGCATTCTATTAACTGAAAAATGTGCTCCTATATCTCTAATAAAGTCTACATAATTTAAGTTTAATAACCAATTTGCATTGTTTTCTAGTATTGCTTTACCATCACTAAAATCTATAAGCTTTGAAAGTTGTGATTTTATGCAGGCTATATTATGATCAATTTCCTCTTTTGAAAGCATTTTTCTCATATCTGTTTTACCTGATGGATCACCAATCATTGCAGTTCCACCACCAACTAAGGCTATAGGTCTGTGCCCCGCCCTTTGCATATGTGCCATAAACATCATAGCAATAAAATGACCGATATGTAGGCTATCTCCTGTTGGGTCAAAACCTATATAAAATGTAACCTTATCCTTCTCTAATATCTTTTTCATTTCATCCTCGTGAGTAAGTTGTTTTATGTATCCTCGCTCAACAAGCGAATCATATACATTTTTCATAATGTATTCCTCCTTATTTTGATTTTTTATTATTTAAAGAAATAAAAAAAACGCCCCCTAAGAAAGGGACGAAATAATTCCGTGGTACCACCCAAATTGATTTAACAATCCGCTTTTTCCTTATAACGTAAGGTTAACCCGTCTCAGCCTACTTAATAATTATCTACACAGTTGTTCATAAGATGCGCAACTGTAACTTTATTTCAGCTTAAAGCTCCAGAATGTATTTCACTGTATTCCTTAACTAGTTCTCACCTACCACTAGCTCTCTTAATAATTTCTACAGTTACTTTTTTCTTTCACAGCCTTTTAGATATAATTTTTCATGTTACTTATTATACAGATGTATTTAAAGTATATCAAATCATCTAATCAATCATTTACTGTATCTATGTCAATTTATGTCCTTATTACTCCAATTTTAAGCAATTCCCTTCATAAACAATAAACCCCGTTCTAAAATTTGCTTAACATTTAAGTCACATTTAGATAAAATTCTTAATTCCTGGAAAAATCACCTTAAAAGTATTATCATCTTTAGAATCCACAAATATTACTTTCCCATATTTTCTAAAAGATTTTTTCATTCGTGCAAAACCTTTCCCAGATTTCGTAAATCTTTTTCTATCATCTAAGGCTATTAACTTATCATATATCCACATATTTCTTTTCAAATAATTATGAGCACTAATTTCATTCGATAATAATAGACTTCCAGGACTAACTACGCTTACACTGTTGTAACCTATTACAATTTCAATTTCCTTATAAAATATAGTATAATCCCTATAAAGTATTGCATTTTTCACAGCCTCATGTACTGCATCTATGGGATAATTTAAAGGAATTACTTTTTTAAAAAATTTTTCTACCCTATCTAGCATATCTAATAGATTTCCTTGCACAATTATAATCTCATCAAAATTTTTGTTTATCTTATTAATTATTTTAATCATATTATGAGGTAAATAAATATGATTAACGTGAGAAAAAACCAATAAACCACCTAGTGTCACTACTCTCTTGTTATAATCTCTTTCAATAAAAGTAATTCCTGCATTGTCCATAAATCCTAACCTACTATCATCATTTGTTAAAATTCCATTAATCGATAAAAATTTATTAATCATATTAAAATCTAGACTGTTAATATCACTATTTACAATTGGCATAGTTTCAATATTAAAACTCAAATTTTCTTGTAAACATGAAATTATTTCTTCTTTTCTCATCGTATCTGTGGTGGAACCTCGTCTTATGCAAAATGCTCCATTTTCCCTTAATTGATATGGCTTCTGACCACCATCATATATAGTTATAATTGCTAATTTTTTGCTTTGGTATGTTACAAACCCTATGGATACTGGAATAGGCGGCTCACACCTTGAACTAATAATTTGTTGAAATTGTTCTTCTTGAAATTCATAAGGGTTAATACCTACAATTTTTTTTGTCTTATCTTCAACTCCAATAATAATATATCCACGTCCTCCGCGGGAGTTTGCTATTGCCGATATATCTTTAGCTAATTCCTTTTTACCACCATCCGTTAATATGTCAATTTTTAGCTTAAAATCTAGTTTTGTGCCCTCATCTCTCTTTAACAACATGCTGATTTTTTTAGGATCCATATATATCACCCCAAACGCGCTATAATAATATACTATGTTTATAGTTATACAATGTTTCGATATATTTAAGATTATCTATATAATTATAGTTTACAACAAAAGACGATGGAATACCATCGCCTAAGTTTCATAAAAAAAATCATTTAAAGTTTTTTTCATCCCCTATGTTCATTATTTCCACTTCTACTTCAACTTTTAACTCAGTTTTATTAATAAGATTATCACTTTTTTTATTTGGATATTTTGCATTAAATTGCTCAGTTACATCAAATATATCCATACCCCTGTCCTTGTATTTTGAAAATAGAAGATTACAAGCATCCGCAATATTTTTTTCTGATTTTTCTTGTATCTTTGTGATATTTTCTTTTGTAAAAAGAATTTCCTTTTGAGCTTCTCCAAAATCCACCTTAACTTTTATTTTCTTTTTTAGATGAACATTCTTATTATCATAGCTAATTTCTGTCTTGGTTTTACTTTTTAAAATTTCCAAAGTTATAAATTTATTAATATCACAGGGATTAGTTATTTCTAAAGTACCACTTGAAACATTGTTCATTAAAAAATTAAACCCCTGACCCTCATCTGTTCCTATTACGCTAACCATTTTATCGTTTTTAATTACCGCCCCACCATTTATTTCTAATCTTGGCTCTAAGTTATCTTTTGGGATATCTATTATGGTTACTACATTGGTTTTGTCTCCCATATTTCTTTGATTGTAAAAATCATTTAAACTTAGTCTTACAGCTCTTGAAGATGCCCCAACATTTTCTACAAGATGCATTATAAACATTCCAATGTACTTTTCTTGAAGAATATTCATCTTTATAAGTTTAGCTGGCTCTCCTCTATATATTGCAATATAAGGTCTTATAAGTAATTCTTGATCACGATCTAAAAAATCCATAAAATTATCAAGACCAAATTCTGCGGCCTTCTGAGTAAATATTATCGCCTTATTCTGCGTAAAATTTAATTTGTAACTGGATGTAGCATTCATATTTCTGATAGCTTCAAACATTGTTTTCCCTTTGCCTTGAAATAAGATTCGTTCATCCACACCTTGAGGCGTCCCTCCTCTCATTCCCTTATACGCTTCTGCATATATAATAGGACTATTAGTATCATCTACATCTATTATTATGGCAGTAACAAATACAAGTCTATTAATATCCCTATAACTAAAACATGATGTCATTGTAGCACAACTCATTATTATACATATTATAACTAATATTTTTTTATACTTATTCATTATAATCATCCTTATCAAAAATACTATTAGATATCTTACTAAGATCTTCTCTATATAATACATCCTTAAATTTAAAGCTCTCTAGTGTACCTAAAGGAAATAGATATGGATATCCACAACTTTCAAGGCCCGCCATATGAGCTACAAATATAAAAGAGCCAATATAAAATCCTGGTAGCCCTAGAACTGAGGAAAAAATAATAATAACTATATTCCATATGGATAGAGCACCATAAAGCTTAGGAACTAAAAAACCAGCAATAGACGAGAGTGCCACAATTACTACAGTACTTTGGGAGGCTAATCCCACTCCAACCGCTGCATCTCCTAAAATTAAAGCTCCAACAATGCTCATTGCCTGACCTATTGACTGTGGCAATCTTATTCCTGCCTCTCGAAGTAATTGAAAGAAGAAAGTCATTAGTAATAGTTCTATTACCGTAGGGAGAGGTACATCTGCCCTTGACATTGTAAACTTTATAGCAAGTACCGATGGAATAATTGAAAAGTGGTACGTCGCAATAGCCAAATATAACCCTGACAGTAAGCTAGCTGTGAAGAAACTAAGCACTCTCATAATTCTTGATGAATTAGCAAAATACTTATTAGAATAATAATCATCTGGCGTTTGAAAATTGTCTATAAAAAAATATGGTGCAGTAATTACAAAGGGTGTTCCATCTACTATTATTGCTATTTTTCCTTCTAAAAGCTTTGATGCTGCAACATCTGGTTTTTCGGTAGTACCTATTGTATCGAAAGCTGTTTTCTTATTTTTTAATTCTTCCTCAATATAATTTGTGTCTAATATAAAATCTAATTTTATATTATTCACCTTTTTTCTTATATATTCAACAAGTTTCTTCGGAGCCACACCTTCTATGTAGCATATCACGGCTACTGTATTCGATTTACTTCCTAAAATTATAGGTTCAAATTTCAAATCGGGATTTTTTATTTTTCTCCTAATCAGTGATACATTATCTATAAAAGCCTCTGTAAATCCCTCTCTTGGACCTTTAATTACATTTTCTGTTACGGGAATTCCAACACCCCGTCTTACATATCCCTTTGCTTCACAAAAAATTGATTTATTTGAAAAAGAAAAAATAAGCACCAGGTCTCCAGATAAAATGTGTGATATAGCCTCCATATTACTATTAATATCTCCAATGCTATTAGCTGGTAATACCTCTTTTTTTATATACTCTAAATCTACAGTTGAAATTTTATGCCTTATTATGGGGTTAAATATATATTCACTAATAAATTTAGAATCGCATAGATCATCAATAAATATACCAAATATTGTTCCTACATCACACTCTATCTCTCGATACTTTACATCATAACTGTTTTTTAATTTATCTTTAATATAATCTATATTTATTTTTTCCATTTTGATCACCCAGTTTATTATTTGTAATATTAAAATTAAATATTCTGTAATTTTAATATTTTTAAGTTTAATATTTTAAAATTGGGAAATAATACTGATATGTTGCAAATTTTATTACAACGCATTCTAAAATCAAAACAAAGAGGAGATGCGATGACAAAATGGATAAACTAAATACAAAACATTTAATGTTCGTAATTTGGGGAACCTCCATTGTAGCAATGAAGACCTACCCCAATGTATTCATTGTAAATGGAGGTAGAGATTCCTGGATTTCAGTTATTGTTGCCTCTATTATTATATTTTTTTACTTTATTTTTTTACTTTTCGTTTGTAAAAAAACAAAATGCTATAATATGGATGAAATATACCATAAAGCTTTAGGCAAAACCCTGGGAAACATTTTTTTGGTTTTATTTATCATCACTTTAATTATAACTTTAATAGAAAGTTCTTCAGTACAAGCAAATGCCTTGCATGTGAATATGCTCGCGGATACTCCTACTTGGTTTTTTCTATTGTTTATATTAATACCTGCCATTTATATTTCAAGGAAGGGCACTAGAGCGATAATTATAGTTACTACTATCAGTATATGTCTTATTATGGTGGCGGGGATAAACCTATCATTACTTACAGCTAAATATAAAAAGCTTTCTTACCTACTTCCTATAATGAAAAATGGAGTTACTAAACCTTTTATTTTGTCGGTAATACAAGCACTGGGATGTTATGGCAGTATAGCTATTTGTATTCCATTTTTATCCAGAGTAACTAATAAGTCAAAAATAATAAAGCATTGCATTATTGCATTATTAATTGTAATACAAATGGAGATTTTCGCAAACGTTGGTGTTTTAAGTACCTTCGACGTATCTAGACTCTTGGACATCAACTATCCCAAGCTCATACAAACTCAGTTAGTTAGTTATTTCGATTTTTTAGAGGTCGGGGAGTTTTTTGTAATGCTTCAAATGGTAGGTGGGTGGTTTATAAAATATGTATTAACACTAAATGCTATACTAATTCTATTAAAAAACCTTTCTTTCATTAATAAATACTGGATATACATTATTACTTTATTTGTATCCATAATTTCCTATTTCATTTCCGCTCAAGTATTAATATTATATGATTTTTTAAATCTTTACGTTTATTTTTCTGTAGTAAGTTTCATATTGATACCAACAATAATATTCAGTGTATTTTATATTAAAACAAAAGGTACTAGTAAAGCATTTTCTAAAAAATAGAGTATCATTCTGATTAGAGTTTTTGAATATAACAAAAAAAGGCTCATAATATATTATGGGCCTTTTTATTAATTAATAAATCCATGTTTTTTATTATATTTAACAAAAGCCATTGATAATGGCAATGCAAGGGCAATACCAACTATAACTTGGCCTATATTTGCAGGTATGTCCGCCAGTGCTAGTAGTGCATTATTAGAAATTAGTTTATATACTACAAACCCTGAAAATAAATACCCAAAAACCATCCACACACCTGCAACTACAAATGAAAATAAATTATTCCACAGATTATCTCCTTTATACCCTGCCCTGTACGCTATCGCAGCTGTAATATATGCCATTCCGCCTTTTACAATCAGTGTAAACGGTGCCCAGTAGAACCAAGGTGTAGTTAAATCAAATAGAGTCATTCCCAGTGCAGCTGCTATAACACCCTTTTTCTTTCCTAGTAATATGGCTGCTATATATACCATACTATCTCCTATATGAAATACAGCCTTATTTCCCACAGGTATTTTTATTAAATATGTTGCAATGTATATAATAGCAGCCATAATTCCAATTTGTACTATGTCAATAGTTTTAACTGATGATACTTTATTTTCCATTTTTATCCCCCTACAATTTAATTTTATATATCCTAAAGCGTCGCTCTAATACTATTATATCTAATATAAATTATTTTTCAAATGTATGCATACGCTTTTTTAATATATTATTTTGTATATACATTGCTAAAGTAATAAATACTATGTACATAAGCTAATTATTAATTATATATAAAATCTAATTTTTTAAATATTAATTCATTATAGAATTAATATTTCGATAAATGGAGGTATAAATATGACATTTTTGCGTTGGTTAGGTGGTTTTGTGTTTTTATTTTATTTAATTGGAGTACTTTTTCGTATAGGTGGAGATTTAATTAATATTCTACTAATAGTTGCTGCTATCGTATTTATAATTGATGTTTTAACTAGTAAAAAAAGAAGCATGTAAAAACATAACAGACGTAGAAAAATCTCTTGAAATTATTTCAAGAGATTTTTCTTTAATATTGCAGCGACCCAAAAGATGATTAATCGTTATTTTTACTAACGTCTGATAAAATCAGGCCTTTATTATGCTCTAACGCCCAACTAATGCCCCAATCATTTTGAAATAATAATAGGTCTCTATCCTTAAGGTCTTTAACTATTCTAGCATCACTAGTCAAGTTAAGTTTTTCTTTATCTATATTACTATTTTCAATCCATCTTATTTGTTTAAATGCTAATCGTTCAATTTTAATATCCACGCTATACTCATTTTTAAGTCTAAATTCTAACACTTCAAACTGCAGTACTCCTACAACCCCAACTATAATTTGTTCAATTCCTATATGAAGTTCCTTAAATACTTGGATTGCACCTTCTTGAGCTATTTGTGTTACTCCTTTTATAAACTGTTTTCTCTTCATGGTATCAACAGTTCTAACCCTTGCAAAATGTTCTGGCGCAAAAGTTGGTATTCCTTCGAACTGAAATTTATTAGAAGGCGAACATATAGTATCTCCTATGCTAAATATACCTGGATCAAACACTCCAATAATATCTCCTGCATAAGCCGTATCAACTATTTCTCTCTCTTGTGCTAAAAATTGTTGTGGTTGAGCTAATTTTATTTTATTACCACCTTGCACGTGATAAAAATCCATTCCTTTTTCAAACTCACCTGAACAAATTCTCATAAAAGCAATCCTATCCCTGTGAGCTTTATTCATATTAGCCTGGATTTTGAATACAAAAGCAGAAAAATCTTTACTGAAAACATCAATTTTCCCTATGCTTGAATTTCTTGGTAACGGTGGCGAAGTTAATTGTAAAAAGTTATTTAAAAATGGCTCAACCCCAAAATTAGTAGAAGCGCTTCCAAAAAATACTGGAGTAAGCTCTCCCTTAGCTACTTTTGATAAATCAAAATCATCTCCCGCTACATCTAAAAGCTCCATATCTTCCATAAGCTTTTCATATAAATCATCACCAATAAGTTCAATTGCCTTGTCATCATCAATATTAATTTTTGTTTCTTTAGCCTCTATTTGACCATGTTTACCATCATCAAAAACAATAATTTCCTTTGTGCGTCTATCATAAACACCTTTAAAATCTACGCCACAACCTATAGGCCAGTTCATCGGATAAGATTTAATTCCAAACTCATTTTCAATCTCTTCCATAAGTTCAAATATATCTCTAGTCTCTCTATCCATCTTATTAATGAAAGTAAAGATAGGTATCTCTCTCATGCTACATACCTGGAATAGCTTCCTTGTTTGTGCCTCTACTCCTTTTGCTCCATCAATAATCATAACTGCACTATCTGCCGCCATAAGGGTTCTATAAGTATCCTCACTAAAATCTTGATGCCCTGGTGTATCCAATATATTTATACAAAAATCATTATAATTAAATTGCATAACTGAAGACGTAACAGAAATACCTCTTTGTTTTTCTATTTCCATCCAATCAGAAACTGCATGTTTAGATGCTTTTCTAGCTTTAACTGAACCTGCAAGCCTTATTGCACCCCCATATAATAATAATTTCTCTGTCAATGTAGTTTTACCAGCATCCGGATGAGAAATTATAGCAAACGTTCTTCTCTTTTTAATCTCTTTTATGTAATCCTCCAAAGTCATCGCTCCCCTTTTTTTAATGTTTTTAACTATGTACGTGCATATATATTCCTACAACCACTCGCTTAACTCCTAGTGATTCTAAAATTTCACCTATCAAAACTCTACCTATCAATTTTAGCTTTTATCACCATATCTGTCAACTAAGGTTGTACTTATAAAGGATAGCAGGATAAAATTCTTTTGTGTAGAATTTATTATATATAAGTTTAAAGTATCTATCTATAAAATATTTATAATAAACTCTATAGGGGGTAAAATATTATGCTTGCAAATAGAAATTAAGGTGAAATGCTGTTGAAACTTTTGCTACTTTATCTTTTATAATAGCGCTGTTATATAAAGAAAAGAAATTTACTGAAGCAGAAGAATACATAGAGCATTTTACATTCATAAAAACACAGCAAATCATTAAGTCTACAATCTTTTTAAAATACACCTAGTTAGCCCTATTTTGTAATCTTAATTTATCAGCTACCATGCTTATTGCTTCCCGTGTAAACATATAATCTTTTATATGAGTAGGTATTCCGATTTCATGCATAATATTAATTATTTGAGCAATCAGAGTAACATCAACTTATTGGTTTTTATTAATTTTAGTTTCAGTATTCTCAAGATTAAGTAAGTGTTTTTTTTACATCGTTACTATCAGTAATGTTATTTAATATTTGTCTTATTTGTTTAACTAATACGTCCATGTCAAAAGGTTTTACAACATAATAGGAAGCTCCTAGTGATATGGCTCTTTGGGTTATTCTATTTTGACCAACCGCTGATAAAACTATTATACAAGGCTTTGAATCTAAACCCATTGTATTTAACCTTTCTAAAACTCCCAAACCATCAAGAACAGGCATAATTATATCAAGTACTACTAAATCAGGTTTTTTTTCTTTAATCAACTTTAATGCTTCTATTCCATTATTTGCAATTCCAGTGACAACTATATCTTCTTGATTTGAGAGATACTCATTAAGAATATTACAAAATTCTTTGTTGTCGTCAGCAATTATTACGTTTAATTTCGACTCTTTCATATTTGTAATCCCCTTTACATTTAGGTATATATTAATATTTATAAATTCTGCATGTCTTCTGAGCTTATTACTTTGTATATTAAGAAAGATGGAACCATCCTTCTGATATGAGAATACTAACTGTTAAAATAACAAAAATGGTATAAAACTCATGTATGAGCATTTTCTGAAACACTTTATTTTATTATTTAAATTACTAAGTTATTTGAAATATAATGTCTGAATTCTTTTATATTTTCTATAATAGATACAAAAGCTGGAATTACAATTCCAGCCTTTACTTTGTTAGTTTCATTAATATCAGATTGACGTTAAGTATGAAATATGAGCTATAGTAAAAAGTATTGGGATTGATTAATTTATTGGATAAATAAATTATAATGAGCATATTTCAGCTCATTATTTGTAGACATATGGCTTTAATCCTTACTATTATTTATGTAGCCCATCATCATCATAATTACAGCTGCAAAAATAGCTAGAACTGCTGTAGTAAAAAATTTATTCGGTATTATATAGCACAATAAACTTAATAATAAAGTTGTGACTACAGAAAAATATTTAAGTTTCACTCTTCGCTCTTTACTTTTTATTCTTTTATTAATATTATCAACAGGAGAAAAAATATATACAAGTAAAACAGAAACAATTAATACTAATATTGAGGTAATGATATTTATTGTTATATATTTACCGAAAGTAATAATTACACAGAGAATTACAAAAGTAATAAAAAAACATCCCCAATATGTTTTCGCATGAAATCCACCTGAAAACAATCTTATTGGGCAGAAAAATGCAAACACAACTATGTAGTATTGTTGAAGTGAAAACAAATAAAATATAATACAATCTTTGTAACTTCATCAAAAAAACATGTTAATCCATATTCCATTTTTTTTAGCTCTAAGTCTGTAAATTCAGAATTTATATCAGCAATATTTTCAACCAAGCAACTGATTAATTTATTCATAATTCACCCCTTTATATTACAAATTTGACTAAGAATTTAGTATTTTCTGATGTACTCTCTACTGATATACTCCCATTATTATGCTCGACTAATTGTTTAGTAATATATAACCCATAACCATGGTCACCTTTTTCCTTGGTTTTTGTGGAAAATCCCTTTTCGAAAACTTTATGTATTATTTTTTCTGGAATTCCCTCCCCATTATCTTCTATTTTAATACAAAACTCTCTATTCTCCAAAAAAGTATTAATAAATATTTCCTTATTTTCAGTAGTTGATTTTAATCTGAATGCCTCAAATGCATTATCTACAAGATTGCTAATTATACTTATTAATTCATCTTCCCTAATTTTTAACAAACTAAAGGGTTCATCAATTAATACTTTGAAATCTATTCTATTTTTAATTGCGTAGTTATTCTTTATTGATAACAAACCATCTATATAATCATTTCCAGTATCTAAATATCTAAATGATAAATGAATTATGTCTGAAAGTTTTGATACATATTCTTTTATTCGCTCAACAGTATTGGGTTTGTTCAAGCAACACAATGCTTGTATAACGTTTATATGGTTAGCATAGTCATGTTTTTCTTGTCTAATAATACTAATTATTTGTTCCATATTTAAAATTTGATGTTCTTGAATTTTATATTTATTGTTTATTTTTATCATTTTTTCTCTTTCTTTTAAGTTTAAAAATGCGATTATCCAAAAAGCAAAAGCCATACTAAAGATTAGTATATTATACATTTTGTTATTCTCAGTACCTAAAACACTATACATTAAAATGTATATGAATAGATTGAAAATTCCAATTTGTATTAAAAATCTATAAAAAAGAGCTGTTTCTCTATTGAATATTTTAATCTTATTTGAAAATATATTATATTTTAAGAGTATTATTAAAATAAGTACTTGTATCAATTTACACGCCACTATAAAAATAACGTTGTACTTAGAAATAGTCAAGATTTGATTTAGTTGCACTTTAAGTATAAACATTTCAATGAATTGAATTAAAATTTCTGTAGTAAATATTATTGTAAAAAACAAAGAAAATATGGTAATAGAAGAATAAATATTTATTTTTGTAATAAATATTAATAGCAGCATACTAATCACCATTATAATTATTGTATGTAACAAATTATTATAAACATAATTTGTACTCAAATAATTTGCAACAACATATATTATACAAAACAACCCGGATTTTATTTTATTCTTAATAATGTACCTCTTTTGGTTAATCAAGGAGCTTAAAACTCCTAATAATATTAAAGCCTCTAAAATATCAAGTATTATTTCTCTACTCATTTTCATTTCTCCTCAATAAAGTATTGACTCTTTTGTATTATTGTTGCTTACAAAAGAGTCGCAATCTTTTACCTTAAAAATTCATCAGGGCAATTAGGCTCATGTGAATGAAGAAGTGATGCTGGCATAATCGCTATATTTCCAATGAATAATGCTAAAGCTCCTATCAAAGTCATGGTTATACTAATTAGTTTTTTCATTGTTAATTCCTCCTTCTCTTTAAATTTTTAGTTAATAAAAATTGGCTTATATAATAAACTATTTATTAATAATATTATATATTCTACAAAACTTTCCATATCCCTTTAAAATAAGTATATATTTACAAAAAAAATTACAACAGCTTATCATATTTAGAAATTAGTAAGAGAAGCTTTTCTAGTCCATACTCAACAAGTGAACTAGAACGCATTATAAATTATATGTAGCTTATAGCCTCATAGTTAATCTTATGTATGTAATAAATAACTATTTAAGTACATAAATCGGCTTTAATAGTTGTTTTAGTTTATACAAAATAACGTGGATGTAACACAATGCCGATGGAATTATATTTAAAAAATGTATATATTTATAGTATACTAATTTTATTGAAAAACTTTTCTGACCAATAGCAAACTTATCGAAAGGTAAGGACGCAAAGCTAAAGGGCCTTTCATTTGAGTGGTAGCCAATTGCCGAGCTGAATTTTTTTGTTGTTGAAACAACAATCCTATTATATATAAAGTAGTTAAGTTTCAAATAGAACTTAATATTTTTTTGAATTTAATTTGAAAGGATGTTGATTTTAATGACTTGGCTTCAGGAGATGGTATCGATGGGGTACCTGTATATATCCATACGGAATGATGTATGCAAAAGGTAAAAAAAGGAATAAATACAATACTTCCTTTGAAATTGGATTAACCTATGGTCGTAAACAATTTGGAATACTAAGATTTATCTTTAGCAAAAGAAAAACAGGATAAAGAAAAAGCTATAGAAATGGTTATAAATATGGTAAATGAAGCAAGTAACATGGATGATTCTATGAAGTCAAAATTATATAAGCATTTGAAATTTAATGTAACCAACAGTTGGAGCAGAGATAAATATGAAAGATTAGTAAAAGGGGTATTTAAAGAAGATAAAACCCTTGATTTTGTCAAAAATGATTCTCGGATAAAATTTCTGTTGGAATAAGACTAAGTTGGTAAAAAGAGTTGAGTGTATAAAAAACGCTCATACAATTTTCTTATGTATTGTGTTACATTCACATTGAGACTATTACCCATTTCAAAAGAATTGTACTAAACAAATACCCTACTTTTTGTGACAGCTTGCATAAAATAATGGTATAATATTCCTAAGGGTTAAGTCAGGTTGGTAGAATATAGCAAATCAAAATTTATTTCTGGAAAGTGAGCTATGAATATGGAAGATTATAATGTTGTAAAAAATGATTTTAATAAAATTGCACAACTTGGAGAATTAAAATGGAATCATAACAACTGCTATTTCAAGTACCTTATAAAATTTGTACCAAACAATGTTGAAACTTGCCTTGACATCGGCTGTGGCAAAGGAGAACTCTCGTTTATGCTGTCAAAAAAGTCTAAAAAAGTAGTTGCTGTTGACCTTGCAGATAAGATGATTGAAAACGCAAGAATCTTACATCCCAATAAAAACATAGAATATATTTGCGGAAATATCCTCGATATGGAATTTGAAAATGATAGTCTCGATATTATTATAACAACAGCTACAGCACATCATTTACTTTATGAGTGGCTTTTAAGTTTTGCAAAGGATAAACTTAAAAAGAGTGGTAAACTGATTATATTAGACCTTGTGAAAGCCAAGTCATTAAGTGATTATATTATATGGGGCAGTGCTTTTATTCCTAATATCGTAATGAACTTAATAAAAAATGGTAGGTTGCAAAAAGATGATGCCCATTCAAAAGAAGTTTGGGAGTGGCATGTTAAACATGACACGTATATGACAATGGATGAGATAAAAGCATTAGCACAAAAACATATCCCTACAGCAGAAGTTAAACGCAAACTTTTTTGGAGATATTCATTAGTGTGGCAGAAATAGTTGGAAAAAGGGTATATTCTGCAAATTGATTAAGTCACAATCTTCTTTTTTTATATCGAACAGCCACAAAATAGTAGTTCCAGCTTTGATTTATAATTCACCGCAAATGAGAAATACTGTCTTGTGGCTGTTCTTTGGGTAAGTAGACGGTAATCTTCACAGATACCGCCCCTTTCAGAACCGGACGTGCCCAATGTCGGCTAAGTCAGAGGGATTACTCCCTCTGACTTAGCCGACAAACACACAAGTACGGTTCTTAGAGGGGAAAGGAGCCGTAAGTCTCCCTACCTATTCGACTAACGGTATGATATTGTAAAGAAAATTTGTATTTAGGAGAATGATAATATGGGTAGAATAGTATTTAGTTTAATGATGATAATTGGAGGCATAATATTTATTTCTTTGTAGATTTACAATACCTATAATAAAGCAACAAAGAACGCTTTTAAAGAAAAAAGCATATTAAAGAAGAAATATATTGAATTGCAAAGATTATTACAAATAATAACGGGTTCTTGTTTTATTGTGCTTGGTACAATTTCAATACTAAATATAGTAAATGCAAACACTATTTCTATGTTATGTCTTTTGATACTTTTTTTAGAGAAACTAATTCAATTTTTAATTAGCAAAAAAAATAAAGAAATAAATTAACAGATAATATTTATTTATGACACAACATTCTTTAATTACGTCACAAACGAATGTACGATTTTGACTAAAACCTTACATTCGTAAAAATAGCATAAAGCGTTTATATATAAGGGGTTATAGTAGGTTTATTAGAAGAAATGGAGAAGAATAAACCCACTCCAAGAGTTAAAAAAGATAATGCAGCAGTAAAAACAGTTAAATAATATTTATAAAAAATGTGTTTTAATCTATAATTACATAATAAAGATATTAAAGATAGTAGGGCAATAATTTAAAATAAGTTGAATTAAAGGGAGTATGAAATATTATGCTATTTAGCAGAAAGAAATCCTATGAGGATATAGTTCCAGCGTTAGAAACTAAAAGATTAATAATGTTAGTTAGAAAATTATCCTCAGATGTTGTATTTAATATGGCTAATTTAGAGGGGAATCCTTTTACTTATCCTGAAGTACAAACTTTACTTGAGGGGATTACTATAGGTGGTCATAAAGTAAGCGATGAGCAACAAATTTATAATATTAGAAACGGGTGGAATTATTTATTTGAGACAGTGAGCAAAAACAATGTAGAACTTGACATAAATATTTTCAATAAATTTAATAATATAGTGGCTAAGGATGAGGCTTTATTTAGCGGTGTATTTAGAAATGGTCAAGTTAGGATAGCTGGCACGGAATTTATACCTCCAAGAACTGAAGAGTTAGAATGTATTTTTAAAAATGAATTGCCTCAATTAATAAAAAGATGTGAAAGCAAAACGGATTTAGCTTTTGAAATATTTCTATGGGGAACTTTAAATCAATTTTTCTATGATGGAAATAAAAGAACCTCTAGGCTAGTATCTAACATGGTTTTAATATCACAAGGTCAAGGCATATTTAATATAAAAGCAAAGGATCGATTGCAGTTTAATACTTTAATGCTTGAGTTTTATAACACAAAAGAAGCTGATAATATTTTTGAATTTTTATATAATAGTTGTTTAGAAAGATATGATTAGTGGACCAATAGACTAGATTCAAACAAAAAAAACACAGATAGGATATACGTGCTTTTTTCTTTGTTATATAAAATAAAAAGTGGAAGAAGTTGAATTTATGAAAAGTTTATTACCATATCAAGGCGATCATATTATTTCAGAGATTTTTACAAAATGTTTTATTAGTTTAAATAATTTAAGTGATAGCCTATTTCCAAGGTTTGTATGTATAATATGGAATAAGCCCCCTGAAGGAATGTTAAATATACGTAGGTGTTGGAGATTTGATTTTTATGCAGATAACCCAATTAAAGTGATGGAAAAAGGCTATCTATTTCTAATTGAAAAAAAACGAAAAAAATTTTAATATGACAGAAGCAGAATGCTTAAAGTTACGAAATGAACTTAATTCGTAACTTTCTTTCTTAAATTGCTTATCAATTGCAAATATACGATATTTAAACAATAGTAAAATGTTGCGAACTATTCCTTAATTATCCATTTAGTATTTATTTCTATGTTCAACATATTCAACTATAGTGCCATCTAAATGTTTTACAGTCATATTCATTCCAGTTGGAACTTTCTTTAAATCTCTTATAACTATAGCACCATTATTTAATAAGAAATCTTTAAATTCAATAATGGAATCTACCAAGAATGTTGCTTGCGTGTCCCTAATTGACTTTAATGATTCATCTGAACCACTTATAATTAAAATGTTTCCTACTTGTACTAATTCTAAATCTGCTTGAGGATGTTTAAATCTCAAACTACATTTATCATTGAGTACCTTTTCATAAAATTCAACTGCCTCCTTATATCATGTACATAAAAACGATTTAAAATTTGTTTTACTTCCACTATTATTCCTCCCAAATGTTCATTGCCTAAAGTCGTATAAAATTACCAATTCGACGTAACTCTTAGGAAGATTATATCATTCGTTTGTACAAACTGTCACCAAGAGTAGGGTATATATCAGCTCACTTTATAATAATTTTATATGATTATTAAGGGTATTTTCTACTTCTTGCGTACTAATCCCAATATACTTCTGTGTTATTGAAGTATTGGAGTGCTGGAGTAATTGTCTAACCAATGCAATATTATAATTATTATTAATATATATTTCAGTTGCGAAATACTTTCTAAAACTATGAGTGCTAATATTTTCAAATCCCAAGTAATCACATACTAATTTTAATTGCTTTTGAATAGCTCTTTCTGTTATATCAAACATTCTGGCACTTGATCTTATATTATTCTCAAGACAATACATTTTAATATAATTATAAATATCTACTGGTACTGTGAAACTTCTTTGCTTATCAGTTTTATCTTCAATAATATTAAGTCTGTATCTATCGCCATCTTTAATAATACTATTTAATGTTAATGCTAAGACATCTCCAATTCTTAATCCTAAATTTGCTTCAAGCACTAAAATTGTTGCTATCCTATTATTACGTTTAAAAACTTTACCATTTACTGTAAGCCCCTCTTTTATTACTTCAATAATACTTTTGTATTGCTCCTGAGTTAATGCTACTGTTTTTTTATTAGGCATAATTTTTATTACCTCACTTTTAATTTATACCCTAATTATACATGAAAGTTCGTATATATTTTAACCAGGTTGTCAAACACTTTAATATAGCCAAATTTCGTATTTGATATGAAATACGAAATTTATAAAACAAAATTAAATTATATACTTTTCAATGCAGGTACTAATATGAGAACATCAAAATGCCGTTTAAATTTATATGCATTCTAAAAAATATTCTCATACCCTTTTGAAACTATTAAACTTTTTTAAATGAATATGATTATATTTATCAATCTTTAAAAATGGCGTTATACCAGGATGCAATTCTCAATTAAATAGCAGATGTTTACAGAGAAGTCATGGTAGGGGCTTGTGTAGTAACGGTACAAAAATTCTCATTGCTCAACCTATAATTCACCAATTTAATTATGATCCATTAGTTGCAAAGATCATAGATCTATCTCAATTACTTCTTTATTTAAATTAAATTAAAGGAATAAAACACATGAAAAAACACTAAAACATATTATCAAAATAGGTATTAACTAGGCTTGCTTAAATTATGGCGAAATAAAGATAAGTAAAGACACTCTTAAATGGGCAGTATGGTTCTAATTGCTAAGGAAATTTATAAGCAAATATAAAAGTTTTTACATTGATTTATAGAAGTTTTAATTAGAAAGAAAAAGTGAGGTGCCCATATATGAAAGACTCTATATCTAAATTAACAATAAAGGATATGCTAAAAGAAAATAACCACCATAAGGATGAAATGATAAAATTATTTATAGATAAAGGAATTATAACAAAAAACACGTATAAAAATTATCACAATAAAGAGAAAAAAATAATTTGATAATAAATATCTATACATATTAAATCATTTTCAGAGGGTAGCACGAGATGCGTATAAAAACAAGTAACTTGATGTAAAAATTTCTATCAAGTTACTTGTTTAATTATTTTTTCAATATCCATTTTAATTATTAGATCAGGACTCCAAATAAGTAGCACAACACTTTTAAATCAATATATAGCTAAGATACATTCAATTTACAAATCCTTTGCAATTTTATTTAGTTCTTCCGATATAGAAGTTATTTCTTCAACACTTGCTGTGATTTCTTGGGTAGCGGCTGCTTGTTCCTGACTTGAAGCCAATGAAATCTGACTTCTTTCACTTGCATCATTAACTTTTGATTTTATACTATCCGTTAACTGCTTGATTTTAGGAACCGTACTTTTAGATTGTTCAGACAATTTTCTTATTTCTTCTGCAACAACGCCAAACCCTCTGCCTGCATCTCCAGCTCTTGCTGCTTCTATAGCTGCATTTAGTCCAAGCATCTTTGTTTCATCTGCAATTTCTTTAATAAAAGAAGATACCTCATTAATTTCTTCCGATAGATTAATTATTTGTTCAATATCCTTATTGAGTTCCAATTCATTAGTATGTATATTAGATGCTGATGTTGCCAATTCCTCAATAACAGAAGCTATTCCTGTAAGACCAACTTCAAGATTTTCTGACATATTACGTAGATTTGTCGCAGCCTCCTTTGGTGTAATTATTGCAAAACATCCCACAACTTCGTCTGAATTGTCTTCATCAAACAGTGGATAACATGCTTGAAGGGTAGGTATTCCATATATTGAAGCTTCCAATTCCTCTATAATAGGCTGTTTTGATTTTATCGTTTTTAGTGACATAGACTCCTCCAGAAGAATATTATTAATCTGCAAGGAATTTACATCAAATTTTTTCGAAGACTTTTTAGCTATTATTTTTTGTAAATCAGTTATAATAATAGTTGATCCCTCTGAAAACATCTCTGCTACTATTGGTGCAAAATCATGGAATGCTTTAGATACAGGGTGCAGTCTCGGAAGTATCATAGAAAAAGCTCCTACAACCTCATCGTTATCATTAATCAAAGGAATTGCAACAGTTTTTAACCTTGTACCATAGAGAGAACGGGGGATATTAGCCGTTGTCGTTTTTTTATCCTTCATAGCTTTATTAACTATACTGTCGCTTTTAATTATTTCACCAACATTGAAAAAATCCAAGTCAAATATTTCAGATGATTTTCTCCATGTTACTGTGTCTTTTTCAATAATTGCAAATAAAACACCTCCTGGTATAATATTTGCTTGAAGCTCCGCTATCGTCTTTAAATAATCCAATCCATTTATTGAGATCATGATACCAACTCCTTTTCTAAACTATATTTAAAAATTTCTGATTTAAGGTTTAAAGCATTCAATATTATAATTATTCTTTGTCCAATTATACTAACGCCTTGTATACTATTTTTGCTAATGCTTACAATTTCAGAATTTAGCTTCTGTATTGATTGTTCATCAATTTTAATAACCTCAGAAACATCATCAACTATAATACCTACCATCATGCTATCAAGTTCAATTATTAGTAGTCGACTATCAGCGCCTCTCTCAGATTGATACACTCCAAATTTTTTTTTAAGATCAAAAACAGGAATTGCCTTTCCTCTTAGATTAAATACACCTTCAATAAATGAAGGTGTATTAGGTAATTGGGTAAATTTAGGTATGCGAATTATTTCTTGAGCATAAGAAATATCGATTGCATATTCTTCTAATCCCAAATTAAATACTACTAGTTGACAATAACTCAAATAAATACAGCTCCTTTCACTAACTAATATTATTCCTTTGTTCAAAAGTCCTTTCTCATTACAATTACGACAATATATTACAAAAGTACCTATTACGTACTATGATTATATCTATAATTTTAAACAATTTGTCTTCATATGATAAATATTTACATGGATTTACATGAATTTAACATGTTGTGTATTTTTGACCATATAATCCTAAATGTAAAATAAGAACTATTTCAGAAAGTATACTTATTGACATATTTTAGTTCATGCCTTTTGTTAGGTCATATACGATATATTAATTTAAGCTTATTCTTTTTTTATCTGATTTAAGCAAATTTAGAATTAAAGAGTCACCCACTTCACCAACTCCAGTTCGAGCAAAACCATCAAATGCATCAAATGCTAATAATACTGGTTCTGTAACGTTTTTTACATTCTCAATTAAATATGTAATAACCATTTTAAGCGATTTATTCTTTAAAAAGTTGTCACTTCTTAAACTCTTTAAAGGTACCTTATTTAAAAAAGAATTTCTTCAAAATAAAAATTTGGGTTCTATAAGGGATAGCATACGCAAAAATGATATTTCGTACGTTAATGAAATTGAAATGCCATAAGTGTAAATTCTTTACTCGTTAATTAATGGTAATAATAGTATAATTAAATAAATGTTTTGTATCGCAACAGTAAAAAATTGCGATAGACTTAAGTAGACCAGCTAATTAAAGTCAACTATAAATTTTAAAAAGTAGTTACCAATTTTAAAGTACAACAAAAAGACCATTAAGAAACACGAACAATGGCAAATTTAGTAATTATTTAAACTTAAACTAAGCTACAGATCTAGAATTATTTTCTAAGTACATTCTTTGATGTAATTTAGGATCTCTTAATTGGTAAGCTTCTTGGTTTTTTAAAATTGCAAATATGTATTTTATAATCTTATGCATTATTGCAATTAAGGCAACCTTAGCTTTTTTACCTTTAAGATTTTCTTGGTAGTATTTGAGCAAAACAGGGTTTGTAGGCTCTCCATTTCTTTTGCGTCTTATAGATGCTAAAGAAACTGCATAGAGTGCTCTTCTACCAAAACGAGTACCACGTTTAGACATTTTAACTCTATCGCCTTTGAATTTACCAGATTCATTTACAGCTGGATCAACACCAAAAAAAAGCGACTAGCTGCTTAGGTTTTAGAAAATTATCAAAAGCCCCAATTTCAGCAAGTACGGTTATGGCTGTGATATATCCAAGACCACCGAGTGTCATTAATAAATCAATGTTTTTATTTAATGTGGCTGGAAGATCATCGCTGTCAATAAAACTTTTAATTTCATTCAAGAGCTTAGTTATTTCATTATTAATAGCTTCATATAATGATATACAAGTTGTTATTGTTACCGAAAGGCTTATATATTTAGCTGCATTTGCGCATTCAATTAGTGTATTGTACTTTTTTTCAGCCCAGTTGATGCCTTTCCTTGAACGAAGAAGAATATCAATAATTGTTTCCTTTGGAGCTGAAATAACCAATTGAGGAGTTGGGTACTCTTTTAAAATACCTATTGAAGCACTACTACATGTGTTAGCAAAGATATCTTGATATCCACTAAACAAGAGCGTAAGTGAAGTGCTAAGCTTTTTCTTATAGCTTGAGCAATCATCCATAAGCTTGTAATAGTCACGAATCAGAAGTTTTAATGAAAAAATATTAAGATCAATATCACTTGAAACCTTAATATCTTCATATTTCCCTAATTTGGCGATAGATAAAGAATCATTTTTATCATTTTTCACTTTTCTTATATCCTTATTCTTGTTACAATTAGTAACGAGTGGATTGATAATGAATGCATCAAATTTATTATCCTTAAGAAAGTGGAAAAGAGTAAGGTGGTACACGCCAGTGGACTCCATGAAGAATATAGGCTTCATGGC